>Ga0257121_1003652_pt1 | contig 9966 bp, 7 predicted proteins | sample SI106_100metaG_FD_190180 | JGI IMG/M metagenome (GOLD analysis project Ga0257121, IMG submission 190180) | Marine microbial communities from Saanich Inlet, British Columbia, Canada - SI106_100 | ecosystem: Environmental > Aquatic > Marine > Inlet | place: Canada: British Columbia | collected... | reverse complement strand
TTCATAACCGGGTTCGGATCCTATATTTGGTTAGAAGCTAGTCTCTTTGAAATCATCAAATCTTGGTACCACGGATTTTTCGATTTAATTAGCTTTGCCATGCAGATTGTTTTAATAATAATCACTGGATTTAGTATTGCTTTATCACCCGCTGTAAAAAAGGGAATTGATGCACTTTCAAAACACATTAAGACTCCCACTCAAGTTTATTTCTTGGTAGTTTTTATCGGAATGATTCTTTCTCTTGTAAGCTTTGGTTGGCTCGTAATTACTAGTGTATTAGCAAGAGAGTTGGCTTTACGAGTAAAAGGAATCAATTATCCTTTTTTAATTGCCTGCGTCTATTTTTCCTTCAACAGTTGGGTTTTAGGGCTCTCTAGTTCTATTCCCCTACTTTTAAATTCTGAAAATAATTTTTTAATTGAAAACGGCGTGCTTAACGATATTATTCCTACGTCGTTTACCTTACAATCTTCGTTAAATATTGCAATGATTTTTTTATTGGTAATTGTGGCGCCTTTTGTCATGTTTTTGTTGAGTCCAAAATCTTCAGAAAATAAAGAATTAAAAGATTTACTAGTTTCGAATGAACGTAAAAATAAGCAAACTATAAAAGAAGAAGCTACTAGTTTAAATTTACCATATAGAACAATTTCAGATTCATTAAACAATAGTGTAATTCTGCAAATGATTATAGTTTTAATGGGGCTATCCTATATAATTTTTCATTTTAGCACGAAAGGACTGGACCTAAATTTTAATATTATGATTTTTATATTCTTAATTATAGGAATGTTACTTCACAAAACACCCGCTAGATATGTAATTTCGATGAAAAGATCGAGCAGTAATATATCAGGGATCTTATTTCAATATCCATTTTATGCGGGAATCATGGGGATTATGATTTATACAGGTTTAGGAGATCGATTAGGGGAAGTGATGGCATCGATAGCAACGCTGGATACTTATCCGTTTTTTGCTTATTTAATAGGCGGAATTGTCAACTTTGCCATCCCTTCTGCAGGAGGAGAATTTGCGGTTATAGGACCCAGTTTAATAAATGCTATCACAGAGATTGGGGTAGGATTGCCTCAAGAAAAAATTACTGCAATGATAGCTCGAGCATCTTTATCTACGGCCTACGGAGAGAGCTTAAGCAATATGTTGCAACCTTTCTATCTATTAATTGTGATGCCTATTATGGGTAAGGGTGTAAAACTTCAAGCTAGAGATATTATGGGTTATTTAGTCATCCCTTTTTTAATCTTTTTTATCATACAATCGTTACTGATTGTATATTGGCCCTTATAAGTTATAAAACTTTTTTAGGTGTTAAAGCATACTAAAATTATTCATTTCTTGTTCATCTAAATGCCTCCAGCGCCCTCTAGACAAATCTTTTTTAGTAAGCGGTCCTATTGTAACACAGTCTACTTTCACTACATTGTATTTTAAATGGTCAAAAATAGTTCTAATCACACTATTTCCGATGTGTTTGATTTTTAAACCCACCTCTTTTTTAGGTGCATTATTCACCCAACTTATCTCTTCTACTTCAATAGTTTTACCATTGATTTTAATTCCCTCTTTTATACTTTGGAGATCTTCTGCTTTTAAATTTTTATCCAATTCAATATGAAACAAACGAGAAATGCCATGACGTGTAAATTTTTGCATGAACTCGTCATCATTGGTAAACAGCAATAAGCCAGTTGCATTTCTACCCAATCGACCAATGGGATGCAAAGGAATGTTTGATGCATTAGCAACTAAATCCATCACCGTATTTCCTTTACTCTCACTCGTTGTGGTTGCAAAGCCTTTTGGCTTATTTAACAATACATATCTTTTAGGTTCTGGATTGATTCTTCTACCATCAAACTTTACTTCGTCATTAGGTTTTACTTTAAAACCCATTTCGTTGATAATAGAACCGTTTACAGAAACACTTCCTACTTGAATATACATGTCGGCCTCTCTTCTGGAGCAAATTCCTGAATTCGCAATGTATTTATTTAAACGAATTCCGTCTGCAGTGGTAGAAGGTTTTTTTGATAAGTTCGGTTTTGAATTAGATGCACGCCCAGCTTTATTGAAAGACTTTGATTTTTTACCTTTATCAAATGATTTCCCTTTACGTTTATTGTCTTGTTGTTTAGCCATATCAATATATTAACTACCTAGGCAGCTTTTTTTAATTTTTGCAAAGATAGGGAATGTCTGTGGGTTTAAAGCATCTAAAAAAGAAATCCCAAGACGAAACAAAAAGTAGTTAATCTTTAAAATCTGTGGTAGATTGTCGTTCCCTGTTAACTATTAATTTGGTGACATCAGGGCGAGAATAATGACCTGCAGGATCAAAATTTTGACGTTCCTCAAGGACCCTATTAAAATCTAAGGTGTGGTATATATTTCCCTCTTTTAAAAGAACTGGAGCTACCAACCATTCTCCATCTGGCCCAGCAATACAGCTACCTCCATTGGCTAAAATGTCAGGAGAATTTGCCACTATTTCATTAAAATAATGAGTGTCACTTGGAAAATCTTCCTTGGTCATTAACGAAGAAACTGAAATTACAAAACTTCTTGACTCCTTAGCAATAAAACGGGTAATGTCTTTGGTATTGTGGTCGCTTCCCGGCCAAACTGCGATATGTAAATCTTCTCCTTGAGCATATAGCGAAGCTCTTGGAAGGGGCATCCAATTTTCCCAACAATTTAAGCCCCCAACAGTAAATTTTTTTAGGGGATGTACTTTTAATCCATGACCATCTCCAGGAGACCAAGTGAGTCTTTCGTCATAAGTAGGTTGTAATTTACGATGGACCGATTGAATCGAACCAAGCGAATTAATATAGACCAACGAAGCATAAAGACTATGCCCCCCTCTATCTTTAGGGCATTCAATAATGCCTAAATAAATTGCAATCTGATGTTTTTTAGCTAAAGCACATAGTTCGTTTAAATCACCATTTTCTATAGTGACTGAGTTATTTATATAATGTGCATGTAGCTCTTTGTTCATTTTTGTATTCCAAGCAGCTCCGTTAGTAAGGGCTAACCAAAAGGGATACCCAGGCAGTAATCCTTCTCCAAAAATAATAAGCTCTGCATGGTTTTTGGCAGCCTCAGAGATACTATTTTTTATTTTTAGAAGAGTCGCCTTTTTTTTAAACCAAACAGGACTTATTTGAGCTAATGCAACTTTTAATAAATGATTATTTTTCATAGTGTTTTTATGTCAATACAAACAAGGATTACCCTCATCATCACTACAAGCAACGATTAATAAAGCTAAAAATAAATAAGTTAGTTTTTTCATTTTGTTTTTTAAAAATTAAGAGATATTTTACAGATTATATTGATGATAAACAACTATTTAGCTTTTCTGTAGGAAATTGATTTTTTGTATCAAAATCAATTTTTTGAAAAAATATGATTAATATTTTTTGAAAATTATATTTGTCAAATTGTTTAGGCATATTAACAACCATTTTCTCAATATCCTTCACAAATAGTTGAAATAGTTTTTTTTCATCATCTGATAAATTCTTATCAACTAGTTTTAAAAATTTATTTAATTTATTTTCTCTTAATTTTTCATTAACAAAGACTATTTTTTGCAAGTTGATAATGAATTTATAAATATTTACAAATTCAATAAATGATTGAGCTGTAAAATCAGCACGCTCAAGATTATAGTATAAACCATTAGACTTTTCTCCACTAAAATAATCAATTGCTGATAGAATGGAACTGTACATTTCTTTTTCATTTTCTAATATGTTTAAAATTTTTGATTCGTTCAAATAAATTTTTTGTTTTTCCTCTAAAACAAACCCATAATTTTCTTTATCCAAGTCACTGAGTAGATTTTGATGAATTCTATCGACTTTATATTGGAGCATTTTTGATACGAATTCTATTCGTTTACTAATTGAATTATAAAAATCATATTCTATTGAAAAAAACCGTGTAAGACCTAAGTAATTTTCAAAAAGAGTCTGTATTTCAAAATTTTCAGCACTGGTTGATTTGTTGGGATCTGAAAGAAGACTCACAAATTTATATGATAATTGATGTGTTTCTAGTATAAGTTCTGGTTTGTATATACTTTTTAAAATCGAAACAATATTTTTATATTCATCTCTGTATGTAATACTTATGTTACTTAAATTGTTATATGTCCTGTAGAGATTAAAATCAAAATCATTAGGGTTATTAGTTATATAACGTAATTTAGACTTATAAATAAATTCAACTAATTTATCCTTTTCGTACATTTCAATTGGCATAAAGGGAATAGATAAGTTTTTTATTTTTGTTACTCCTAATTGGTTTGTATTATGATCCTTTTCAGGAAGGTAGCTAGTATCAATATTGTAAAATTTTTCATTATAATCAGTAATTATTTCACTTAATAAATCATAATCAATTTCACCTATTTTAAGTCTGATTGATTTAAAAGTATCGTACGTATATCCGTATAATTGTTTGTATTTTTTGAATTCATTATCCAAATAAGATAATTCAGACTTGGACAAAAATTTCATTAAGGAATCTTTAAAAATTAAGATTTTTTCTTTTTGATTTAACTTGAATATTTTTAATTCTTTTTCTTTTCTCTTCTTTTCTTCAGCTTCAAAGATTTCGTTTTTTATATTTTGCAAATCATTAGCTAAAGAATTCAAAATATCTTCTTTCTTTAAATTAAACTCTTCTAAAGTCCGCTTCTTTTTAACTGTAAACTTAGCCCTATAAGGACTGTCAAAGCCTTTAAAAGCACCAAAAACGACAATGCTTGGTGTAACGGTTAATGAATACTCCCTGTTATCTGAATATTTATCCCATTTTTTATCTACTTTAGAAATTTTCGCAGGAGTTTTTGTTTTGCCTAATGCTCGATTGCCATAATAGTTTTGTAAGTACGCGTAATCTTCAGAATATACATAATCCTCAAAAAACCATTTTTGAGTTTCTTCAATTTCATTATTTATTTCTTTTGTTTTTTCATTTTCTAAATTTTGAGAAAATAAATATGTTGGTAGAAAAATTATAAATAAGATGATTTTTAATTTCATTCTATTTGTTTTTATTAAAAATTAATAATAAACCAAAGTAATAATAATAAACTAAATAACTGATACATAGTTGATACTTCTAATTACTTAACATTTTGCGTTTTCAAAAAGTGGACATAAGTAGACATAGTTTATAGGTTTCAAAACTTTAACTATATTAGAGTATGAAACGTTTTATGTTTAAAATAGCTTATATACTGTTATTATTGGGTGTTTGAACTTAATAGCCTTTTAAATATTATTACTCAACAAAACAAGTGATAAATAATAAATGATTATTTTTCATCCATTAAAAATACTAAAAATTTAAAATGAAATCCTATTTGCGTTGATTAAAAAAATACAAAATACTCCAATAACTACAATGAATTTTAAAATATTATGTAATACCAAATAATGTAGTTTTTTGTTTGATTTCCATAATAAAATAACAAATATCAGAAGGGCTATTATACTTCCTAAAAAATAAAAATCCATAGCACCAATATCAAATTTAACTATGAGCAAATAATTAGGAAGTAACGCCAGAATACTCAAAAATGTTAGTATCTTTTTTGAAACCAAACTCCCGTAAATGACCGGTATTGTGTGGTATTTTTGTAAAAGATCTCCTTTTAAATTTTCTAAATCTTTAACCAATTCCCGCATCGATATTATGATGAATAAAAAAGTAGCATGAACGAAAATAACCAGGTCGAAATTTTTGTAATAAATAAAAACAGCAAAAAGAGGGATTACTGCTAAAGTGGCAGCAACCAAGTTTCCTATGAAAGGATATTTTTTGAGTTTATGAGAATAAAACCAAATTCCAAAAATAAATAAGAAGAAAAATAGTGCTGCTTTATACGAAACAAAAAGCGCAGAAACTAACGACAAAAAATTCAATACAAAATAAAAATTAAGTTTTGTTCGCCGGCCTACTAACCTATCTAATATTGATTTATTAGGACGATTAATTAAATCCTTTTCGGAATCGTAAAAATTATTAATAATATATCCAGAAGCAATTGCGGTTGCAGAGGCTAGTACAATCATAAAAAGGTTAAAATCAAAGAGAATTTCTTTAATGGAAAGTTGGGGAGCTAAAATGTAAATAGAGGTTAGATATTGTGCAATTATGATGATTAATATATTGTAACCTCTCACAATTGAAAACAAGCTAAATAACTTAAAGAAAAAGTATTTTTGCTTTCTACTAAACATAAGATGGAATATTAAAAACTATAGACTACTTCTAGTTTATAATCTTTGAGCGCTTTTTTGGCTTGATCTACATCTTCGGTAAAACCCAACATATAACCACCTCCGCCAGATCCACAAAGTTTGAGGTAATAGGCATTGGTTTCTATTCCTTTTTTCCACAAGGTGTGAAACTCATTAGGAATCATTGGTTTAAAATTGTCCAAAACAACCTTAGATAACTTTTTTACATTACTAAATAAAGAATTGATGTTTCCTTGTAAAAAGTCTGAAACACAAGCATCGGTATGTTTTACAAATTGATTTTTTACCATTTTACGAAATCCTTCTTCCTTCATCTTTTCCATAAATAGTTGAACCATCGGTGCTGTTTCACCGGTTTTACCGCTATCCAATAAAAAAATTGCCCCTTTTCCATCTCTAAGTTGTGATGGGATTCCTGCTGGTTCAATGTGATCTTTTGAGTTAATCAATATCGGCAGACTCAAATAACTATTTAATGGATCTAATCCAGAGGATTTTCCATGAAAAAAAGACTCCATAATTGAAAAAATAGCTTTTAATTTCAACAACTTATCTCTTGTTAAATTCTCTAAAACCGTTATTTTTTCAGAGGTATATTTATCGTAAATAGCTGCTACAAGTGCGCCGCTACTACCAACACCATATCCTTGGGGAATACTAGAGTCGAAATACAACCCTTTTTCAATATCCTTTTTTAATTTTTCAATATCAAAAGAAACCAACTTGGCGTTGTCAGTTTGTAAGTTTTCTAAATAAATAGAAAAACGCTCCAAATTTTGATTTGATTCTTGGTGAGCTTTGGTAAGAGATTCATCAATTTTTAGAGCACCGTTATAAAAATTATAAGGAATCGATAATCCCCTTGAATCTTTAATAATTCCATACTCTCCAAAGAGTAATATTTTTGAATAAAATAAGGGTCCGTACATTAAAATCTTTTTGGTTGGTTAAAGTTACATTTTTTTTGCTCCAATTCCAACTTGGTCGCAAATATACTGTCCATTTTGACAATAAGCAACTAACTCATTTTTAATAAATTCTAAAATAAGATCTTTTTCATTTTCAGGATATAACAGATGTAAATTAGCACCAGCATCTAAAGTAAAACATACATTGGAATTTAGTTTCCTTCTATATTCCCAGATTTTATTAATAATTTCTAAGGTATTTGGTTTTATTAAAATAAAATAAGGTAAGGAGGTCATCATCATGGCATGGAGCGTTAAGGCTTCACTTTCAACTATTTCAATAAATTTTGAGAGATTACCACTTTTCAAAACTGGTACCAATCGAGTTATATTTTCGTTTGCTTGTTCAAATCTCTTCGTGGCAAATGGGTGCTGATGCATTAAATTGTGTCCAACTGAACTACTTACTTGCTTTTCGCCTTTATCAACTAACAATATAGTATCCTGATAGTTCTTAAAATTTTCATGAACTTCACCCTCGTATTTAACGCCAAACAAATTGGAGCTGTTTTCAATTTTTGAGTGATCACCCCACACGACTATGTTTCCCTCCAAGCTTCTACATGCAGATCCTGAACCTAACCTAGCTATAAAGGAACTCTTTTGAATCCAATATTCATCTGAATTTTCTTCATTACTGATTTTTTTTTCGAGGTCTATAAGACAACATGCTAGCGCACTCATTCCGCTTGCAGAAGAAGCAATACCACTGCTATGAGGAAAGGTATTGGTAGTCGCTATTTCAAAATTAAAGGCTTTTAAAAATGGCAAATAAGGTTCCACTCTTTTAAAAAACAATTCAACTTTAGGTTTAAAATCAGGCGCAGGTTTATCATCAAGGAAAATTTCAAAATCAAAGCTTTTTGAGGCTTCTTTTTTTAATTGATATTTTAATACTGTTTTAGTCTTACAATTACTTAATGTAAAGCTTAAGGAGCTGTTGGCTGGTAATTGCTCACCATATTTTCCCCAATATTTTATAAGCGCAATGTTACTTGGAGACTCCCAAGTTACATTCCCATTGGATGGTAAATCGCTATAATCTTTTGGTAAAAAATCAGATTCAATCATAATCACATAATATGAGATCAAAGATAAATGTTTTCTTAGTTCTTAAAAGCTAATTCAATATTTTTAGTCTTTAGTTGCAATTGCTTTTGCAGCTATAAACCCTCCTGTCCAAGCATTCTGAAAATTGAAGCCTCCCGTGATAGCATCGATATTTAGAACTTCTCCAGCAAAAAACAATCCTTTATGAATCTTACTTTCGTATCTCTTAAAATTTATTTCTTTTAAATCAATACCCCCGGCAGTTACAAATTCTTCCTTAAAAGTACTTTTACCTTGAACATGAAAAATCGATTGTGTTAATTGGGATGCCAGTTCTTTTAATTGAAAATGAGTGGTCTCTGCCCATTTTTGATTTTCAAGAATTTTAGAGGCCGCTAATAAATTCTGCCATAGTCTTTTTGGCAAACCTAATTGAGTGTTGGTATTTAAAAATTTTTTAGTGTGCTTATTTTTTAATTCTTTTAATCGTTCAAAAACAGACTCTTCAGTTTCGCTTATTAACCAATTTACTTTTATTCTAAATTGATAGTTTACATCAAATAAATCGACTGCACCCCAGGCTGATAATTTTAAAATAGCGGGACCACTAAGTCCCCAGTGAGTTATTAATAATGGCCCTTCAGAGTTTAATTTGGTGGTTCCCTCTTTTGATAATACACTTACCGAAGCCAAAGTAGAAACTCCCGGCAAATCTTTAATACGATTATCGTTAATATTGAAGGTGAATAACGAAGGAACTGGAGGGACAATAGAATGCCCAAGATTCTTTAAAAAACTCCATATCTTCGGATTACTCCCGGTAGCTATCATTAGCTTTTTACTGCTAAATATTTTATTTTCCGTAGAAACCAACCAATTATTCATTTCTTTCTTAAACGACTTAACTGGATGTTGTTTTAAAACTTCAATATTTAGTCTTTCTGTTTCCTTTATAAAACAATCAATAATGGCTTGTGAAGAATTACTTTCAGGAAAAATTCTTCCATCTTCTTCTATTTTAAGTGGTATCCCTTTTTTTTCAAACCACTCCATGGTATCTCCAGTCATAAAGGTATGAAATGGACCTAGCAATTCTTTTTCGCCTCTTGGATAATTTAAGCTTAGTTGATTTGGAATAAATTCTGCATGAGTTACATTGCAACGACCACCGCCAGAAATTCGAACCTTAGTTAATACCTCGCTACCTCGTTCAAGAATTGTAATTTTTAATCCAGGGTTGTTTTCAGCAATATTAATTGCAGAAAAAAAGCCTGCAGCTCCTCCACCGATTATAATTACGTCTGACTTATAGATTAGATAATGTTTTTGATTCTCAAATTGTTTTAATTTAATCTTGTAAAAATAAGTTTTTATAATTTATAAAGTGATGCTCAACTTAAGAGAGTTAAACTTAGTTAAAGCTCTGTTATTTATATCTAAAATCATAAATTTATCTAATAAAATTGTTAGCTTTGAGTAACTAATCCATAATTAAAATACGATGACAGTAAATGTTCAATACGTTAAAATGCTTTCTAGCGATACCATGACCGAATATGTAAAAAAGAAATTAACTAAATTAGAGACTAATTTTGATTGGGTGATCAATGCCAATGTTTTTTTTAAATCGGAAAATGATC
>Ga0257121_1003645_pt1 | contig 9980 bp, 4 predicted proteins | sample SI106_100metaG_FD_190180 | JGI IMG/M metagenome (GOLD analysis project Ga0257121, IMG submission 190180) | Marine microbial communities from Saanich Inlet, British Columbia, Canada - SI106_100 | ecosystem: Environmental > Aquatic > Marine > Inlet | place: Canada: British Columbia | collected... | reverse complement strand
ACTATTAGGCTCTAAATTCTACAGAGATAAAATCAATATAAATGAAATACCAAGTATCCATGGAGCAATATTTCCTAATACTCCAAAAATAAAAGATATTTCCTACGGAACCGACATCAAACCAGAGATGATTTTATGGGCAAATGATTATGATGATTTAGAAATTAATATTCTGAAGCTTTTAGAGCTTAATAAAAGTGGAAATGAAATAAATGAAGATACAATAAATTTAATTCAAAAAATTTTATATGGAGAAACTTTACAAAGTCCATTTAAAGAAATTCTCAAATTAGGAGAACATCGTCAAGATTTAGAGTTTGATCAAGATCAACAATCTTTTTTGTTATCTGTATTCAAAAATAAAAAAATGATTGTTGAAGGTTTAGCAGGTACAGGAAAAACAATTATCGCTGCTAAAATTGCAAGTCATGAAGATTTTAAAGATAAAAAAGTATTAATACTCACTAAAACTAAGGGACTCTCTCAATTTTTAAAAATGTTAGCAAGGGACAGATCAAATAAAGATTTTAGAGTTTATGCCATAGATCAATTTGTAAAAAAAACTGCCCTGAGATTAAATTTTCCAATGTCACATTTAAAAAGAGGCGCAAATCAAGAAGAGCTTGATGAATATTTTAATAATTATGAACCTCAAATATGCTCTCAAATGTTTGAGAAATTTTCAAATCAAAAGTTTGATTTATTAATTATTGATGAGGCACAAGATTTTCACAAAAATTGGTTTAATCCTTTAAACGACATAGTTTCAGATAGTGGACAAATATTCTTTTTTTATGATCCCCTTCAAACAACTATTAAAGATAGTATTTCTAAGGTTTTAAGAGAACCTGATAAAATTAATTTTCCTGTTTTTAATTTTAATGCAAATTATAGAAATAGTTCATCTATCAGTTATTTTTTATCAAAATTAATTGATCATAATTTTAAGGAATTTAATTTAACATATTCAAAACATAGTAAAGTTAATGAAGGTAAGCCTCCAGAATTAATAGAAGCTAATTCTTTTGATGAAATAATTAATCAATCTATAATTAAAGTAAAACACTTAATTACAAATGAAAAATTTAAACCAAAAGATATAGGAATTCTAGGCGTTGATAGTATGCTGCCAAGCAAATATGGGTCATATAAATCTATGACTAAAGAGCTTACAAAAATTGGTTTAAAGGTTATAGGTGCTTGGGATTACTCTCTTCCCTATATGGACGTAAAAGAGGAAAATTCTATCTCTTTTTCAGATATTAGAAGTTTTAAAGGTTTGGAGAAAAGAGTAATAATTCTAGTTAATTTTCAAGAAATTAACAAAGAAAATGCAGAAAAAATTTATACAGGCCTATCAAGAGCAAGAGGTGAATTGATCGTGATTACATACGGCAAAGCAATAAAGCAACTTAAAGAGTTTATCTAAATGAAACTTAAGATTGTATTATTGAAATTAGGAAGTGAAAAATTAGAGAGGCTTAAATAATGACATTAGAAGAACAAAGAAAAAAATTATTAAAATGCAAAACTAGTACAGTCAATTAATTTTCTAAAAAAACTATATACAAATTAAAAATTAGAACATAATTTATTCAAAATGGAAAATACAAACCTTCGATTCCCTGCCGAACAAGCATTAAGTGGACTTAGGGATTCCGGTATAAAAAACACTGCCTATGCTGTTTCAGAAATAATAGATAATTCTGTTGATGCTAATGCAAAAAATATATCTGTTTTAATCTTAGAAAAAAATCAAAAAAGTGGAAAAAGGTTTTTAGATAAAATTGATGAAATTTGTATTCTAGATGACGGTAATGGTATGTCAGAAGATATTTTATCTAAATGTCTTTCTGTAGGTGGTCGTGACGATAGTGATGATGATTCAGAAAATCATACTGGAAGATTTGGTTATGGATTACCCAATTCTTCAATGAGTCAATGTAAAAGAGTAGAAGTTTATAGTTGGCAAAAAAAAGGTGAGGTTTACTTTACTTATCTAGATTTTGATGAAGTTTTAGAAACTAAAAGCCAATATTGTGAACCTGTTGAGAAAAAAAAATTACCAAAAAAAATTGAAGATTGCTTAAAAGATAAAATTAAAGATTCTGGGACAGCAATTATTTGGAGCAAATGTGATCGCCTAGATATTGCAAGAGGTGATACGCTTTTCAATCATATGAAGGCAGATTTGTGCAGAACATTTAGACATAGATTAGATTCTGATGAAAGTTATGGTAAAAAAGTAAATATAACATATCAAATTGCAGATAAAGACTTTAACGAAACTTTTAAAGCTAACGACCCAATTTATTCTCTAGTCCCAAATACTACGCCTAAGTACGAAAATGAGCCTACTAATGAAATTGTGCATGATGAAAATATACCAATAAATTATAGAAATGTTGAAGGAGAACTTAAAGAGACAAATGTTAGGATGATTTTCACAGTAGCAAAACCTTCTATTCAAGCAATAGGTGGTGGTACTACTTTAGGAAAACATTACGCAAAAAATGTTGGAATTTCTGTTGTTAGAAACGCACGTGAAATTAATTGTAAAACTTATGGTTTTTTTAATGATTTTGAAGAAAGAAATAGATGGTGGGGTTGTGAAATACGTTATGGAGATATGCCAATAAAAGATTTAAAACAGGTAGATACTATCTTTGGGCTTACAAACAATAAGCAGGATGTAACTAAATTTCACTATGAAGATATAAAAAAAGGTGAAGATTTACATGGTGAGGAATATTATGAGCAGAGAAAAAAGACTGATTTATCGTTACAGATGAGAATTGCTATTAGCAAGGAATTTAAAAATGTTCACAGTGAACAATATAAAGTAATCCTAAAAAGAGGTAGTGGAAAAAAAGGTGGTAAGTCAGGAAACACCAGTGTTGACCTAGTGAATAAAGTTTTAGGTGACGATCAATCTAAAACAAGATCTCTAATAGAGGGAAAAGATAAATCTGAGGAACAAAAAAAACAAGAATATAAAGAATTAATTAAAACATCAGACCCTGATATGTCTGAAGAGGAACAAGAAATAGAAGCTAAAGAAGGTATTAAAAGAAAAGTCGATATTCAGTTTGGTGATTGGCCTGGAGAACAATTCTTTACTGTAAGATTAGCCGGTACTACTGCAATATGTGTCATAAATAGAGAACACCCTTATTATAGAGATTTTTATGATAAACTTTCTAAAAATGAAGATGGGAATGATATTAAAACAGTAGACATGTTATTAATGGCTTTTGTAAGAATGGAAGACGAAATGTATTCTATGAGGGAAGATATTGAAAAGATAAGATTGAAATGGGGAAGATTTCTTATGGACTTTATGGAGGAATTAAAAAAAAAGAATTAAGTTAATTTTTTGAATAATTATCTCTGTACATTGTAAATGTTTTTCTTTCATTTGGTAAACCTTCAATATTGTCTTTAATATCAACTAAAATACATTCTTCATTTCCACCCACCTCAGGACCTCTAAGGCCACGACCTATCATTTGACTATACAAAATTGGAGATTGTGTTGGTCTAGCTATTATAACAATATCAGTATTAGGTGCATCAAATCCATGAGTTAGCACTCCATAATTAAATAATACTTTAATTTCGCCATTTTTATAATTTTCAATATATTTTCTTCTGCTTGTTGTAGTGGTATCTTTATCTATTGAAGCTGATTTTATTTTTTTTTGAGAGCACATTTCATTTAAAAAACTTGCATGATCTAAAGAACATGCAAAAACAATAATAGATTTATTTTGCTTATAATATTTTATTATTTGAGCAAGTATACAAAGGTTTCTATTTTGATTTTCTCCAAGTTCGTATAAAAATTTATCAGATAAATCTAATTGAGTATTTAGATAATTTTTTTCTTGTACAGATAGCTCAATAACAATATCTGTTTTCACTTCTTCGGTTTTAACATATGCCAAATATCCTTTTTTTTGCAAAAACTTAACTGGATCTTCTAATTCTTGGTCATTATCATCTGTAATTGTGATTAATCTATTATCATAGTATTCTGCTAATTTTTTATTTTCATCATCCTTCCAACCTCTTCCAGGTGTAGCTGACAATCCAATTAAAAATGTTTTTTCTAAATTAGTAATATAATTTATTGCTTCTTGATAAGTTGTGGCTATGCTTTTGTGTGCTTCATCTACAACTATAGCAAAAGATTTTTTTCTTATAGTTAAAATATCTTTAAAAACTTGATCTTGGCTACTTCTCATCATTGAATAAATTTTTTGAAAACTTGTGACAACAAAACCACCTTCATTTTTAATCAAATCCGGATTGTGATCGCCCCATAATCTATATAAGCGAAGATTTTTTTCACCACGCATTTCCCAGGTTTGTTCTATTGTTTCAATTGCTTGTTCACATAACTCTTCGGAATGAGCAAACCATACAACATAAGAGTCTTTTTCAGCAAAAGCTCTCCAATAATCGACTAATCCTTCTACTGAAGTTCTAGTTTTTCCAGCTCCTGTAGGCATGTTAATTATCATTCTCTTTTTTTTCTCTTTTAAAAAATTTACAAATTTATCCTTAACTCTTTTTTGATGAGGAAATAGTGTGAACTTAGGCTTAATTTCAAAAGAAGAAGTTTTTTTTTCAATTTTTTGAGGTAAAAATTCTTCTTCTAAATCAAAAATTTCAATTAATCTTTGAATTGATTTTGTATTTCTGTTCCAGCTTGTCTTTATGAGCTTTTCTCTATCACTTCTTTTAGCTTTAACTGTTTCATTAAAATTTCCATCAATAAGAAATTTTATGTATGAATCAGTTAAATTTGCAAAAATATATGCTCGTAAATCTTTGTTTGATAAAATTTGTGAACCATGTCTACTTTTTAATAAATTAACAATAGTTGATTCTGATACTGAAATATCTAAACAGTCAATCATTGCTTGTAACTTTTCTTTTCCATAAATATCAATTAAAATGGGACTTCCTAAAGATTTTAAAAAATCAGTTAAATTTAATTTTTTCATTTATTCATTAATAGTTTTATTCTTTCTGACTTTGCAAAGGGCACAGAAATTTCTAAATAATCAAATTTTATCTTTTTTAAGAAACTATACAGATTAATTTGTAAATCTTTAACCCCTTTTCTATATGGTTTTGGATCATCTAATAATGAATTGTGTATAATTGATGATAATTTTCCAAAGTAAATTTCATTATTTTCTTGTTTTTTAAGCTTATTAATCAACCACTTAAATATTTTTGAGTTTTCTAGATTTTTTTTTAAAACATTGTGATTTATATTTTTTTTAGACAAGCCAAATAATTCTTCAGCTTTTGACCAAGGAAAATTATGAACCCAAACTTTGTCAAAATTTTCTTTTAATTTATCACCAACTATTTTTGGGAAACTTGGAAATGATTGTTTTTTAATTTCTGGAAGCTTATCTTTCCACAATTTAAGTTGTTCAAAAATAGTATCATCAATAATTACGGACTCTTCAATTAAGTTATTAATAATATTTATATCACTAGATGTTGCATCTAATTTTACACCCATTTCTTTATTTGAAACTGGAATTAAGCTCATTCCATGCCCAGTTAAATTTGGACTTCCTATAAACAAATCTTTATTATCTACTAACATTATCTTTGCGTGAAGATCTTTTAATATTCTAAATTGCCAATTATTATCTTTACATATTTTATAGCAATCTAAGTCTGATGATCCTTGAGCGATATCACTTTTATCCCATCTGGCAATGACCACGCATTTAATATCTTTATTAATAAGCTTTTCTTTAAGCCACTCAACGCCAATTACTTTTACATATGCAGACAAGATAACCACTTTATTTTCTGTTGTTAATAAACTTTGACCTAATAAATCTCTAAAGGCCTCTGTGCCAAGTATGTTACTTCTACCTGTGCTTAGCGGATATTCGTATTCACTCATTATTTATGACAAATTAAACATGATGAAGACACATCATCAAGCGCTAGGTTCTCTTCAACGTTGATATCTTCACCTTTTAAAAAAGGATTGTTTTGATGTTTTTTATTTTTATTTAATTTTAGTTTAGCTAATTGTTTAGCATGGTGCTGTTTAACCTTGATTATCATTTCTGGCTTTTCAAGCTCAGTTAAAGGCATGTCTTTGATCCAAGTGAAAGGGCTATCATGTTTATCTGCTGTTTTTTCTAATGATTTTGCATGTTCCCAAGCTTTTGGGTGGTTTTCCTTTAAGCCAATCCACTCTGATTTTTTTTGAAAAAAGCAGAATGTGCATCCTGATCTTGATCGCCACTTATAATAATCAGGAAGACCTAGGCCTGATGTCTCGAGAATATCCATAACGCCCTCTTTATCAACGCAGTCTTCAACAAAAGGAAATCTTGCTTTAATAGACTCATGTGTTGGTTTATATCCAACTCTACCACGTTCATCATAGCGAATTCCTACATAAGTAATAATTTCTTCACCCGCATCTAATGAGGGCTTTAACCATTTTTCCATAGATTTTAATTTCATTTCAATCGTGCACCATCTAGCCATTTGGCTAGGGAGAAAATTATTATATTTTTTCATATAATAATCAAAAGAGTTGGTTGGATGAATATAATGTATAGGTTTGTCTAATCTTGTTTTTAATTTATCTAAAAAATCATATGTTTCTTGTAGCTCATAACCAGTATCAGTAAAAAAATATTCAACATCGATATCAGGATGTCTATTATTCATGTGAACAGCTAGAGCAGCACTATCTTTTCCACCACTTAACCCTAAGATATGTTTGGTCTTCGTCATGCTAATTTTTCATCTTTAGAATTTGAAAACTTCATTATCTTTCTTAAAACTTTTAAAACCACTTCACCCTTTTCACTTTCAGATAAATTTTGTCCTTCTAATAACTTTAGTACGTCTTGAGATATTTTTTCCACTGATTTACTTTGATCATTTTTGAATTCATAAAATTTAGATGAACGTTCAGGATTTTTTCCATCAAAGATAGCAATATCAATAATTTTAGTATCTGAATGTTCTTCGCGTAAAGTATATAGTCTATAAGAAACTATGAAGTGTCTTACCATTTCTTCAATTGCAAGAGATGCTTCTTGGTAATCTTTGTCATTCCATTCATTTGCAGGTTTACTTGCTGCATATGAAATAACCTGTTCTAACCATTTCTCATCATCTAGCTCATCAATTTTTGCTGAGAAAGGATCTTGTTTACCAATTTTTTTTGCCCAAGCTTTAATAGTATCAAAATCGATATCTGAAATATTAGGGTCAGATTGAAATACGTTTATTATTTTAGTTTTAAACTCATCTATTAGTCGACCAAAAACTTTGTTTAATTCTGAATATATTTTATCAAATTCATTAATTAATTTTTTAGGTTCATCAGTTCCACAGATTTCAGGAATTTTTTTATACAAAAGTTCATATGGGTTTTGGGTTGATAATAATTCATCTCTTAAAACTAAAACTCTTTGATCTTTAAAATTTCTGGTCTTTCTAGAATAACTTGGAAGTTTATAAGCTTTAACTACAATCGGTTTTAAAACATATAATGGCGTTGGGTTTTCTATTGGTTGATTATTTAAGAAATTCTTTTCTACATAGGACTTAAACTCATCTAATATAATTTGTTTTTCACCCTCAATTTTAACAAACATAATCTTCAGAGTTTCAGGCATATGATACATTCGCTCTGCAACTTTTTGATCAAACTCTGTAATTAAACTTTCTCTACCTTGCTCGTCCTTATTATAAAAAGCACAAGAAGCTTCTGTTGCTTTAAAGAAAATACCTATTAAAATTGGTAATAATCCTATCTTTATTCCATATGGCTGCTTTACAAAATGAGCATAGATATCACTGACATTTACTGCTTCTTTAGACCCTTTAATTAATTTTAAAAACTCATCGTAAATTATTTTGATACTTTTATTCTTAGTATTCTCTATTGAGATGGCATATTCATCTCCCTTTTTAATATGAAGATTGTTTGATTTAATTAAAGACAAATAAATACCAAATTCTGAAGGGTTTCCCTCCATTCCTAAATTTTTTAAATTACTATTTTTAAACACTCTATTTAACAAAATAGTTGCTCCATTCATTGACATACCACTCAATCGATCTCTAACCACAAGTTCGTTGTGAATAATGGGAGTTAACTTAAATACTTCGTTGCTAATTAATGAAGCAATCGATGATAAGTTATTTTCTTTAACTTTGTTTTTATTAAACGTCCAATCAGCATTTTCAAAATTTAGATAAAGTGAATTAAATAATAAATTTTGATACGCGGTTAATCTTCCATTTAATTCTTTTTTAGCAATCGCGTCCCCTTCAATTGCATCAACAGTACTTTTTACTCTTTTTAAAGCTGCAATTTCTAATGCATAATTAAAAAATTCATTAAAGTTTTTAGAAGTACCAATGATTACAGGCTTTGGAAATTTAATTTGAGAAAGTTCTTTTAATTTATCTTCAAAATCTTTTTGAGTATCTTCTTTAGTTTTACATAAAAAGATAAAAGCTCCAGCACTTGCAGGAGATATATCTAATCTTACAATCTCCTCTACAGCTTTTTTAATATTAGTTAATACCAAACAAAATCGCTGATAAATTCTTTGTGTACCTGTTTCATGAAAATGTTTTTTCGCTACGATAGGTTGTAATTGTGGGAGTTGTGAAAGAATAATATCATAATCATCTCTAATTTTAGACTTATTAAGTTCAGTAAGTTCATCTAAATCAATGTCTGAGCCAGAAAATAATGCATAGGCATTTTTAAATTTTCTAAAAACAATTATTTTTTTATTTTCAAGGTCTTTAAGAATTTTTGATAATTTATTTTGAGATATATCTAGGCAATTTGATAAAATTTCCTTTGAAGGAAATAAAGAAATATTTTTTCCAAATAAATCAATTAGTGAAATACATTTAGCAACTTTAATAACCTCTTTATCATCTAAAGACTCTGCTCTTCTAATTGAATCTGCTGCTTCAGACCATGCCTGACCAATATTTGATACAATAATACTTGGCTCTAGGTTTACTTGTAAATAATCAAATAATTTATCTAAAGTATAAATTTCATTTTTGTCGTCACTATTTTGTAAAAAATATAAAAAGCCATTAGGTTCACCTGAATTTAAGAAACTAAAAATACTTCTCTCGTTTTGTCCAAACCGTTGTCTTGAAATAGGATTTAACAGTAAGGTAACTAATGGATGAATAGGATTACATTTTGAAAGAACATCTGCATAACTTTTGTTAGGCTTTCCACTGATTGTTTTAATAATGCTGTTTGCTAGTTTAATAAATTCTGGTCCTGTTTTTTTCTGCTTGATTGCTTTTGCAATAAGATGTGCTGTTTCTTCAGAGTTGATTGAAAAAGGAATATCTTCAAATCGACCTTGTATTTTTTGCCAGTCTTCTTGTACCGTTCTACCTAAACTTGACGCATATTCTTCAAAGGGTTGGTGTAAAATACCAATAAATACAGGCTCCCCTTCTTTATTTAATCTGTTATTTGAAAAATTTTCGGCAATCTCTTGGAATAAATTTAAGTCAGATCCAACGCTTGATGCATAATCTAAGAATTTACCCATCTCATCTACAATCAAGATTAATCCGTGGTTTTTCTTATTAAGTTCTAGGACAAGGTTATTTAAACTTTTGATTACACCAGCAACAGTCTTTTTAGTTTTGGTTTTTAGTGATGATGGAATTCCTTTTGAAATCCAGTTGTCTTTAACTGTTTGATCAATCTGTTCTGCAATACTATCAATTGGATCATCTTTTGATCCAATAACATTAAGAGTAAACCAGCTTTTCTTATTAAGAAAAACCCTTGAAAATAAATGCTTATTATTAAACTTAGCAATACTTTCTGCTTGTTTCTTAATTGCACTCTCTTTTGAAATAAGTGCTTTTAAAAATAAAGCTAATGAGGATTTTCCTGTTCCATAAGGGCCCGT
>Ga0257121_1003640_pt1 | contig 9988 bp, 10 predicted proteins | sample SI106_100metaG_FD_190180 | JGI IMG/M metagenome (GOLD analysis project Ga0257121, IMG submission 190180) | Marine microbial communities from Saanich Inlet, British Columbia, Canada - SI106_100 | ecosystem: Environmental > Aquatic > Marine > Inlet | place: Canada: British Columbia | collected... | reverse complement strand
GTCTAAAGTATTAGGCACAGAATTTCAAAAGCACGACAACTCTGCTTCAGAGTCAAGCTCCTCTCTCTGGCGTTCGGTTGAAATCCGTGACTGGCTTATTGATGATGTTCTACGTCCCTACAGTCAAGGAAAACAAGTTTATATCGAAAATCCTCCGGAAAATATTCAGGATTATGAGATCTGCACCTTTCCGTTTTTTATTGCACCTGAAATGATTTTACTGGTTTGGGGAACTACCGTATTTCTGCCTGAATTTGAAAATTTAATTGATCTACGTTTCTTACTCGAACTTTCGGAAAAAACCGCAGCAGCACGTATGTTTGCCCTTGATGAACGTGAAAATTTTGACAAATCATTCATCGAGACATATCACCAGAAAGAGGGTAAATATTATTCGGACTACCTGGAAAAATATGAAGTTCAGAAGCAAATCGATTACCGGATTAATTTCGAAAACTTTAACGCCTTCCGTATCAAAGAATAATCTTAACCTTCTTCAAAACGTCCCAAATCCTCTTTAATCTTACGCTCTTCTTCCGGAGTAAGTGATGCCAGTTTGTCTTGCTGGGGTTGGCTGACCCAGCGTTTAGAGCGAAACAGTACGAAAAATAATCCAATCAAAATTCCTGCGCCTGGCAGGACCCAGAGTACTAGATTGAAGCCGCTCTTTGTTGGTGCACGCAAAATCCACTCACCGTAACGCTCCACAAAATATGCCAGTATTTCTTTATCAGATTTACCTTCTTTCAGCAGTTCTCGGATTTTATCTTTGATACTGTTTGAAAATCCTGCTTCTGAATCCTTGACGGACAATCCCTGACAAGTTGGACAACGTAATTCGTCAGAGAGTTTCATGAAACGGGTAGAAAAATCTTCACTTTCTGCTGCTGTACTGACGCTGAACGCTGTACATAAAAAGATAAAAATAAGCAAAACAGTGATCCAACTTAAGTTAAATTGGTAATGGCTACTGCTTTTAATCTGGCGCTGCATGTCTTTAATTCGTTAGAAAACTGCTGGAACTTTGTCTGTAACTAATTTGTTAATCATTACAGTTTATCTTTCTCTCAAAAAGGTTGCAATGTAAAACAGGAAATACTGCTTGAATACATATGTGATGCAGTTCTTTGTGGCATTGAAAAATGATCTTGCAATAGCATAAAAACAATTATTAACTTGTGAATCTGTTTTTAAAATTGTCTAATGCTTTTCGTGGATAATAACGAAAAAATAATAAAATGCAGATGCAGTATTTGCTAATTTTGAAACTGGTATAAATTTTGTTCGGAAATAACAAGAAAGAATCGTTTAAAGGTGCTGCTCCTACTTATGTGGGTAAAGGTATGCGTATCGAAGGAAAGATATGGGGTATGCGTCCTATCTGGATTGATGGCGAAGTTAAAGGGACAATTGATATTGGCAGTGAAGTTATCATTGGTGAACCGGCAAAAATAGACGCAACAATCCGCGCATCTACAATTAAGGTAAACGGTTTTGTTGAAGGAGAGTTATTTGCTTCAGGTAAGATTGAGATAATGTCAAAAGGTCGTGTTCATGGAAACGTCACCAATCTTGCGGGATGTCTGATAATCCACGATGGCGGAATTGTTGAAGGACAGTGCTCAATTGCAAATGAAGAAAAAATGAAAACCCTCTTGCCGCAACAGTTTCCAAAATTACTGCCTGAAAAACCAAGCACACCCCCAAAAGTAATTCAAGCTCCTGATAATAAAAAAGAATCTACTTCTAAATCAACTGAAGCATCTGCCTAAAAAAAGCAGCTAATACTCACTCTTGCTCATGTCGGGGCTTCTCTTCGAAATGCAGCTGAACTTTTTTTGTAGCTCCACGGTTATTTGCAATTACTCCACGTGGGCGAAAAGCCGGAATAACATTTCTGATACTTTCTGTTGATTGTATGGGTTTCGCCGGAATAATTAACGAAAATGCTTTTCGTTCAACCGCAAAATGCACTGACTGTACAGAATCCTGTATTGCCGCTACATTCAGAGTAAGATTCGCCCAGTTTCCTTGAACTTCCACTTGTTTTCCTGTTTTCAGGAGTTTCTCTTTATCAGCATTATCCCTCTCTGCTTTAAGCCACTTGCTGAGTTGCTTAAAACGTTCTGTTACGGATAAGTCAGCTTCCCGTTTGAGGTACACTTTAAGTATAGGAGTTCTGGTCAATTTTCCAGGATGCATGGTCAGCGAACTCAAAGTTTCGTCGTGAAAAGCGATACGGCAACTGAATTTACCGCTTAGCTCGCTGTTTTGTTCATCGATGAAAATCGTGGTTTGTGCAGCAGGCAGAGTACTGTTTATTTCAAAATCATTCCAAAAATATCTTGTTTCCAGTTCCGGTGCCAGAAACTGTACCTTCATTACGTCTACATGTAGCGTATGTCCTGCTTTAAATACCTGCAAAACTGGTTTTAAATACAAAGATGACTGACTGATACAGGCCGCAAGGTTCTGCAGGTCGAGAGGCCAGAAACCAATCTCCAGCGTGCTTCTGCATTCACGGCTGGACTGCATCAAGGTGTTAAATCCGCGTCTGATTGAATTTGGAGTTCCGATCAAAATAATCTTTTTCCAGCCCGACCAAATTTCACGTTCCACAAGTTTTTCGAGAGGAGTGTCTCCTGTGGTAAAGAAAAATTCATTAGGCACTAACTGCTCCATGATACTCAGACCGTGACGTTTCCAGAATAATGAAATTCCCGGATGAGAATAGTTGTCCAGAATCAGGTGCATTGGATATTTCATAACACTTCTTTAGTGATTAAATTAAGCTAAAGAGCCATCGCTTCTTGCGTGTTTTAACTGCTGCAGCGCACGTTGCGTTTGAAAGACTAATTCTTTCTGCAAACCGTCATTCTTTAAAACAACATCCGCATAAGCTAAACGCTCTTCCGGAGTAAGTTGCGCTGCTATTCGTGAGCGTGCATCTGCTTTGCTCAAACAGTCACGTTGCTGTAATCTCTCCATGGCAACCGCAGGATCAAGGCTTACTACCCAGATTTGTCCGCAAACCTTATGCCAACCAGCTTCAATTAATATGGCTGCTTCCAAAAACACAATTTTGTTGACACTGTTTGAAACTAATTTTTCATATTCATTTTTTATCATCTCAGCAATCATTGGGTGAGATATTTCATTCAGTTGCATAAGACGCCGTGGGTCAGCAAAAACTAGCCTTCCGAGCACCTGCCGATTTACAGTACCATCCGGATGTAAAATTTCTTTACCAAATGCATCTACTACTTTTTGGAAACCTGGGTTTCCGGGATCCAGAACTCTGTGTCCCAGTTTGTCAGCATCGATAACCGCATAGCCATTTTCGCTAAGATACTGAATCACAGTGCTTTTTCCTGAAGCAATACCGCCTGTCAGTCCAACCAGCACAGATTTAGTATCTTTGGAAATCATGATATATTATTAACAAAAGATTGATGTTCAATAAATAAAACTCTGCAGCCTGCAGATGTCTTCTACATGTCAGCATAAAACTAACAGCAAGTTTGATCAAGACACGAATCTTCATTTAAACACAAATAAATGTATTGACAATTATGCTCAATTGTATGAAATTCAGGCAGGGAAAACAAAATATGAATAGTCGGCTGTTTAAAGCATGAACTTAAATTGCCGGTCTTGTTTCATTGATTTTAACCAGGGAGAAAATATGCAAGCTACTGAAAAACCTGTTTCTCGAGTTGATGCTGTGACTGATGTTTTGTCGGGGAAACTTAGTGATATTCTAGACCAGAAGAACAAGGGTGTGATTCAAGTTGACAGCGATTGCATAGTTGCTGCTGCAGCCAGAAAAATGCGTGATGACAAGGTCGGTGGGTTGATGGTAGTGGAAAATGACACATTGGTGGGTATATTTACGGAACGTGACTTGATGAGCCGTGTTGTTGCAGAGGGGTTGGATCCAGAAAAAGTTCAGGTTTCTGAAGTTATGACTTCATCAATTGCAACTGTACCTCCGGAAACTTCAGTCAGTGTAGCGGCAAATTTAATGTCTCAAAACAGGATCCGGCATCTTCCAGTACTGCAAGACGGTAAGTTGTATGGTGTGATTTCTGCGGGTGATATTCTCGCATGGAAGCTCCGTGAACAGGAATTTACTTTGCACCAGTTAGAAGATTATTTTTTCAAATCCTGACCTCTTATTCATGCCTGACTCAGGGGGGCTTGATCCATCAGTAAAATGCCCCCCAAATATCCATCCCAGCTAGAAAAATCAGCTTTTTATAATTGTCAGCTTTCTACAACTAAGCTTTATTTTTTAAGAGCTTTACAAGGCGTCAAACGGGGAGTATGTTGCGTTTATACTCTCTTTTTGGGGTTTCCCATGCTAAAACGTTTACTGATCCTGATCGTAGCTTAAATTTCCCCCACAACAGAACTATTTTGATTCTTAACCTAAATCAAAGCTCACACCTTGTGCCAAAGGCAAATCGGTTGAATAATTTATCGTATTGGTTTGACGTCGCATGTAGGACTTCCATGCATCCGAGCCGGATTCCCGTCCACCTCCTGTATCTTTTTCTCCGCCAAATGCACCGCCGATTTCTGCTCCGGAAGTTCCGATGTTGATATTGGCCAGTCCGCAGTCAGAACCTTCATGCGAGAGAAATTTTTCGGATTGCTGAAAGTCACGCGTGAAAACTGCAGATGATAAACCTTGGGGCACGTCATTTTGCAGACGCAGTGCTTCGTCGAAATTCTGGTAGCGAATCAGGTAGAGTAAAGGAGCAAAGGTTTCATCCTGTACAATCTGCATGTGGTTCTCCACTTCCGCGAGGGCTGGGCGTACGTAAAACGCTGATGGATGTCCTTCCAATACATCACCACCATAAATTATCTTACCACCTTGTTCCCGGATTGCCGTCAAAGCATTGCGGAAGTTTTTCACGGCAAGCTCGTCGATCAAGGGGCCGATCAATGTGTTCTCATCCAGTGGATTCCCAACACGGTTTTCAAGTTGCGAATAGGCTTGAATGAGTTGGCTTTTCACATCTTCATAAATTGACTCGTGGATGATAACCCGGCGTGTGGTGGTGCAACGCTGACCGCAGGTTCCCACCGCCCCAAAAACAATTCCCGGAATCGCAATCTTCAAATCCGCACTTTCCGTCACAATAATTGCGTTGTTACCGCCAAGTTCTAAAATGCTTCGTCCCAACCTTGAAGCGACTTTTGCGGAAACTTTACGTCCCATTTCGGTGGATCCGGTTGCGGAAATTAGTGGTACACGCTGATCATTAACCAGAGTTTCCGCAATTTCTTCATTGGTGCCGATTACGAGATTAAATACGCCTTCCGGAACTTTATTTTCTTTCATGACTTTAGCGATGATACGCTGTAGAGCAATTGAGCACAGAGGTGTTTTCGGACTCGGTTTCCAAATCGAAACATTTCCACAAACCGCGGCAATCATGGCGTTCCATGACCAAACCGCAACTGGAAAATTGAAAGCGGAAATTATACCGACAATTCCGAGCGGATGGTACTGATCGTACATGCGGTGTCCCGGTCGTTCCGAATGCATGGTGGAACCGTAAAGTTGACGAGAAAGGCCGACCGCAAAATCACAAATGTCGATCATTTCCTGAACTTCTCCCAAACCTTCCTGATAAATTTTCCCCATTTCCCAGGAGACCAACTGACCAAGATCATCCTTTGCGTCACGTACCGCGTTGCCGATTTGTCTCACGATTTCACCACGCTGCGGAGCCGGAACTTTACGCCATTCCGGAAAAACCTGTTGAGCTGTTGAAATCACAGCTTCATATTCCTCACGGTTTGCATTTTTAACATTTGCGATGACGGAACCATTCACCGGTGTGAGCGATTCGGTCAAAGGGCCGTTTCCGGAGAACCATTCAGTTCCGGTACTTACACCGGAATTCAAATCTTCCAGTCCAAGGTTTTGTAAAAAAGTCAGTTTAGTCATATTGTTCCAATAAGATTATTTTAAAAATGTGACGCAGTCGTTATGATTTGTTAGTCCAGCGAAAGCGGGAATAGAGCTTGCCCGAAATGATTCGGATACAGGATTGTATACTACGGTATGTTAATGAAGACGCAGCAGTTTATTCACTCAGTAATTTTTGTGTTTTCTCTTTCTTCAAGTAACAGTGGTTCAGGATCATTCTGGAGATCAACTCTGTTTTGAACACGCTCAACTATCTGCTGCAATTCACTGTTGCGTTCCTCCATCGTACCGTGTTTCTCTCTTTCAGTCAGTACAAGTCGTTTGAGTCGTTTGATTTCTTTCTTTTGCTTACGTAGATTTCTCAACAGAACTGCGTGGTAGAAGAAAAAATAAAAGACAGAAAAAATTATTCCAAATGCAAAAGTGAAAAAAACCGGCACAAAAACAGGACGCTCAGTCTGAAAACTGAAGTTTAACCAATCGAGAGTATATTTCAGCATTACACGATCGGTATTTTGTGTAGCAAAATCAACACTGAAGACAAGAAAACCAGCAAATAGAATTAATGAAAAATAACGCATATAAAAGGCTGACGATGGATTATTGTGCTGGAAAACAGTTACTGTAATTATCACTCAGAAACTACCTGCGTGTCAAGAGGATGTGCAGTATTATAGTGAAGTTTGATCTGATGAGAAGTCTGGACTTTTTACTGAAAATATGACAGGGTAAATGTGATTTCAGCATGGAGATGGATGCGTCACTGGTGGGCGCCCCGGACTTCAAACCCGCGCGTGGGGCACTAACACTGTCCCAGATAGGTTCGATTCCTATGCATCTCCGCCAACCACTGCTGAAAAGATTGCTAATCAGCAAACTCTTCCAAAATAGCCCATTAGATGTATTGAGAGTGTGAAATGATTTGAAAGAATTCCAAAGGGGAGACTTACCAATCAGTATTTGCGAGAGTGCCCAAAGTTATTCTGGGTCTTTAAGAGGGAAAGAAAAATATTAAGTTGAGTGATTGCTCTCACTAATTCTTAAAAAGTCAGTTTGCTTTATTCGATAATATTAAACAAACGCTATGAAATCAATGAATTAAAGTTGAGCGTAGTCTTCTAGTGGAGAACAGGTACCGCCACCTACCATAGGTGTGTTACCTTTTTTATTGACAATATATCCGGGTAAATAAGACCAGAGAAATCTCAATCTACTTGGACTGAAACTAAAAATCTCATAATAAATATTCTGAGCTTCTCCCCAGCCCATCGCAAAATTGGAACATTGATAAATATCAGTATATTTGTCATATTTTAAATCATGGCATCCGCTGAATAATTTTTCTCCAAGAAGTTTAAAATCCATGGCAATTCCTTCTAATTTCACTTTGAATTTTATTTCTTCAATTTTCTTTGAAGTCCATGATTCTTTATCTTTTACAATTCCTGTTCTTAATTCATCGACACAATAATATTCCCCTGCACTTAAGAAGCTTGGTAAAAACAATGTTGTAGCAATAATTAACAAAAATCTTAGTTTCATCATTCGTTCTCCAAATCTTCAATGGTACGTCTCAACTATTTCATTTGTTCAAGATAAACTGTGAACAATTACGGAATCTGCCTTCTTTTTTATTTAGTCCTTAACAGTCTTTGCTCTTCAGTGTAGAACTGTTCGGGTTGGTTTTTGGAGATTTGCAAATTATTGCGGATGTTAGTATTTTCCGGCTTTCCCATTGTATAATGCGACATACTCAACTACTACAAGTATCAAGTTAGGCGTACAGACAAATCTGAGTACGTGGCATTTAACCAAGCAATCTTCATCAAACAATCCAATTCAAAAAGGATGTTAGACAAATCCCACCGCTATTGCTTTTTGGTTAATCTGGGGAGGACGGAGTTGCTTTTAGCAAGTTCTTCCATTAAATCAATTCATTCAGAAGAGGCAAATTATCCTCGGCTGAATTCTCTTATTTGAAGAAAATGACAAAAAGATTTCGCAAACCAACACTATGGTAATAGCTTTTAAAAAACTTCCAAGTAAAATCTTTATTTTATGAAAAATACTTCAAATAATGCTGTAAAAATTTTACTTCAGGAGAACAAAATGGAGTTGAAAATTTATGCCGGCTTGAGTCTATGAAAATAAATTGACGTGCGGACACTTCAATCCTGACGAAGTCAAGGTTTGTGAAAGAAAAGTCGAGGTGTGTATAATGACAATTATACATCGTCTGTAAAGGAAGCTGGTGCAGAAGGGGTTCAAAATCCGTGGAGTACGGACAAAATGAACATGCATCAACCATTGTTAGTTAAAACGCGCAGTCACCTAAAGTCTGGTGCCGGTTTGAAAAATGCTGTTAATATCAGCACAAATCTGACCTGCGCGTCCTAAATAATAATATAAGAAAGATCAATCGAAGGTGTAAACATTAGGCCAAAAAATTCAGCATACTGTTCCACTTTATCTAATCGCATTCTTTATTCAGCCATGGTTTTGAAGAAATAACACAATGCCAAACAGAGTTTGCGGAGAAAATATAACTCCCCTCTTTCATCTCTTTCTTGTCTTCGTAATAACCTAATTCGGGACCTGCTTTAGTTCCATCCGTTGTCCCACAACTAACAACCATCCATGTCGCCATCATTATTGAAAATAATAATAGCTTGCTCATCTAACTCCTTTATAATTGGTTAACAATAAATCGACATTTTCATTCTATCCAGCCAAAGCTGAGTATCCTTGAAGAAAATGTCTATGATGTTCTTGCGAACGTAAAGGCTTGATCAACCTGAGCTCAAGGCAGAAATCTGTTCTGTCTAACGCACCGACTGAAGCCGTACTTTGGATCGAACTGTTGCAGGTCAATCCTCTGTTTATTAACACTTCTACAATATATATGCCACTTTGTCTAAGTGACTGATATTATAGATTCATAAAGGAGGTAGTTCTGTGTGTAACTATTTTAATCTAAGGTTGGGAAACTGAGAAAGGCTGCTTCAAACTGGCTGTCTTAAAGGGGGATTGTAATGTTCTAAAGCACAGGATTCATAATACAAATCAACAGTATCCTGGAGGACGAAGCGCAGCTATTCTGCAGGTTTAGTCTGCAGCTGAAGTTACGGAAGGATACTAAAGAGCAGAAAAACATCATGAGGAAAAGGAGTTATCACTGAGATTGGAATTTACAGGGAAGGAATCAATAATAAGTTCACAATTCAAAACTCTGCTTTTTAAAGAATATCTTTAAAAACTCAACTTTCTACTGAAAGGCAAACACAAGCAGAGTTCCGCAATAAATTCAATTGAGCAGTAATAATCTTGCATTTGGCAGCAAAAAAGTAAATTCTATTTGATAATAAATATATTTCAAATGACAGCAAATGCCAAAAATTATTCCAGCGTATTTAACTTTTATTATTATCTTTTCCATTTCGATTCTGTCTGTAAAAGGGCAAGTAGTATTTGGGCAGGCAAGTACTCCGGAAACTTCAAATGCAGTTCCGTTAACAGAGTCCCCAGTTGACGATGAAGGAGGATTTGAGGATGAGTTTGAGGATGAATTTGCAACTGCTGATCAAGAGGTATTTGATCCTTTGGGCGGGTATAACCGTGTGATGACAGGATTCAATGATGGTTTTTATATTTTTGTTTTGGATCCGGTTGCCCGTGGTTATCGCTGGGTTCTTCCTGACACGGCAAGACGTGGAGTGAAAAACTTTTTTCATAACCTGTTCTTTCCACTACGCTTTGTCAATAACGTGCTTCAGCTTAAAGCAAAAAATGCCGGAGAGGAATTTCTCAGATTCAGTATTAACAGCACAATTGGAATATTAGGATTCTGGGATCCTGCCAAAGACTTGTTTGGAATGGAAGCACATGAAGAGGATTTTGGTCAGACTCTCGGTTATTATGGAGTCGGCGGAGGTTTTCACGTTGTTCTACCTTTTTTGGGCCCCTCTAATTTGCGTGACATGTTCAGCTTATATCCGGAAATGCAGATGGATCCTGTCAATTATGTTGAAAATCGGTCTTATA
>Ga0257121_1003632_pt1 | contig 10009 bp, 10 predicted proteins | sample SI106_100metaG_FD_190180 | JGI IMG/M metagenome (GOLD analysis project Ga0257121, IMG submission 190180) | Marine microbial communities from Saanich Inlet, British Columbia, Canada - SI106_100 | ecosystem: Environmental > Aquatic > Marine > Inlet | place: Canada: British Columbia | collected... | reverse complement strand
GATTTGGGTATATAGTGAAGTCGTCATAGTCGTCAACCTCTGGTAGATTCAGCGTAAAGCATGCATCTGCGGTCACGTATTGACGCATATTCCAGGTTACCTCGCAAGGATTCATGTACCCGGCACCTGAATTCCAGGATTCGAACATGTTCATCCACGGAGTATCTGTGACTATAGGTCCTCGCAGCTGTCCATTTGCGTAGGTGGTTTGTAGGCTATCTCCATCTCCCAAACATATGCGTCGTGCTAAAGGATCATTGTTCCAAGCCGTTTCCATTACTGCGTGTAGCATACGCGTCCCAAACCAGTAGTCTAAAGCGTCATGCTTTGTGATAAATGTGGTGAACTGTGTCGAATCACGAGCATAGGTACTTTGCGTAAAATGGGTAGCCCAATAGATGTAGTTGTTTATGGTATCACCTTTAATAACGTAGAATTCTTTATTGGAATCCGGAACACCCATGAAATTGTAGATGTCAATCCCTGTTCTTGGATCCGCAGTATTGTCTAAATCATGCATGGTCATGAGATATAAGACATCATCAGGCATTGCGGCTAGGCCGCTATCCGTCTGTCTGTAAATGTCATCGGGCCAATTGTCATGCCATCCAATAAAGCTGGCGCCTGCATCAGGCCAAACAAAACGTCCATTAGACCCCCAATTTCTGTCGTTAAACATCGTAAGTGAAAGCCAATTCGCAATACCGGCGCCTAAACTGTAACCGCGCATACCCATACGAGTTGAATCCACCAGGTTACTGCGGTTTTTCATTAGTTCAGTCGTCCACAAATAGGCACATCCTTCATCGCTACGAGAGCCACTGTTGTATTGTGCCGTAGCGGCCACATAACCGTTACTGGCGACGAAGGTCTGGTAGAATTCTTGTGCCTTAAAGTAATTTGAGTCACTGTAGTCAACATAGCTACCGCCAGGAAATGTTAATAAAACGGGCAACGGACCGTTTGCATTGTAGGGGTAGGAAATGATTCCACGAACGGTGTCATTACATTCCAGAAGTGAATCTGGATTTACGGTAAAGAATTCATGAACAACGCTGTCGTTACCAAAAGATCCATAGCCGCTAGTTATAGCGGGAATGGGCCCCTCAAATGCGAATTGGGCGGAAAGAGGGAGTGTAAAGAAAACCCCAAGCACCAACAGGTGCTTGAGGTTTAGTTTTGTCCAGCGAGCCAACACGGCTAGTGGGTTACAATGAATTCTTCTCTTAGCATACCTTTGCCCACATCTATAGTGAGCCAGTAATTGCCTGAAGGTAGCTGAGATACATCTATATCGAGTCCATTAGAGGCTGTTTTGGTAAAGTTCACCCGCACCTTGTTTCCAATGATATTGAAAACAGATATTTGAGCCTGAAGATCGTCGTTTACAACCGGCTGATTAAAGCTGAGGTGTAAAAAGTCGCTTGCTGGGTTAGGAGATAGACTCATGGTTGCTATTGGCAAATCTTCTAGGCCCGTATAGTCTTTAAATACACGAACGTTGTGACAAAAGCCGAAAGTATCGATCGCAGGAAATCCGAACATAGTGCCTTGGATTTGATACCAGCTGGTCCAGAAACCACTTTCCACACCTACACTAGGTATGTAAAACGTCGTATCAGCCAACGTAGGGGTACCAGATAATTTGATACATGTCTTATTTGCAGGACCTGGATAAAATATCGAATCCGCAGCGTCCCACGTTAACCATGCGGGGATGGCGGTCGTGTAGAGGAAGGCCGATTGAACGGTAGGAACTAAAAGACCACCTGAAGGAAAGGTGTCGCCTAACATACCTGTTAATGTTGCTTCGAACGGTTGGCCTACAACAGCTGCTAAATTCATCATGGGTTGTGTGCTGTCACAAGCAAAGGATGGTGTTTCGCTATTCACCCACATTCCTGACCACTCCAAAGAGGGATATCCAATTGCTGCCATGGATGGGGTGACAGTGTCTGGCGAACAGATTTGTGCATTCGACTGAATGGTCAGTACAGTGCACATCAGAAGTAAAATTCGTTTCATAAATAAAAGTTTTAATTGGTTGTTTTAGCCAAGATCCTGAATGAAATACGCTTTAACGTTTCAAATTGTCCAAAATGCGCAGGCCTACGCTCGATATTGTATGATTTTATTTATTTAAAAATCAGGACATTAAAGGTGGTGTTAGTCCTGAAAAAGATATTCGCTATATTGAGGATTATAGACGTTTCATTTTGACCAACCAAACTCCACATACTGCCGTTTTTTTCAAATATGTCAAAGACTTACTGCATCCTGACGATCGGTATTTACTGGCTACGAATGAAAAAAAGGTAGAGGTGCAGACGTTTAATTTATCCAAAGGGACAATCCTGTCTAATACTAGCTTTTTGGATGGGCATATTTCAATGGTCCTGGAGGGTGCTATTGGCGTTAGTCACCGTTTGGATGCACTTTTGAACTGGTCTCATTTCTATGTGGAAAAATCTTGGCTTTTTAACCTAGAAATACATGAGGAATTGAATAAAATGGATACGACTTGGCATGTACTGGAGGACACCCAGATTTATTCTATTGATACAAATGTTTTTGAGCAAAACGAATTGAAAGACTTAATGATTGCACTCAGTCTACAACGATCATTATTATGCAGTTACCAGTACCAACATTATATAAATAATCACGGATTGGATCGGCATGAATATTCGGTCAACTGGATTAAATCCAATAGAAAGGTAGCTGCGGCACTGCCAAGAAAAGAATTAGCCAACTTTTTAGGGATATCAAACTCGTCCTTAAAAACGTATCTTAATGAAGCGATGGAAGATGCCTAGGACAAAAGAACAAGTGATCGCACTCAGATTGGCAGAAATGACAGGCTTGCCAGAGAATTTCTCCGACTTTATTGAATTCGGTGCAGCATTCGAAGGACCATTTCATTTCTCTCCTGGTGAAAATTTATGGGGATCGGGTCAAAGTGCGGGCTATGTATGGTTTATACAAGCCGGTTATGGCTTTGATAAAATGGATTTAGAAGATGGCACGACCATGCTCAACGGCATGATTGAACCTGGACTTTTTGTTTGTGACGAAAAGAATTTATTATGGGGTGAGTTGACGGCGAGTTCCGCTAAAATGTATACGCACGCAACCGTCTATCGACTCGATGCAGCCCAATGGCGGACATTTGTTTATGAGCACCCTGAATTCAGGGCCATTTTATATCGAGTCAATGCACATTTTCTGCAAATGCGAAAGTTACGGCTTATTAAGATGAAGCATAAGGATAAGAGAGCATACTGGGAGGAAACAAAGGCGCGTTTTCCTGGTATAGAACTGTACTGCACTCAAACAGAGATAGCTAGTTATTTCGGTGTTTCAAAGTCTACGATGCACCGCATCATGAAATAGACTTATCTTTCTCGTGTATGAAATACATTCTTCCTTGGGGACTCATCTTCAGTCGGGTTCTCTTTGCACCATTGGTTATATATCTCGCAATGTTACCGGAATCGTGGGTGGGTCCGGTAGTGGTTGCGATCATCTGGTTCGCGCTTATTGGGGATATTCTTGACGGCATTATTGCCAGACAACTCGGCGTCGCCACACCATTGATGCGCCGCGCGGACAGCATTGCGGATCTTATTTTTTGGCTCGGTGTAGGTACTGCGATTTGGCTCTGGCGTCCGGAGATATTTAGACCGCATCTGTGGTGGATCAGAATTGCCTTGCTTATGGAAGTCTTGACCTACGTGGTGTCGTTCTTGAAGTTTGGCAAGGAGCTCGCGGCCCATGCCTATTCAGGGAAATTGCTCGGCATTGGTATTTTGCTTGGGTTTACTCATTTGTGGTGGACCGGAGCGCCGCAGTGGACGCTTTATATGATGTTGATTCTCGCCAATGTGAGCCAATTGGACCGATTCGGTATTGCCTTCTTCCTACCCCAATGGACTCCCGATACCCCCAGCACTTACCATGCCTGGCGCATTCGACAAGGACTGCCCATTAAAAAGCACAAGCTCTTTCACGGAGAGTAAATCGCTATAATTTTACAACGAACGTATACTTACATAATCATGCGCTTTCTAACAATTTTGCTTGCCTTACCGTTTTTCGCCTTTGGTCAAAACCACCAGCAGTTCAAATTTGACGGCCCTGCGATTGTTATTCATGGCGGTGCGGGCGGTATAGAGCGTAAGTATTATACCGATGAGCAAATCGCGGAGTATGATTCTGCTCTGCAGGCTGTGCTCAAGGTGGGATTTGATATGCTCACGTACGGGGCTAATGGGATGGACGTCGTCGTGGAGAGCCTTACCATGCTCGAGAACGATCCTCATTTTAATGCAGGTAAAGGTGCTGTGTTCAATGATCAGGGCGAAGTAGAACTAGACGCCTCGGTTATGGACGGATCCACAAAAATGGCGGGAGCTGTGGCGGGGTTGAAGCACATCAAGAACCCGGCGAAGTTGGCACGAGCGGTTATGGAGGAAACTTCACACGTATTGCTTATTGGCGAAGGGGCAGAGGAGTTTGCCAAGACTCAGGATCACGAGTTTGTGGATAACGAATACTTTTTAACACCCAAGCGCAAAGCCCAATACGAGCGCTGGAAACAGATGAAAAAGAACGGCACCGTCGGGGTTGTAGTTTTGGATGTACAAGGCAACCTATACGCCGGTACCTCTACGGGCGGTATGATGGGTAAGAAATACGGTCGCGTGGGCGATGTGCCCATCATAGGTGCCGGAACCTATGCCGATAATAATGGTGCGGCGGTCAGCTGTACTGGTCACGGGGAGTACTACATCCGAAACAACGTGGCGTTCCAAGTAAATGCACGCATGCAATACCAGGGGTTGACTTTGGAGGAGAGTACGCGTGAAGTGATCTTTGGCGTGCTCAACTCTGAGGCCGGTAATGGCGGGTTGATTGCGCTGGATGCCCAGGGTAATGCTGTTTGGACATTTAATTCTAAAGGTATGTTTCGTGGAGCCATGGGAAAAATGACAACCACACAGAAAGTTATCCTTCATACTGATATCTTTGGCGACCCAACATGGCCGGAGGATTGCGGCTTTTAAAATTGCGCCCGTATGAAGCTTAATGTACTAGTTCTTTTATTTACCATTGGCATTGCTGCTCAAGCCCAAACTGTTGTTCGAAAAGACGGTGCTTCCACTGGTGCAGATTCACAAGTCAATGATTTGAGCATAAGTAATGGCTTGTATCTAGGTCTAGATGATTGGCGTTTTGGTGTACAGGTTCCTGTTCTTGCCGTACAAGAAGTCACGGAATCATACAACTATGAGATGTTCGTGGCTCTCGCGCCACATTTAACCATTGAGCGATTGTCAAGTATACCCGCTTTTAAGTGGAAAGGTGCATTGGGATTGTCACGCGGTGAAGCGTTGGGTGGACTTTCTCAAAACGGTGCATTCCTTGCCGGTGGAGTCAGATTAGATTTTGTACCTGTAAATTTCTTTTTTTACGAGCAGTCGAGGTCTATAGAGCTGATGGCGGAGACCATTCTAGATGCGGATCCCAAATACATGCTTACTTTAAATGTTTATCAGAGTGTGTTGCTCTTTGAAGTCACCACCCTTGATCTTGTCTTTGGTGCAGGCTACGTAAACGTACGCAGCTGGGAAGAGCCGGGAATTCAGCTTCGTTTAGGCGTAGGAATAGGGTTTGGGGGAATCAACTAATCGTTACGGTACCAACACTACTTCATCAATCAACAATTCAAAAGTTTCGTTGCGCTTATTCGCGATGAGAAAGGTGAATTCGTTGATGCTGGACTTATCAAAATTTGGCATATCAAGTTTTTGACCGCGCCATGAGGGGTAGAGCTCACTCAATGGCATTTCTATAGTTTCCCACTCGCCCGTTGTAGAGAACGTGGTGATGTAGCTTTGGTAATCACGAGCTTTATGTTTTACGCGGAATTGGTAGTTCTTCCCGTCGCCTTTAACGCGAAGTTGAACCTTACTGCTTTCAGTTACCGCAATATCTGCGACAGCGCAACGGATGGATGTGAATCCCCCATAATTCTCAAGAGAAACCGAACCGGAGAATTTCCCGTGCCCCTCAGGAGTAATTTCCAAACTGCCTTTAGAAAGCCCGCCCATTACTCCGTCGTTGATCACCGCCCAGCGGTCTAAATTTCCTTGAGGAGTAAAGTCGAACAAAGCAATCGATGAGGTGAGCATGGCGATGGTGAGAAATAAGGCGTTCATAATTGGGCTTTTTACTATAACTCCATTTTGAGGCAGAAGGTTCGGCTCTATGACGGCATAAGTAAAGTCGATTGCTATTGTATTAGGTTAAAATTAGTTTAGTGTCGTAATCACTAAATCACTGAATCATGTTAAAGAAATTAGGACTGCTTGCGGCCCTTTCAGTTGTACTTACAGGAACTGCGCAAGAAGCTATGGACATGACCAAATGTCCTGTTCACGAAGGAGGTATGAGTATGGAGGAAGCACACGCGTCAGGAATGAAAAATCCACACGCGGCTAAAACCATCGCCCCCTCATTGTTACCGAACCAGTTGGATTTATCCGTTTTACGTCAAAATTCTTCGCTAAGTAATCCTTTAGGGGAGTCCTTTGATTACCGCGAGGCTTTTGAAGCATTAGATTATTATGCATTAAAAGAGGATATCAGAAAAACATTGACGGAAAGTCAAGATTGGTGGCCTGCCGATTGGGGGCATTACGGTGGATTATTCATTCGTATGGCCTGGCACAGCGCAGGAACCTACAGAACGGGTGACGGTCGTGGCGGAAGCCGCACGGGTCAGCAACGTTTTGCACCCATCAATAGTTGGCCTGATAATGCCAACCTCGATAAAGCGAGAAGATTACTTTGGCCGGTGAAGCAAAAGTATGGAGCTTCTATTTCCTGGGCGGACCTTATGGTTCTCGCGGGAAATGTTGCACTAGAGGATATGGGCTTTGAAACGGCTGGTTTTGCGGGTGGCCGAGCTGATGTATGGGAGCCAGAAAGCGATGTGTACTGGGGTTCTGAATCAAAGTGGTTAGAGAGTAACCGTTATTCTGGCGACCGCCAGTTAGAGAAGCCATTAGCCGCAGTGCAAATGGGACTGATCTATGTTAACCCAGAGGGACCTAATGGCGTGCCAGATCCAATAGCTGCCGCCCATGATATTCGTGAGACTTTCGGTCGTATGGGAATGAACGACGAGGAGACGGTTGCGCTCATTGCAGGCGGTCATACCTTGGGTAAAACGCACGGTGCCGCTGCAGGCTCACATCAAGGACCAGAGCCAGAGCGTGCCGGTATTGAAGAGCAAGGTTTTGGCTGGACGAGCGATCACGGAACAGGTGTAGGTGCGGATGCCATCACCTCAGGTTTAGAGGTTATATGGACCAGTAAGCCAACGGAATGGAGCCATGAATATTTGGCGGCTTTGTTTGAATTTGAATGGGAACTCGAGAAAAGTCCTGCAGGTGCACATCAGTGGGTTGCTAAGAACGGACCTAAGGTAGTACCGGATGCATTTGATGCCGATGCAAAGCACCGTCCGCGTATGTTGACCACAGATTTATCTATGGTACGCGATCCTGAATATTTAAAAATTTCGAAACGATTCTATGAGAACCCTGCGGAGTTTGATAAAGCCTTTGCTCGTGCATGGTTTAAACTCACACACCGCGATATGGGGCCAAGCACCACGTATCTGGGGCCTGAAACACCTAAGGAGGAATATATATGGCAAGACCCCATACCGGCTGCAGATTATGAAATGATAAATGCTGAAGATATTTCAAGATTAAAATCGGCGATTGACGGTTCAGGATTGACTACGCAAGAATTGGTGCGTACGGCTTGGGCTTCTGCGTCAACGTATCGTGAATCGGACCGCAGGGGCGGAGCAAACGGCGCGCGTATTCGTTTGGCACCTATGAAAGATTGGGAAGTGAATCATCCTGAAGAATTGGCCAAAGTTTTAGCGGTGTATGCAGGTATTAAGCAAGATTTCGACAAGCGCAAAAAGAAAGTGTCTATTGCAGACCTTATCGTTTTAGGTGGAAACCTAGGTGTGGAGCGTGCAGCTGCGGCCGCGGGTCATTCTGTGACCGTTCCATTTACACCTGGACGTACAGATGCGACGCAAGAAATGACGGATGTTGCTTCTGTAGCGTTGTTGGAGCCGATGGCGGACGGCTTCCGTAATTATGAGAAGACCAACTACTTCTTGAGTGCAGAGGAATTGCTAGTTGATAAGGCCCAATTATTAGGGCTCAACGCACCCGAAATGTCGGTGCTAGTAGGAGGAATGCGTGCTATTGGCGCAAACTACGACGGTCGTGGTCACGGTGTATTTACCGACCAAAAAGGTGCCTTGAGCAACGATTTCTTTGTGAACCTACTGGACATGGACAACAAATGGACGGCAACCACGGAATACAAGGATAATTTCGTTGCAACAGATCGTCAAACGGGCGAGGCCAAATGGTCTGCTACCCGCGTGGATTTAATCTTCGGTTCGAATTCTGAATTACGCGCGATAGCTGAGGTTTATGCTTCAGCGGATGCAGAGGAGAAATTGGTTCAAGACTTTGTTGCGGCATGGAACAAAGTGATGATGGCTGATAGATTTGACTTGCTCTAAAAGAAAAACAGTAGCTCAGTAAATGAGAAAAGCCACCTCTTACGGGGTGGCTTTTTTTAGTCTATAGTGAAAGTATAGGTGTCATAGGCCCAACAATCGACAGCGCCGCAATTGTCGTCCCAGTCCACCGAATACGTTCCAGGTGCATCTATTTGCGCAGTATACGTATATGAATTCACCTGTGTTAGGTTCAAGTCTTGTGAGTAAAGGTCGCTGGAACAACTGAAGTTGACCACTTGAAACGTCACTATACATGGAGTACTTAATGTATCATCGTCTGAGATTAATTCAGTATCGAAGCTACAGCCAATACCGCCCGAGGTAAATCCACCTCCAGAATTGGAAATATCACAGGAACATAGCCCGAGAAGGCATAGGCATGTAAGTCCGAGTAAATAGTTGCTTAGGTTCATTGGGTTCTTTTTGGTAGATTCTAATTTATGCATTCGTTGTTGAATAGCTTGTTTCAAATTGTCCATTATGAGACTAAAAAAGCCACCTCTTGCGGGGTGGCTTTTTTAGTAGTAGACTCTTAATTTTTAATATTTCAGTAAGAATTTCTTTTGCGCGTCGGGATCTATTTCACCATCCACGATAAGACCGTTCTTCATGGCAATTTTTGCGGCGCCTAAAGCCGTCATTGTACCCGGTCGTCTTCCTTGACCACGACTTTCGATAAAGTTAAGGGTGTAATACGTCAGCGTTTTTCCTGTTTTGTAACCGCGGCTGTTCGTTTCAGGTTCTTGTGTAAAAACGAAGTAAAGCAGTTCTTTTCCATCGAGGTTCGTGATGGTAAAGTTCTTGTTGATACCCAATTGGCCCGGTGCATTCTCTTTAATAAGAATGGCTTGTGGCACCTCATTCACGGTAATTGTACCTGATTCTTTGTCCACCTGGACTTTCATTTTTTGCGCGAAGCCCGCTGTGCTGGCAAATACCAATAGAGCGGTAAGTAGTAGTTTTTTCATAGTTGAAAGTTACATGAATAGTATTGACTTTTTTTAAGTAATGTTCTTCTAATGTCCGTGGTGGTAATAGCGCTGGCGTGTTTTAAGGCCGTTGGTCCATGTGGCTTCGAGGATAAGCATGGCACCACTCGAGGGAGGCAGCTCTGGAATTTTTGTTTGCTGGGCACTCCAAAGTGTTTTTCCACTGAGGGAATATAGTGTGAGGGAATGAAGGTTGGCAGGCCAGAATTGGTCCAATTCCTTTAAGTCAATTTTCGGTTGTGCAACTTCATCCACGGAGAAAATGACGATCGACTGAATGAGCATGGAAGTAGTATCTACCTTACCACAGCGAAAGGCGTATTGTGTAACCGTGAAAAAGTCGTCTTGACCATAGGCGTGTATGCCGTTTGGCGTAGCACTGAAACTTCCATCGCCA
>Ga0257121_1003626_pt1 | contig 10017 bp, 4 predicted proteins | sample SI106_100metaG_FD_190180 | JGI IMG/M metagenome (GOLD analysis project Ga0257121, IMG submission 190180) | Marine microbial communities from Saanich Inlet, British Columbia, Canada - SI106_100 | ecosystem: Environmental > Aquatic > Marine > Inlet | place: Canada: British Columbia | collected... | reverse complement strand
TTCTTTATAAAAATAAAAGATACTAAAAGAAAAAAAACTTTTAAAAAAGATGTAAAAAACTCTGTGTTCAGCAACGGCTTAAATTTTATAAATTTCGAATATCCTTTCCCCAAGGAAGTCGAGAAGGGCCAAATTAAAATAAAGAGAACAACAATCTCTCTTAATAAACCATGTTCCTTAGATTATAACTACGGAATTAGTTGCGTAGCAGAGAAAAAAGAATTTACCAATAAACTTAAAATTCCAATTGTAAAAAGAGGGACAATTAACGCTTATAACCTCTACAATGAAGGTTCTCAACTAATAGAAGATAAATTAATAGAACTAGAGAATAGAATCATAGATCTCGAAAATAGAATTTAAGTTCTTCTTCCCCCGGCGTAAGAAGCGCCATCCCTCAGCATCCCCCCGGGTCTTTGCTGTCTTTGAATCTCTTTTAATACCGCGCTCCTTATAGCATCCCCGAACTGCTTACTCTTTTCTACATCTTCCTTATCCTCTCTTTCGCTATTCGAATCCTGAGAACTTTTAGAATCTGAATCAACATTAGTCTTACCGTCTTTACCGACACTGATGCTTAGACTGACGTTATTTGTCGTGATCCCACCAGCCGCCATAGCGGCGCCTCCAACAAAACCTCCGTCTTGATAGCCGGGAAGTCTTCCGCGATTCAATTCACCCATAAACCCTGTGCCGTATTTGGCGGTGGTTTGTGGACTCATTATATATTCTCCTCCCATAACCATCGCAGGAGAACCGCCTCTTGCAAAGCTACCATCAGCTCTTCTTGGCCCGATCAAATGCGGTGATGCTATAGTCTCGCGAATTCCTCCCCCTTCAGCGCCGCTTGCTGCGCCGCCTGCTGTAGGTCCGAAATTAGCCCCTATTGCCCCGGTGCCGATTCGCATCGCAGCGCTAATGTAAGCGTTTGTTAGTCGTGCTTTTTTCTTAGCCTTTACAGCGGCGATTATACGTTCTCTTCTTCGTTCTTCTTGAAGTCTGTATTGGAGATAACCATCCATCCTGTCCCTTCTTCCGAACATTTTATCTGTTTGAGGGTCATCGTCTCTGAATATCGCCTGCATTGACAGATTCTTACTAACGTTAAAACCTCCAGAAGTCGGCCTTTTACGATCTTCCCCCTCCCATAGATATTCCTTGGCGAGAGAAACCCTAGCTTTTCCTCCTTCAGCATAACTATTAATAGCACTTAAAGTTCCGTAACCGATCTTTTGAGCAGCGCTTTTCTTGATCACATATTCGCCGCCTTGCATACGGGTCATTACGTCATCCCTAACCCCCGAACCACCAGTTACAACTCCCCCTTGATTATAACCACGAGGGATATAGCCGCCGTGCTTATTATTCTTCTTCCCACCAAGGTTACCTAGCCAGCTAAACATTGAGTCAACGCCCTGATCGATTCCTTGACCAGCTATTTTCTCCGCAAGAGCAGAAAAGATATTCGCCATAGAATCTTCAAAACTTTCAGCTCCAGAAGCTATATTCTTAATAGCGTCTTTAAGGGAGTCTCTTACGGTAACAGCAACGTCAGCTATTCCGGCTTCAAATTGCTCCGTAGCGTCTCTTGGGCCTTTATCGAAAGTTTCGCTTACTATAGTGCCGAATCCCGCGAAACCAGCCCCGCCTTTAGACGGATCCAATCCGTGAGCGTCTCTTTGAGCTTGCCTAGCGGCTCTTCTTTGAGCAGTGGCTGATGACCCTGTAATTTTTCCGGCTCGAAGGTCTCCTTCAACGAATTGCAAAGCGCCTGCAGTTTGAGAAGCTTTTATTCTCAAATTTCTTTGAGTGGCCTCTCTGTTATATTCATGTTCTAGCCGAAGCTGAAGATCTTTAAGTTCAGCCATCTTTTTATTTCTTTCGTTTTCGTCTATCCTGCCTTCATTGTATTCTCTTTCTATATCAGATTGCTGAATTCTAAGTTCAATAATTTTTAATGCTTTTTGACGCATTTCTAATTGCATGGCTGCATCAGCATCTGTGCTATCGAAGCCTCCTTTAGCTTGAGCCTCGGCTATAAGACTACGCATTTTTGTAGCTCGTGCTTCTAAGGGTATCGTCTTACTTCGAAGCGGGTGCCCTTTTGGAAGACCTGCGAATCTTGGATCTGCCCCCGCCATAACCTTTTCAAGCATTGCTGTTTCTTCTTTTGCTGCGGTAGATCGTTGGGGTTTTTGTTTACTAAACTTAAGTTGAGATGCGAGTAACCCGGCTTTTGCTCCTGAAATTTGTCCAGAAAATTGTTTGTCTAATTCCTCCGTTAAATCATCAAACTTTCTCTTAGTCCTCTCCAACGATACATCGAGCTCTACCCTAGCAACTCCTTCTGCGCTTTCTGTAGCACGAGCTAACGCGAGAGCCATGTCATCCTGCACTTTCGCTAAATTTTCCGCACTATCATTTGTCCTTTTTAAATGTTTTAAAGCTCTTTTAGATTCAAAAGCCGCACCTAGTAGTGATTGCTGCTCTCTTGCAAGCGGGGTGAAATCTTCCACCGTTCTTCTAAAATCATCTGCAGCTTTAGGCCTGTTACTATACCCTATTATACTTGCTTTTAATCTTTTGAAAAAAGCGTCAATTATATTCATTCTGACCGTTTTCGGCAAATTGTGCTCTATAACTTTATTTATAGCCTGCTCGTCTTTAAATACGCCAAGGTCTTTCAGAGCGACCAAAGGGTTCTCTGATGCTTTTAATTCATCACGTCTTTTGTCTAATATTTTTTGAATCTCAACTTCGTCGGTCATCCCTTTAAACTCTTTTTCCTGAAAAACTTTCGTCGCTCCTGTGATATCTATGCTTTTTGAAACTTGACCTACGAAGCTTTTTTGTTTATCGGTTAAAGCTTTTAACAAAATTTCATCCATAGCCTTATTTAATCTACGAACAAATACTGGATTCATTTCCTCTCTGTCAAAATGACCGACTTCTGACATGATGTCTGCCATTATAGCTTGTCGTTCGTCTATTATTGCATTTGGATCCCAAAGTCCAGTCCACTCTCCGACTGTACGGGAGGCACTTATCGCATCATTACCGTACCCGGCAGGATTAAAAAAGCTTGCCAGTCCTTTTGATGAAAAGACTGAATCGATAACCGCATTTTGCATCTTGTCAAATGTTGACGCCAATGATCCTGAAATATCTCCCGATCTGATCGCGCCCGTGACACCAGTTTCAGTACTGTAAGCTTCACTAGTAAATCCAGTAGGGGCTGATGCCAACCATGGTACCCCCGATCTTGTGTCGCTGAAAGCCCCCGTGTCTATCATATCGCCCATATGTTTACGGAATATCTTTATAGCCGTATCACTATCTGTTAAATTGCCTCCTTCTTTTTCGTATTTTTTAAAGCCTTCAATTGTATCTTCTTGATCTCTGAAAAATTTACTAAGTTGTTCGGCTTTTTGCTCTCCTGTTGCGGATTTTTGCAACTTTGTAATGTTCTCTGTAAGATTTTGAATAGCTTTTGAGGCTTTTTCCTCTGCCGATTCCAAATCCGTAGCATTGCTTAACATATGTTTTTGGAACTCAGCCATAGCCGATTGAAACTCTGAAGTGTCCACGTCTTGTCCTGAAGCCATTATATCTTCAAGCATGGAATCCGTCTGCTTTCCTACATCTCCATGAGCTTTCACAACTTGCGATGATGTCATTGTGCCAAAATTTTGAGCTATAGTTCCTACGGTCCCTGACAATACACCACTACCACTACCCATGCCCTTCAGATTATCCATACGCTCCTGAATTCTCTGCAGGTTTTCTTGATGCTCTATATCTGCCGGATCGCTTTTTAAACCTGAAAAAGCTGCGTAACCTGCCCCAGCAGCGGCTATTACAGGAGCCGCTAACTTACCCCATTTACCGAATGTTTTAGCTCCTTGTGCAAGCTTAGTAATCTTTCCGGTTACAGGATTAAGTTTGGGGGGTTTTTTAGGAATCATTTCTCCTAACTTATTCACTCCAGTAGCAGCCATTCCTCCCGCCATCTGTGCGGCAAATACTCCTCCTAATCCTGCTTGAAAAGTGTCACCGGCCTGAGCTCCGAATTTCCTCTCTATCGCAGGAATCCCCATATAACCAACAGCCGTCAAAGGAATCATTAACCTATCAATCGCTCCGGCAAATTTTGTAGCTCCAGCTTTTATCTTGTTACTACTATCATCAATTTTATCAACTATTTTAGGCGGGATGGCCGACTTAGCGCTATCTGGCCTATCTACCCCCGAAGAATATCTCTTGTCGCCCGGTAGGGCTACATGAGGTAAGCCCGTAGTCAAGGCTATTGGCGAACGAGAAGGTTTAGGAGTTGGCGTAGCCACTGGCGACGTTGTCATTGGCGGCGTTGTCACTGGCGTCGCTGGCGTCGGCGACCAACTCGGCAGACGTGATTGCTGCATATTGGCCGTGTGGCTCGGTTTCCCGCCAGTACTTGGTATGTCACTCGCTTTAATTGGCAAGAGAAGACCAGTGGGGTTTTTTAGGCCAAGCGAGGGATTCTTTTTCTTCGCTTGTTCATATTGATCCATGTCTGAAAAATAGTAAACCTGTCTATTTTTACCTTCAGCCTCAATGTTCATGTCGGCAAAATTAGGAATACCATGAGTCTTTGGATTTATCCCCATTCTCTTTGACCTACTAATACCCTGCCCAAGGCCCGCGGGCTCATCGATTGTATTGTGTACTCCAAGACCTCCGGGGTTTCCGGGTCCCTTTAAAGCTGGGTTTGAGCTGACCCGAATTGCAGACACAGGAACTCCCGCCGCTCTTTCTCTTGTTATAGCGTCTCCTAGTGGGGAGAAGTTTGGAATAAAACCCCCAGCCCCCCTCTTTCCGCCCCTGCCGGAGACAGTCGGGGCTAATTTTGCTTCCGCTTTTTTTCTATCTTCCGGGTTCATTTTTTCATATTGCGGAAGAGCCCCACCTTCATTAAATATACTTGGAGTCTGGCCTATAATAGCTTGATTATATGACTTTTTAATTAAAGTTCCTAAAGCGCCTTGATTACCTGTTCTCTTAGCATCCGCTCTTTGTAACGCAGGATCAAACCCTAACTTCTTTTTAAACTCAACCGTTGGTGCGGACTTCTCCTCGAAATCAAACGGAGCGTTATCGGTAGCGTCTATAGATGCTATAAACCTTTTCGGGGTATGAAGGGTTATCTGTATAGCTTTTTCAAATAATTCTCCTTCGGTTGATTTAGGGAGAAGCCTTTTCCCTTGCATCTGCTCTTTAATTTTGCCAACGCTGTCTGCTTGATTTCCCAGAACACTTCCTATAATTTTGGCTCCGACATTTGCCAACGGATCGATCAACTCTTCATTTATTAAAGCACTAAAGTAAGATTTACCTTTTTTGTCCTTTTTTGCGTTTCTTTTTAATTGATCAAGGGAGGAAACCTGCATATTTGTAAAGGTTATCTTTTCTTCACCCGCTTTTGTAGCAGCAGCAGCGCCTTCAGTGTCTGCTAGTCTTTTTAAATAAGGCCCAAAAGCCTTAAGCTGCTTAACGGTCGTCCAAGCGGTGGCATCTTTTCTATGCGCCCCACTAAGAGCAACTATACCAACTTGTCTCTTGGTATCGTAAGCATCTTTAAATCTATCTTTTATACCTTTCGTTACAGGACCCAATTTTCCTGAAGGCCCTACTTCGCTTCTCTTACCAAGATCGGTTGAGTCTATAGTCTTTTTGCCGTAAGCCTGCGATAATTGAGAACGCGAAAGTTCCCGCTTGTGAAACATTTCGACAGCGGAGAATAAGCTCACGCCGCGCAACGCTTTCGGCGCATTCTGTCCAGAGGGAAAAATACTCTTTTGAAGATCTACTCTATCACCACTCGTTAGGTCGAAGTTCGGTACAAACCCATCAGCGGCGTAAGGATCAAAGCCGTGTGCAGCGCCGAAAGCGGATTTATAGTTGGCTCCAGCTAGACTCTTCTTTGGCGGCATAATAGCCGGTTGGGTCATCCCCGGAAAACGCTTAACGGTTTCTGCGCCGTTATACATCATGCTTCCTTCTCCCGGAACGTTCATCGTCTTTATAACGCCAGCTTTATAACCCCCCGCAGCCGCAGAAGCTCTCTCTGCATCTGCATCTGCAAAATTAGGAACAAAACCTTGAGCTCTTCCGCCCCCTTTAAAAGTCCGCGCGCCCGCAGTACCCATCATGTTTGCGGCTATAACCCTAGAAGTAACAGCCAGCTTAGAAGCTTCCATGTTTTGAGCACGCATCGCCGCCAACATGTCCTTAGCGGCAGTTGCGGCGCTGAGCTCTCCTCTTTCGATTTGTTTGATGATACCGGGCTGCTGCATTAACGCAGCAGTAACACTATCCTCTATGCCTTTTCTTGCTAAGACCCCTCTATTTAACTCTAAAACTCCCGCTATAGCCGTTTTAGCGAACGAAGCAAAATTAATTGCGAGCTTACCTATGCCGATCGTTATAATCGCCAAGCCGGGGCCAGAAAGAAACTTACCCATTCCTTCTAATAGATCTTTACCTAGCCCCTTGCCAAAGTCCTCAAATTTCCCCCCTTCTCCAAAAGCACCTATTGCAGAATTAACTAAATTTAATACGTTTTCGATCGCGGGTTTTAACGTAGCTCCCCCAATCGCTGATCCAGCTTTTGTTAAATTAGCTAAAGATTTATTAACGAGAGCATCGAGCGTTTCATTCAACTGTTCATTTTTTAGATACGCTTCATTAGTGGCGCCAGCGGACTCTTTGAGGGCTCTGCTATATACTCCGTATTTACTAGAAAGGTCTCCTAACGCAGCGCGCAAAATATTGACCTGAAAAACGCCTGCAACGCTTTCTGCGATTTGGTTTTGCTGCGTCTGCCCTAAGTGTTGAAACTTGTCAGCTAGGTTTTCTAAAACCTTAGTAGCGGGAAGCAATGCTCCCGTAGTCATGTCTCTCGTAGCAACGTTTATGCCTGCAAGTTTCTTCTGAACATCAGTACGCCCTATTCTCGTAAAGATAGTTTTGAAAGCGTTACCGATAACAGCGCCGCCACGAGCGGTTCTTTGCTGCACTGCAGTCGTTATAGCCAATAACTCATCCATGCTGACTCCAGCGTCGACAGCGGATGAACCAACACGAGAAATAGCCTTGGCGAGATCGTCCGAACTAACAGCAAAAGCCTGATCAACTTTTGCCATTTTATTAACTACCTGAGACGAAGTGATTCCCGATTTATTAAAAGAGTTAACGGCAGCGGTCAGAGAAGAAACCGCCTCCTCTGCCCCCATTCCGGTAAGCCTTGTGAGAATAAGAGCGTCTTTAGTACGGAGAAGAGTCTTCTCCACACTTAAACCTTGTCTTGCTAATTCCGTTGCGGCGACAGCGACAGTTTGAAAACCTTGTCCGGTTTGCCCCGCAATATTGAAAAGTTCATTTCCAAATTTTTGAAGGCTCGAAGCACTAGTGTTTAATACTACATTGATGTCAGTAAGAGCTTTCTCTACTTCCATAGTAGCTTTTACCGCTTCTTTTAAAGCTCTCTGAACTTGTATGATTAATCCCGCAGAAGCACCAAACGCAATAACACGAGCATTGGCCGCTGCCATTGACTTTTCGAACTCGGAAGCGTTGGCTGTCGCAGCCGACAAACCTTCCCCTAAGGGCCTCATCGACTTCCCGCCTTTCCCCCCTAAGTCTCGAACTTTTTTATCAACCGACGAAAGCTTTCTGTCAAATCTTGACAGATCCTTTTCAGCCTGCGCTGTAATCAACTCCAGTTCCGCACGTAACTTTTCCGTAGCCACGTACTAAATTACACTTTTTTTACTTGACCCCGTGTAATTTCATCATGTCCTGCATGCTTAACGATCCTCCCTTTTCTTTAGCTTTTTCAGAAAGGTCTATAACGTCCTGATCTTGGTCGACTCCGGCTTTTGCTAAATCCTCTTTCGTGGCTCCCATTATACTAGAAGCTCCCCCTTCTCCTTCTGAGGAGGTTTTATCTAAGATTTCTTTAGCATTCTTACTCGATTCAGACCATTCTATTAATTTTTCCGGATCCTCAACAATATGTTCTGGAATTTTTTCTTCTGAATTTTGTATAATGCTTTTAAAGTACCTACCATAGCTATATATTTCTATTTGGTGAAAGGTAAGATCTACTATAGGTTTACCATAAAAATTAAAGACGTTATCGTCGCACAAGTAGAAGATATTTGTAAAAAAGTCCGCCAAAGCTATTCTTTTTAAAACATTACTTTTAAACTTTTCATTATTCTTGCCGTACACATCCATTATTTCGTGAATTTGATCCTGTTCTAATTCTTCGAATTCATTTTCCTTAAACAGTATTTCACCTTTTTCGTTAAGAACGGAAACGTGCATATAGTACTCGTTTATCCTTCTGCTCGCATATTCTTCTGCTGTGAACCCGATAATCGATTCTTTTTCTGCCAGAATCTTAACAAGTTTTTCTTGATTTACATCTATCTCTTTTTTAATAGCATCTATTTGAGCCTGAAGGAAGAGTTTAGATTTCGTCTTCTCCATTCCCTTTAGCATATCTTTGATCCTATCGGTCTCCTTGTCTTTTTCCGGGTCCCAAAGTTTTTCTTTTATTAAATACTTAAGTTTCTCTTCTCTTTTGGGAAGCCCCCGCTCTACAGCTTTCTCAAAGTAATGATGGTTTTTGATGTCGGTTTTCGCCGCATCAAAATTATTAATATGTTTTATTTTTAAATCGCCGAACAGCTTAGACGTAACCAAAGAATACCCTTCGATTATCTCAGAAAATACTAGTTTTAATTTTCCTCTTTCCATAAAGAAAAAGTCCCCCCCAGAGGGGGGGACTAGGGTTTTAACACAACTTTAAGAAATTATTTCTTTTTAGCTTCTTTTTTATTTTCGGGCTTTTTCTCCTTCTTTTTATCTTCGTCCTCTTCGTCTAGTTCACTAACGTTCTTCTTAAGCTCTACGAATTGTTCAATGCTATTTGGCCTAGCGAAATACCACAAGCTAATATTATAGGTAAGCTCCGCAACAACTGAAGTTAGAAACGAATCCTGTCCGTCATCGATTTCGTCATACTGCTCGACCCTGTCTTCAAATTCTCCCGCTTTAAAAAACGGAGTCTCGTCATCTCTATAAGACATAAAAAGAACCCACCAAAGAATTGCTTTATTTCTCGCGCGAGACTCAGCAGTATCTTCGAAGATAGATTCTTCGGCCATGTTATATCTCCTCATAGTTTCGAGATAAGGTTTGGCTTTAGCGTCTAGGTCTTCATGCTTCTTTTTCTGAGCGGCCGTTCTTTTCTTTTCGTCGATTACGTTAATTTCTTCTTGCTGTTTATAAATTTCTCGAAGCTCTTTTGTGATCTCGTCGAAAGCTTTTTGCTGGAGGTCGTTCATTATACCTCCATCGTTAGTATAACGTTTGTGTAAGAGAGGGCGAGTAATCATCCCGGCGCGAATAGCCTTACCCAGCTCTACGCCGTAATATAGCTCGCCTTCGTCGAGCATTCGGCGAGTGGGTCTTCGCAGGAAGAATTTGTGCTCTACCTCTTCTTCTACCGTTTTCTTTGCGGTAATGTTTTCCCCGTCTTTGTTAACGTCAGGGACTTCCTTTTCTACCTTTTCCTTCTTTTTGAGAGTGAACTCGTATAACCTTTTCATGTTTACTTATTTTTATGGAATTCTAGATATTTGTCAAAATATTCTTCTAGCTCCCGAATGCAATCATTTCCTTGGTCAAGAATACGTTTACGTATTCTTTTATATGACTCTTCTGGGATTTTAACACCTTCTGAATTTAAATCTTCAAGAATGAAGAAGAAGGACTTATATAAACCTGTGATTTTTCTCTTTAGTTGAAACGAGAAAAAATTTTCAACGATATCCTTTTCCATAACCTTTACTATACCTTTTACCTGTAAGTAATTACACGCAAAAACAAAAAAAAAGCCCCTTTTTTCAGGGGCTTTGAATTTTATTTATATTAGCTTACTCAGCGGCCGGGGCTTCCTCAGGTTCAGGA
>Ga0257121_1003621_pt1 | contig 10038 bp, 7 predicted proteins | sample SI106_100metaG_FD_190180 | JGI IMG/M metagenome (GOLD analysis project Ga0257121, IMG submission 190180) | Marine microbial communities from Saanich Inlet, British Columbia, Canada - SI106_100 | ecosystem: Environmental > Aquatic > Marine > Inlet | place: Canada: British Columbia | collected... | reverse complement strand
TTACTGATGATAAATCATCAGTTGGAGTGATTTGAACATCAACATTTTTGCCTCCAACGTTTAAAGATATAGTCGCTGTTTCGGTGTATTGGTCAATGGCCACAACTTTCATTCCTGCACCTAAAGCATAGGACGCTAGGCTCTGTCCGATTCTACCAAATCCAATAATTCCGATGGTTTTCCCTCGAAGCTCAACTCCTTTAGCATAGCTCTTTTTAAGCTTTGCAAATTCGCCAGTCTCCATGTTTTTGTATGAAGAATAAAGAAATCTAGAAACCGCAAATAGATGTCCCATAACGAGCTCTGCAACGGATTGAGAAGAAGCGCCCGGTGTATTAATTACAGTCAATCCTTTTTCTCTTGCATAGCTTACATCGATATTGTCCATACCTACACCACCTCTTCCAATAAGCTTAAGACTTGGGCAGGAATCCACTACATTTTGACGAACCGTTGTCGCACTACGGACCAATACTCCAACAACTTGTTCTTGGTTAATAAAATCAATTAAATTGTCTTGCTCAACTTTATCAAGAATCACTTTAAATCCAGCTGCTTCAAGAGCGTTAACTCCACTAGCAGATATACCATCGTTTGCTAATATTTTCATCTTATTTTTTTATCCTTTATTTGAAAAACCTTTCATTAAATCAACCAATACTTGCACACTTTCAATAGGTAGTGCATTGTACATAGAAGCTCTGAAACCACCTACAGACCTGTGTCCTTTTAGCCCAACAAGGTCATTCTCTTGCCACAGACTGTTAAATTCATCCAGTCTTGACTCATCATTCATGAGAAAAGTGATGTTCATATTGGAACGATCTTCTTTTGCTACAGTTCCTTCAAACAATGGATTGTTGTCAATTTCATTGTAGAGCAAAGCGGCTTTGGCTTCATTTCTTTCTTGTGCACCCTTGACACCACCATTCTTTACCAAATGACGTAAATTAAGCATTGATGCATATACGGGGAATACAGGAGGTGTATTAAACATACTGTCTTTTTCAGCATGAGTTTTGAGATCTAAATAGGTTGGCATGAAATCAGAGGTGGATTTTCCTAATATTTCATCCTTTACAATATATAAAGTAGTTCCTGCAGGTCCCATATTTTTTTGAGCACCAGCGTATATCAAATCAAAATCGGCAACATTAATTTCTCTTGAAAAAATGTCTGAAGACATATCACAAACTAAGGGAAGTGAAGTCTTTGGCATTTCTTTAAACTGTGTTCCGAAAATGGTATTATTAGATGTAAAATGTAAATAATCAGAAGCAACATCAAGATTGATGTTTTTTGGAATGTAATTAAAGTTCGTATCTGCCGAACTTGCCGCTTCGATTACTTCAAATCCCGCTTTTTTCGCTTCAGTCATGGCTTTTTTGGACCATGTTCCCGAATTAATGTATGACGCTTTTTTTGTGTCCCTCATCATATTTAAAGCGCTAATCAAAAAGCCTAAAGAAGCACCACCTTGTAAAAAAACGACGGAATATCCTTCAGGAACATTTAATGCTTTTTTGACAAGATCAGTAGCTTCGTCCATGACCGCTACGAAGTCTTTATGTCTGTGCGAAACTTCAAGTATAGACAGACCGTTGAAGTCAACAACAGAGCGGGAAGCTTCTTGAAAAACTTCTTGTGGTAGAATGCACGGACCCGCGCCAAAATTATGTTTCATGTAAATATGTTTTTAGCAAAAGTCTAAAAACTATTTAACGTGTAGGTTAAATTTTTAAAAATTTATTCCAAATGTTTAAAAAAAAACTGTTTTTGAGTGTTTAGTCTTTCTTTTCAGCCGCTTTTTTTGTGGCAGCAGGCGCTTTTTTCTTAGCTGTTGTAGCTTTCTTTTTTGCAGGAGCTGCTTTTTTTGCTACTGGTTTTTCGGCGGCATCAGCTGCTTTTTTTGGAGCTGCTTTTTTCTTTTTGGGCTTGGCAACAAATTTTACGCTTTGCTTTCTTTTTCTTGAAACTCCGTAAGAGCCAATCGTTCTTTTTCCTTTAGCAGTTTTTCTGTCTCCTTTTCCCATGATTATACTTTTTTATTAATTATCGATTTCCAAATTTACAATTCTTTTCCAATTATTCTTCTTCTGATCTCTCTTTCAATTTGTTCGCCTTTAATTAATGTACGATTGCACCATGCAATTTTTAATTTGGTTTGTTCCTCTTCGTTTAATTTCCAATTCAAATCAGATGATTCAAGTCTCATTCTTAAACTGCTCAATAAGATTGCAGCAGAAACGGAGATGTTAAAGCTTTCTGTGAATCCGTACATAGGAATATTTACCTTATAATCGGCTTCATTTAATACTTCATCAGAAAGCCCATCCATTTCAGTTCCGAAGAAAACGGCCATGGGTTCATGAATAGGTACATTGTAGATGTCATAGTCATCGGTATGAGGAGTCGTTGCCAATATTTTATATCCTCTTTGTTTTAAAGTTTTGATGCATTCTAAGGTTGGTTGTTCACCTTCAACATGTGATTCTGTTTCTACCCATTTTCCTGCGCCAAGGGCAATATCACTATTCACTTTGTATTTATTGATATTTTCAATAACATGCATTTTATTTATTCCATAACAATCACAGGTTCTTAGGACGGCAGAGGCATTGTGTGCTTGATATAAGTTTTCTACAACAACATTGATGTGATTGGTTCGTTCTGCCGCAATATTGTCAAATAGTGTCGCTTTGTTTTCAGTAAGCAGTCCTATTAATTCATTTAATACAATTTCGTCGATGTTCATTCTTGTATATTTTATTTCAAGGTTTTCTGTTTTTAATCAATCCATTTAAAACCAATGCTTGTGATTCTTGAGGTCGGTTCACCGTCAATGCTCTCTGAACGAATTAAGTCTTGTGACATCTTACTATCCAACACCTCTTTAATGTTTTTGATGAAAGCACAAGGGACATTCAAATGGTGCAATTTGTTCATGAGTTGATTCGAATCCACGTGCTTCACTTTTTGTTGAATCAAGGTTTCGAGTTTTTCTCTGTTTTGAACCCGTAGCTGGTTGGTTGCAAAATCTTGTTCTTCTATAATGTCTAATTGCAGGGAGCTACAAAGGTCAACGAAATGCCTGTTACTACCTATGGCAAATGTAATTTGTTTGTCGTCTTTTGTTTTAAAGATTTCGCCGTATGGGGCTATATTGGGATGTAAGTTGCCAAGTCTTTGAGGTGAGTTGTTTGTCATTAAGTAATTGCTTGCCTGATTTGTTAAGCTACAAACGGCAGCATCATAGAGAGATACATGGACCGTTTTTGCTTCTCCTTCAGTATGTCTGTGAAGCAGTGCTAAAAGAATTGCTTCTTTAAGCTGATGGGCCGCAAGAACATCAATCAAAGCCACGGGCATTTTTAATGGTCCTGCATTTTTTTCACCATTGATGGACATAAAACCGCTTTCTGCCTGAAGAATTAAATCATAAGCAACACGATCACTATCCAGGCCAAACCCTGTAATCTTGGCGATGATAAGGTTTGGATTTGCCTTCCTCAATATTGTATCTGTGATGCTCAATTTAACATCATCACCTTTTTTAAAATTTGAGATAAGAATGTCTGCTGATTTTACCTTTTCAATAAATTCTTGATGGTCCATTTCGTTTGAAAGGTCTAGTTTAAGGTAGTTCTTTTTGTAATTAATACTTGAGAAATAAGCTGAGGTTTTATTCGTTGATTCTTCTGCTTCTTGTTTCCATGAACGGGTAACATCAGGAAGCTGAGGGTGTTCTATTTTAGTCACTTTTGCACCCAGTTCTGCTAAAAAAGTACCTACTGACGGACCAGCAAGTACTGTGGAAAGGTCAATAACATTTATCTGTTTTAGATTCATTAATTAAATGGGCTTTTTGTTAGGCAAATGTAAAAAATAAGAATCATTAAATGTGAGGGCTATTTTCGATCATTTTCGTTTTTACGACTGCTTTTTTTTAACAATGCCGTTATGAGCCCTTGATTCTTCACTCAAATTCTTTAAATTCGCGTTTCAACGAAAAACAGAATAATGGTATTTGATATTGAAATGATTAAAGAGGTGTATGCAAAATACCCTGAGCGAATTGCAGCAGCAAGAAAAGTAGTTGGTAAGCCATTGACTCTAGCGGAGAAAATTCTTTATGCCCATTTATGGGAAGGTAATGCTAACACAGCTCACGCAAGGGGGGAATCTTATGTTGATTTTGCTCCAGATCGAATCGCTTGTCAAGATGCTACTGCGCAAATGGCCTTATTGCAATTTATGCAGGCAGGAAAAACAAAAGTTGCTGTTCCTACAACTGTTCATTGTGATCATTTAATTCAAGCAAAAGTTGGTGCTGACAATGATTTGCAAAATGCCATCAATCAATCCTCTGAGGTTTTTAACTTTTTAGATTCCGTATCAAATAAATATGGAATTGGTTTTTGGAAACCAGGTGCAGGAATTATTCATCAAGTCGTGTTAGAGAATTATGCTTTTCCAGGAGGAATGATGATTGGAACAGATTCACATACTGTAAATGCCGGAGGGCTTGGTATGGTCGCCATTGGAGTAGGTGGGGCTGATGCAGTTGACGTAATGGCTGGAATGGCCTGGGAATTAAAGTTTCCAAAGCTAATTGGTATCAAGTTGACAGGAAAGTTAAATGGTTGGACATCACCAAAAGATGTAATTCTGAAAGTAGCTGGAATTCTTACCGTTAAAGGTGGTACTGGAGCAATTGTAGAATATTTTGGAGATGGAGCTAAATCCATGTCTTGTACAGGGAAAGGAACGATATGTAATATGGGTGCCGAGATTGGTGCAACAACATCTACATTTGGTTATGATGAATCGATGGAACGTTATTTACGTTCAACTGGTCGAGATGATGTGGCAGATGCTGCCAATGGAATTGCTGAATACTTAACAGGTGATCCAGAAGTTTATTCAAACCCTGAAGCTTATTTTGATGAAGTTCTAGAAATTAATTTAGATGAATTGAAGCCACATATCAACGGTCCTTTTTCTCCAGACTTGGCAACAAGAGCAGGTGCTGACATGACAGAAAAAGCGAATAAAAATGAATGGCCTTTAAATGTGGAGTGGGGTCTCATAGGTTCGTGTACCAATTCTTCATACGAAGATTTGTCAAGAGCATCTTCTATTGCCAAGCAAGCCTTTGAAAAAGGGGTAGAGGCAAAAGCCGATTTTGGAATTAACCCTGGTTCAGAGCAAGTAAGATATACCGCAGATCGAGATGGTTTATTAAAAAACTTTGAAGATTTGGGTGCAAAAATATTTACCAATGCATGTGGTCCATGCATCGGGCAGTGGGGTAGGTATAGTGATCCTAAAAATGCCCCTAAAAACACCATTGTTCATTCATTCAATAGAAACTTTGCCAAACGTGCAGATGGAAATCCCAACACACATGCATTTGTTACATCACCTGAAATGGTTGCAGCGATAGCGATCTCAGGAAGATTAGATTTTGATCCAACCACGGACACCTTAACCAACAAGAATGGGGAAGAGGTTAGACTGGATGAGCCAGTTGGTTTTGAGCTGCCTCCAAAAGGTTTTGACGTAGAGGATGCAGGTTTTCAAGCACCTGAAACGGACGGTTCAGGAGTAAATGTGGTGGTTTCAGAAAGCTCTGAACGTCTTCAGCTGTTGACGCCTTTTACTCCACTAGGTAATCAAATTAGTAATGCCAAGTTATTGATAAAAGCATACGGAAAATGCACTACCGACCACATTTCAATGGCAGGTCCATGGTTGCGTTACAGAGGGCATCTCGATAACATTTCAAATAACTGTTTAATTGGAGCGGTAAATGCTTTCAACATGAAAACTGATACCGTTAAAAATCAGCTTACTGGTGAGTATGGAGCAGTTCCCGCAACACAAAGGGCATACAAAGCCGCAGGAATATCTACAATTGTTGTGGGAGACCACAACTATGGTGAGGGATCATCTAGAGAGCATGCAGCTATGGAACCTAGACATCTGGGAGTTGCGGCCGTTATCGTAAAATCTTTTGCGAGAATTCACGAAACCAATCTTAAAAAACAAGGAATGCTCGGTTTAACCTTTGCTGTGGAAAGTGATTACGATAAAATTCAGGAAGATGATACATTCAACTTCGTTGATTTGTCCGAATTTGCACCGGGTAAGCCTTTAACCTTAGAGGTGGTTCATGCTGATGGTTCGAAAGAAAGCATATCTTTAAACCATACCTATAATGCTTCTCAAATTGAATGGTTCGATGCAGGTTCTGCACTTAACTTAATCAAACAACAAGCCTCATAGTTCTTTTAAGGGCCTCTTAATGGTTTTTAACATCTTGTTTAGATTCCTTGTTTCTTTAAGAAAACGTGTTGCTCTACAATAAAATGCGAACAAATTTTCGGGTAAATTGTATTATCACTAACGCACGTTACGTTGAAGACAAAGCTTCACAGGTGTTAGTAGTTACAATCAAATCAAAAGAAAAAAATGGAAAATTTATTAATAGTTGCTCAAGTTGCCGTAGCATTGTCAGTTTCATATGTATGGACGTTCAGATACCACAACGTCATAACAGAGTTTAAATCGTTTGGACTAAATGACTTGACCCGAAATTTAGTTGGAGTTTCGAAAATTGCATTAGCCACTTTATTGATTACTGGCATTTGGTTTCCTTCTTTGGTGTTATTTTCTTCCTTGCTTATGGGTGGTTTTATGATTGCTGCCCAGGGTTTTCATTTTAAAATTAAAAACACCTTCATTAAGCACTTGCCGTCACTTATATTGTTGCTTCTATGTGCTTTTATTGCCATTGATTCTATGAATTAAGATTGGATGGATTTTTATAAAATCTGTATTCTAGTTTCTGGTTTTTCCTTTTTTGCCTATTCTTTTTATTACTTCATTTCTTCAAGAATGAGAGAGGAGTTGATACGATTGGGAATGGAGAATTTAGGAAGAATTATAATACTCTGTCAGTTTTTAGGAGCTTCAGGTGTATTCCTCGGTTTGCTTTTTAATCCCTTATTGGTCTTGTCCTCATTTTGTCTTGCCTTACTCATGTTTTGTGGACTACTCGTCCGAATGAGGTCTAAAGATAGCTTGTGGGTTTCCTTACCGGCTCTATTCTATTTGATTTTGAATCTATATATTTTTATTGGCTCAATTCAGTAAGGTCTCAAAAATAGATGTTTAAGTATTGTTTTAAAATCTATACAAACACCAATTTTTTAATGACATTTTCCAAAACTAAAAAATGGCTAACTTAGTCGACCTCAAATTATTATTTGATAAATAAACTTAAGAACCCATGAAATACTTTTTCTTTATTTTTTCACTTTCTTTATCCTTATCCTGCTCTGATAATGATTCAGATGACTCTAATACAATAAAGTCAAATAGCACAGGAATATCAGATAAAGACAACCCTGCTCAATCGGACAATGAAAACTCAACTTCTTTAGACTCATATCTTATAATTAGCGCTTTATATGAGAATTTCCCATCTTCAAAAGGCGTGAATAATGAAATAAACTGGCCAAGCGATTCATTAACAAAAAGATACTCAAGAAAATACGTACAGCTTGATGAATTGATCGAAGGAAGGCGTGTTTTTTCTGATACTTCAGGAGAGCAATTCTTTTTTTACTTCCCTCATAACAAGTGCTGGATGTTGCATTCAGAATTCCCGAATGAAGAGGTATTGAATGCATTAAAGAAATCCATTGGAGGGAGTTTTTCAGATGTGATTTCTAAAAACGAAAGCTATCGATTTGGTTTTGAGTATGGTGAAACGGATAGCTGGAACTTAGAGAAATTGGCATTTTCACAATCTCCTTGGAACTACTCAAGCAGTGAGAATTTTGTGAATAATTTGGATTCAGATGCTGAAGGATACCAAACATCAATATATGAAGTAAAATGGGTTGGGGCTGACCCCATGGTTGCGCTCAAGGCAAATTGGATCAAAAAACAAAAAACCAAACGATATGATGATTGGGTGGCAGCATACGAGAAGTATATTGACGCTCCAAATGACAATCTATTTGTTCCAAAACCTATTCCTATTGATTACCGGATTGCATTAAAAGATCCCATTTCTGATTTTGATGGTTTTGGTGTATTGAGGGCTTATTTCATAGACCAATACAAGTTTATTGACGTTGTCTTGGATACAGAAGACGTGTATATTGAAAATGATCGTATCAGTCAGTTTGTAACCTTCAATGCTGCAGGAGATCGTATCATTGCTCCGGAATATTCCAATGGCTTTGAAATGGCTATAAAAACTTCAGGAGACTCCGTTATTTTGCCATGGATTAATTCGTCTACTGAAAATTTTGGATCAGGTATTTCGTACACAACAAACTACATATCATATCAACGTTTAATGGATGATAAAATGTGGGATGGAGGACAATCTTTTAACTTACCAAATTTGGATACCAAATACGTTATGACATTATTAGAGTTTTTATTTGGTGATACATTTGTTTACCATGTTTCTGAGGGCAACACGCAATATGTGGAAAGGGTTTATACCATGCCGGAAGATCCCAAAAGAGATCTCCCTTTAGAAACAGGATGCTGGTTTGAGGTATCAAAAACGGGAATTGAATTTATGTGTGATCGGGGTGGGTGTTGATTTTTGCAGAATCGATTTAGGAAATATTGTTCCGATTACTTCTTCATTTCAAGAAATAAAAAAAGCGAACCAAATGGCTCGCTTTTCTTTTTGACCAATATCTTATATTCTTCTCTTCTTACTTATCCGCGGCTAAAAAGGCTGTTTTGTTCTTAATTTCAACGCGCTTTACTAGTTTGTACTTTTTTTCCAATTTTGAGAGATCTAGTTTTGAGGAGTCATAACGTTTTCTTACCTGACTTAGGTTTTCGAGTTCTGTGTTAGTTGGTGCGCCAGGGTTGTTCTCAATACGTGAAAATATATTCGTCATTTTTTCTCTTAATTGTGGTTCCGCTGAGCCTACATAATTGTCGCCCGTGGTGATGACCATTTTCTCTTTAAGCGTATTGAGTTTCGCAGAAAGCTTTTTGTTTTTCGCTGTATTTGCATATTCTATATATGCATCGACACAATAGACGTCATAAGCCAATGATTCACACATATTATAGAGCTCCATAACGGTTTCTCTCTTGCGCTGTCTTGCTGATAAAGGGATTGTACTTTTTGGATCATAAATGAGTTCAATGGTATGTTCGAAAGTGTCTTTTCCTTTTTTAATTCTTATCGTGTATGTCCCTGAGGGAAGTCGGGGTGTAGTAAAACCTCCAAAAGAAAAAGTTTTTCCTTTTGCTATTTTGGGTTGCTTCATACTGTAATTCCAATTTACAATATTTATTCCTTTGGTTTTACCGGGTCCAAGTTCAGATATGGTATCTCCTTTATTATTTAAAACGAGCATGGTCATTTTACCGAATGTATGGCGCTTCTTAAGACTGTATTTGATTTGAGCCAAAGTGGATTCATTGCTGCCTACAAATTGAGTCTCACCACCAAAAGAACCACTAAAGGTTTGATTTTCATCCATAACAACAGGTTTGTTGGCAAAGAAGTGTAGTTTTTCTTGAAGTGTTTGTTCATTGATTTCTCTTAAAGGAGAAATGTCATCTATGATGATAATTCCACGGCCGTGTGTTCCCATTACGAGATCATTACTTTCTTTATGCAGGTCCATATGATGAATGGCAACTGCAGGTACATTATTGGTGAATTTATACCATTGAATTCCACCATTCATAGTGATGTAAAGTCCAAGCTCGGTGCCTAAAAATAATAAATCTGGATTTTCATAATCAACCTGAATGTTTCTAACCACACCTTCGACACCTCCTGTGATTATACTTTTCCATGTTTTTCCATAATCTGATGTTTTATAGGCATAAGGTGTTTTATCATTTGCGGTATGCCCATCAAAAACAGCGTAGGCAGTCGCTTTATCCAGCGGGCTCAGTTCAATGTGATAACACCACGTATTTGCCGGAAGTCCAGTAATATTTGAAACTGTATTTTTCCATGTCTTTCCTCCATCTTGA
>Ga0257121_1003619_pt1 | contig 10039 bp, 7 predicted proteins | sample SI106_100metaG_FD_190180 | JGI IMG/M metagenome (GOLD analysis project Ga0257121, IMG submission 190180) | Marine microbial communities from Saanich Inlet, British Columbia, Canada - SI106_100 | ecosystem: Environmental > Aquatic > Marine > Inlet | place: Canada: British Columbia | collected... | reverse complement strand
TTTAACTATAATAATAAATATCTTAATTATAAACTAACTACTTATTCTTTATATGTTACAAATTGGATAATATGGCAAGAACAAAATAATGGAATCTGGATACCTGATAATATTATGCAGGTTTGGAGTAGAGGAATTGAATCTAAAGCTAAAATTTATTATAAGAACTATAGTATAATATTAAATTACACATATACAAAAGTAACTTCTGAAAAAGCATCAAGCTCACTAGATCAAACAGTTGGAAAGCAACTGAGATATGTTCCTATTCATAAGGGAAATATACTATATCTATATACAAAAGATAATATTCAATTACTAATAAATAGATCATATACAGGAAAAGTAATAACTACATATGGCGCAACAAACAATATAATTAATGATTTTTTCCTCACTGATATAGGCTTAAGACATTCATTTCAAAATAATCTTATTGAAACTGAATTAAAAGTAAAAAACATTATGGATATTCAATATCAAACATATCAGAATTACCCTACACCAGGTAGAGAATTCTTAATAACAATAAATTACACTATTAAATAAATTAAAAAATGAGAAATAAAATTAAAAATATAGGAATTATTGCATTAGCAGTTATCAGTATAACTTCTTGTCAAAAGGAGTCATTTACTACTACAGCTAGCGATGGCAATTATGAGAATGGATACTTTATTACAAATGAAGGGAATTTTGGTACTGGAAACGGTTCAATATCTTTTATTTCTAATGAAGGTGATGTAGAAAACGATGTGTTTTCTCAAATTAATTCTTTTATACTTGGAGATGTTGTTCAATCAATGAATATTATTAATGATAAAGGATATATAATTGTAAATAATTCTTCAAAAATTGAAGTAACTAGTATTGATTCAATGAATTCAATTACAACAATTCAAGGATTAATCTCACCGAGATATATTGTTAAGGTTTCCGATGAAAAAGCATATGTAAGTGATTGGGGAATAAATGGTGTTCATGTTATTGATTTAAACACAAATACTATAATTACAACAATCACAACTGGCACTGGACCAGAAGAAATAGCAATAAGTAATGGTAATGCATATGTTTGCAATGTTGGTGGATGGGGGTTAGACAACACGATTTCTGTGATTGATATTGAGTCAGATATCGTTAGTTCAACTATTGAAGTTGGAGACAAACCAAATTCATGTGTTGTTGATGTAAACGGAGATGTATGGGTTTTAGCAGGTGGATATACAGAATATGATGCAAACTGGAATATTGTTTCTGAAACAGCTGGAGTTCTTGCAAAAATTAATTCTTATACAAATACTATTGATGCATCCTATGATTTTGAAGTTGGAAATCATCCAGAAGATCTAGTAATTAATAGTAATGGAAATAAACTATATTTTAGTGATGGTAGCTGGAGTAAATCAGTATATGAATTTAATATAACAGCCTCTTCATTACCTACAGAAGCAATTATTGATAGAAGTTTTTACGAGTTAGCATTCAACAACGGGTATATTTTTGGTTCAGATGCAGTAGATTATGTTCAAAATGGATGGTCGTATCAATATAATGAAAGTGGAAAACTTATAGACTCAATGCAAGTTGGTATAATACCAGGAGGATATTGTTTTAACTAAATAAACTGAAATAAGGAATTGTAAGAAAGATTTTAAATTCTATATCTTACAATTCCTGTATTTCAAACTTTGGATATCCTTTAACTCCAAGATCATTATAAAAATCTAAAAAATGCAGCTTATAATATCTTGACTCGTAATCTCTAATAATATAATTAACATTAGTAAATACTGTATATTCTCCAGATATCAGATCAAATTCTTTCCAATTAAAACCAATACTATTTTGGTTGGTATCAAAAATAAAAGAGCTTATATAATCATAATTAATTTCCTCAAATGCATATGTAGTATCAATAGCAATAGTAACATTATTATTATTTAAAACACCTGTAACTAAGTATGAAGGAGTAGTAGTGTCATTATAAAGATGTGTATACTGAGAGAATAATAAATCCCAATCTAATTTATTTGGCTCAAAATTGACTACTTCATTATCTTTAAATGAAAAAGATGTGAAATTAACATTAGGATCTTTATCAAGTTGAAATGTAAAAGAATCAGTATTATCTAAATTTGCATACCTAATTAAATAATAATCTGCAGTAACTGAATCAATAATGATTTTTTTATAACCTCTCTGATTACCACTAATATTAAATCCTCTATCAATTATATAGATACGTTCTAATAGCCTGTAGTCGCCAAATGCAGTACTATCTAAAGAACCATTAGGATTATCCCAAAACCAGCTTAAATTATCAATTGTAAGCGTATCATTAAAATTTATATTATCTAAAAAAGATAAAGAACTATAAGTGGATGAGTTTAATTTAATATGATAACCTTCAATACTAGACTCAAAACCAAGATCCCAATCAGTTTTAAGACTTGTAGAAGAAATAGTATTACTACTTAAATCATAAAAAACTTGATAACGATAATCTTGATTTAAATCAATTTGTTGAGATACTATATCTCCAACTGAATGAGGCTGAATAGGTAATTCTTCCTTTTCACATGAAGTAAATACAGTATGCAAAATAATTATAATCAGAAATCTTTTCATTTTAGTTTATAGATTAAAACTTAAAGAGGTAAAAAAGCTCCTTCCATATCCTATGGATCTAGAGTTAGATGAAGATGAATGAACATCTCCAGCAGAAAGACTTGAAACATTTTTAATATTAAATAAATTTTTAACTCCAATATTAAGTTTTAACTTATCTAAAAATAAGTCCTTACTAAAAGTTAAATCTAGTAGATTGTAGGAATCAATCACTGACTCAATAATTTCCTCATCATTATCTTTATAAAACATAGGTAAAGAACCAGTAAACTTATAAAAAGCAGCAAGTGATATATTATATTGTTTCATTCTATAAATTATACTTGACCTAAATGAATTTGAAAAGCTAAAATCATTAATATTTTCATTTTGGGATAGATCATTATATCTACCTGTATGGCTAGAGCCAAAATTAAAACTAACTAAATCATTAGACAAGTTAATACTACTAGATAAACCTATTGTTTTATATACTCCTAAATTAAAATAACTATAATCAGTAGAATTAGGAGACTGGGCTAATGTAATTAGATTCTTAATATCATTATAGAAAAACTTTGTTCCAATCTTAATATTAGTAATACTATAACTCTTTAAATAATCAAAACTTATCTGATAATTATTTGATGTCTCAGAATCTAAATCTTTATTTCCAAGTATGTTATGATTAATATCAACAAACTCAAAAAATAATTCTTTTAATTTTGGAGAACGAAAACCTCGTGCAAAAGAAAAACGAGCTTTATAATTATTTTTAGTTAATAGAGCGTTTAATGAAGGAATCAATGGGACATTAAATTTAGAGTTATAACTTAATCTAAAGGCTGGTCTAAGCACAAAATTAGCAATTGGTTTCCATTCTGAAGTTACAAATAAGGCATGATCACCAAGTTTTTTAGAACTATCATTTATTCTAACGCCTTCAGCATATTCAATTTTAGAATCTATACCTATTTGATAGTTAAAATTTGATAATCTTATGGATGAAAAAACCGCTTTATTCATTAACATCTTAAAACTTGAAGTATCCTGATCACTAGAACCAGAAGTAAGAACCTGTTCTAAATTAGTTAGATCTTTAAAGTATGTATTCTTAATTCTATTATAATTATTAAAAGAAGATAAAAAATGTACTTTTTCTAAATCATTAAATTTATATAAAAAATCAAGTCCTAAGTTATTTCTCTGGGTATAATAAAAATCATCAAAAGCAGTTTCATAATACGGCATTCTAGGAAATCCTAAATTACTTATCTTTTCAGCAAAAAAATCATAATAAATTCGAGAAGTAAAGTCTTTATCCTCATATAGATATTGTCCTTTACCAAAATACTGCTCTTTTGGATTCCATTGTTTAACTCGATTTGTATCGGCTAATTGCGAAGATGGAATTAGACTAAAATCTTCATTATCTGACCATCCATCAAAATAATTTCTTCCAGCATCAATAAAAAAAGTTTTATTATTAAATTTATATGAGACTGAAAAATCTGAGTTATAATGTCCAACAGACTCATAATATAAATTATATTTTGAAGAAAAATTTTCTTTTAATTTAGTTCTTGTAATAAGGTTAATAGTACCTGCTAAAGCATCTGTGCCAAAATCAACAGAAAGTGGACCTTCAATAACCTCTACCCTATCAATATTATTTAGGTTTATCTGAGACAAATCTACATTACCATTTAATCTACCAACAATAGGCACACCATCTATTAAAACCTTAATATTTTGACCAGATATACCCTGCATTGTAATACTACTTCCGAGTATATTATCATTACTGATACGCATATTCATTTGTTTATCAAGTAGATCTTTTAAATTTACAGCTCCCTGAGAATCTATATTTTCTCTATTAATCAATAAAGTGTTTTGAATAATATCTGATTGATTATTAGCACTAATCTGAGCAGTAACAAAGACCTGATCTAGCAAAATATTTGATTTTATTAACTTAAAAGTAGTATCACTTTTAGGACAAAATCCTTCAAAACCTTTATAACTAATATGAGATATTTTGATAGGTGTTTTTACAAAATTATCTAGTGGATTATTATTTATATTCACAATACCATCTATGTCACTTATAAGTTTTTTATTGCTATTAACATTCATTAATTCTACATAAACATCAGAAACTGGAATATTATCTGAGTTTATAAAAAATATAACTTGACAATAAGAAGTATTGTAAGAGAAGAGGAAGGAAATAAAAATCAATAACCGCATAAAATATTTTCCTAAAATAAAAGGGTGCTCAAAAAAACTAATTTACAATAAGTTTCTTCTGAATAATACTACCATTTGAATTAATTGCAACTATATAAATACCTTTATTCAAATTTGATGTTGGAAGTAATTTTGCCTGTAAACTAGAACCTTTAATAGACTCAGAATAAACTTCTTTACCAGTAATATCAAATATCATTACATCTACAAAATCAGAATTACTATCATAGATAATTGTAACATTTTCAGAAGCTGGATTAGGATACAATTCAAATGATGAAAGATCTGATTTGAAATTATCTATTGATGAGGATGAAGACAAATCTAGCTTATTAAACTCAATATTTCCAGTTGAGCTTCCTTCAAATAAGGTAAATATTACTCTCCAAATTTTATCATTTAAGTCTTTAATAAAATAACATCTATTTGAGTTAAGTAAATAAGAGAATGAAGACATATCAAACTCTTTCCAATCATAACCAATAGTGTTCATCTCAGTGGTCATTAAGTGTTGAGTATAGTCAGTATATGTATCTGGAGTAGGAAGATTATCAACCTGTGCTACTTTAATTCCAGAATTTGACAATACACCAGTAACTCCATAGGGAATTCCCTGAGCTGAAGTAATATATTTGGTGAAAGTAATATCCCAATTATTTTTATTAGGTTCATATCCATGAAACGGACAAACATAATCTAAACTATAATAGAGAAAATTAGCAGTTGAATCTATGGATTTCTGAGCATATTGATTTTGTTCATTTGAACCATCAAAGTCAGAAAAAGTAAAATAATATGTTCCAGAAGTTAATGATCTAATCCATAACTTTTTCCAGGCACCATCGGTTGTTTTTATAGCGTATAGTGAATCACCAACTAAATTATGTGTTGTTATATTATACATCCCCCAACCCATATCAAAAGCAGATGAACTATGCTTATCAAATGCCCCAATAAGCCAATTAGTATCAGAATTATAAACCGGAGTCCAACTAGATAAATTTGAAGAATTAAATGAATTCCAATCTGTTGTATCACCATGTGGATATAAATATAATTCGGCACCCATACCACCATTAATTCTTATAGATGAAGACATTTGTGTAGTTGAAAAAGCGATATCCCACATCGTAGCATCATTATTTTGAATTTCTCCATTTTCCATACTATAAAAACTCTGATTTGAGTAATTTGAAAGTAAAGAAACTGTTTGAGTTTGAGCATTAATATGATAGCCAAATAGTATGATCAATATTATTATTAAGTAAGTCTTTAGATTCATTATTTTATTTATTAATTAATTTTAGGCAAAAATAAAACTGAAATCTGTACTAAATCTGTACTCAACAAATTTTGAAAAAATATTATTTTCGTTGGATATTAATAAATAATTCTTTGCCATTTCTAGATGACACTGAATTATAAGAGAGTTCAAAAATATTTAACTCAAATAACAAAGAAAAATAACTCTTATATTCTTCAACTGAACCACCATAAGGAGGGTGATCTTCATACATAGGAGCATTAAATAAAACACCAACAAGCTTGCCATTTATATTTAACAAAGAATGAACCTTTTGAGCATATTCTAACCTTTTAGTAATATCAATTGCACAAAAAAATGTTTGCTCAATAATTAGGTCATAATTACCAACAAAATCAAAGAAATTTTGACATATAATATTAGCTGAAGGAAAATTTACTACTCTCTGTAAAAAATTATCAAGTGCTTTTTCAGAAAAATCTAAAACATATACATTTTTGAAACCATTATTAAACAAATATTCTGCTTCATACGAATTACCGCAGCCAGGTATAAGAATACGTAAATCTTTATTAGTTAATTGATCAAAGTAATCTTTTAAAGGTGTTGAGATAAAACTGAGATCCCATCCTGTATTATCTTCAAGATATCTTTGATTCCATGATTTAGCATCTAAAATCATTATTAACTATTCTTTCCAGTCTGCAATAAAAACATTAGTACTTCTTGTACCACCATTGTTTCTATTAGAAGAAAAAACAATTTTCTTTCCATCATTAGAAAAGACAGGAAAAGCGTCAAATGATGTGTCAAATGTAATCTGTTCTAAATTCTCACCATTAACATCAATCATAAATAAGTTAAATGGAAAACCTCTTGTTGTTTTATGATTTGATGAAAAAATTACTTTTTCATCAGATGGATGAAAGAAAGGAGCCCAATTCGCTCCACCTAGAGATGTTATCTGCTTCAGTTCTGAACCATCTATATTACAAGTATAAAGCTCCATTTCTGTTGGTTTAACTAGACCCTCACCTAATAAGGTCTTATACTCATTTATTTCTTCAGGTGTTTGAGGCCTAGAAGATCTAAAAATTAACTTCTTACCATCATTTGAGAAGAAAGCACCTCCATCATATCCTAATTGATTAGTAACTTGTAAAACATTAGAACCATCAATATCACAAGTATAAAGTTCTAAATCTCCAGATCTCATAGAAGTAAAGACTATTTTATCACCAATTGGTGAAACAGTAGCTTCAGCATCATAACCAGAAGTGTTAGTTAACTGAGAAATAATATTTCCTTTAAGGTCAGCAACAAAAATATCAAAAGAATTATAAATTGGCCAAACATATTTACCATCCTCTCTCTTCTTTGGTTCTTCAGGACACATAGAGTCTACTAAATGTGTAGAGGCAAAAAGAATAGTTGTGTCTCCAGGCAAAAAATAAGAACACGTAGTTCTTCCAAGACCAGTACTTACAATATCTGGAATTTCAGTAGCCATTAAATAATTATCTGTGTCAGTAATATATATTTGATCACACAAAGCAGACCATTTTTCATTCTTTGCCTGAAATACTAATTTACTATCATCATAACTCCAATAAGCTTCAGCATTATCACCACTAAAAGTTAATTGCTTCATGTTCTTAAGATGAACCTCTTGAGGATAGATTAAAGATGTTTTATCTGATAGAGAAGTTTTATCTGTACTAGTATTACTACAAGAAAATAATACCAATAGAATTATGGAATAAAAAGAATATTGTTTCATATTTTTGCTAAAATTTTGCCAAAAATAATTCTTTTAATTATGAAAAAAAATATAATATTCACTTTATTTTTAATACTTACAAGTTGTAATGTAAACAATAATGAAAGAGAAAATATAACAAATAAAATGATTGCTGAAGTAAGTTATTTAGCCTCTGATGATTTAGAAGGTCGTGAAACAGGAACAGACTCAGAAAAGCTAGCAGCAGATTATATTAGCTCTAAATTTAAAGAGTATAATCTAATTGCAAAAGGACAAGAAGGTTTCTTACAGTATTTCGATGCTACAATTAAAGAAAACCCTCATACCCAAACAGTCAAAAGAAAGATAACAGGAATAAATGTGGTTGGATATACAGATAATAACAAAGAAGAAACAATAATTATTGGAGCTCACTACGATCACCTAGGATATGGAAGTTTTGGCTCCCTATATGATGGTGAACCAGCTATTCACAATGGTGCAGATGATAATGCAAGTGGAGTAAGCATATTGATAAATCTTGCAAATAGTTTAAAAGAAATAACAGATTATAATTATTTATTTATTGCTTTTTCTGGTGAAGAGCATGGACTTTTTGGATCTTCATATTTTGCTAAGAACCCAACAGTATCGATAGAAAATGTAAGGTTTATGGTAAACTTTGATATGGTTGGAAGATTGAATGAAGAGAATACACTTTCTGTAAATGGCATTGGGACAAGTAGTAAATGGAATGATCTAATTTATAATGCAAATATTTTTGATTTTAATTTAAAAACTACTGAATCTGGAGTTGGACCATCAGATCACACATCATTTTACCTTCAAGATATGCCAGTAATTCATTTCTTTACAGGACAGCATGAAGATTACCATAAACCATCTGATGATGTAGATAAAATTAACTTTGACGGGATGTATAAAATTCATGAATATGTTAAAGAAATAATATTACAGTCAACTAAGATTGATGATTTTGATTTTCAGAAAACAAAAAGTGATACCACTACCGCACCAAGATTCAAAGTAACACTTGGTGTTATGCCGGATTATCTATTTGATGGAGAAGGTATGCGAATAGATGGAATCTCGAAAGAAAAGACAGCTGAAAAATTTGGAATATTAAAAGGAGACATAGTAATAAAAATTGGTGATATTGAAGTTAACAATATGATGGATTATATGACAGGCTTAAGCAAATTTGAAAAGGGTGATTCAACAATAGTAAAATTAAATAGAGAAGAAGAAATTATTGAACAAGCTATTGTTTTTCAATAAATAACTATTTATTAGAATTCATAACTTTTGTTTGAATATTAATAGATTCCTGGTGTATTGCTCTAAGTAATAGAATTACAAACTCGTCACTTAGACCTTTAGTAATTCCCTTTTTCATTCTGTCTTCTAAAATAAATTTCCAACGCTCTGGCTGTAATATTGTAATATCATTAGCTTTCTTATCTAATCCAATTAACTCAGCTAAATTCATGCGATTTTGTAAAACATCAATTAACTTATCATCTAACTTATCAATTTGTGATCTTAAATATTCTAAAGATAAAGCAGTTTCTGAATTATTATCACTTTGATTTCTTACAACTAAATTATCCAATAATTCATTTAATTGAATTGGATTAAGTTGCTGTTCTTGATCACTTAATGCATTTATAGGATCAATATGAGTTTCAATCATCAATCCATCAAAATTTAAATCTAGTGCTGTTTGTGAAATTTCATTAATTAAAGATCTATTTCCAGCAATATGACTAGGATCACAAATTATAGGAAGCTCAGGAATTAATCGTTTAAGTTCAACAGGAAGTTGCCATTGAGGCATATTTCTATATTTCTGTATGCCATAGCTAAAAAAACCTCTGTGAATAGCTATAATATTTCTAAAACCTGCGTTATAGAAACGTTCAATTGCTCCTAACCATAAATTTAAATCTGCATTAAGAGGATTTTTAATAAAAATAGGCATATCTACACCCTTAAGAGAATCGACTATCTCCTGAATTGCAAATGGATTACCTACAGTTCGGGCACCAATCCAAATCATATCAATATTATGTTTTAATATTTTATTAACATGAGTAGAATTTGCAACTTCAGTAATAACTTTTAAGCCTGTTTCCTTTTGTACATTATTC
>Ga0257121_1003615_pt1 | contig 10043 bp, 16 predicted proteins | sample SI106_100metaG_FD_190180 | JGI IMG/M metagenome (GOLD analysis project Ga0257121, IMG submission 190180) | Marine microbial communities from Saanich Inlet, British Columbia, Canada - SI106_100 | ecosystem: Environmental > Aquatic > Marine > Inlet | place: Canada: British Columbia | collected... | reverse complement strand
TAAACGGAGGTATTTCTTTGAAAATACATGCATCCTCCCCACCAACCCATATGCTTCCATCATCGTATTTTTTCAAATCTATCTCTGGGACTAATTCTTGTAGTCCTTTCATGATTTGTTCTCTACTCCACTGGTTCATTTTGGCCTCCAGTATAATTTTTTGACTAGTTTTATTCCCAATTTGATAAAGTTATCATCAATCCCATACTTTTCAAAAACTCTTCTCAAAAAATATGACCTTACAAAGGAAGTGACAGCATATGCACCAGTAATTGCAACATTTGCCATGTATGGGTCTTCTTGAATCCAGCCGGCACATACAGGAAGTATGATTATTCCCAATCCGTATCCAATTGGATAACCACCAACTGCATTGACAAGAGCTTCAGATGCGCTTTTCTTTTTTGAATCAAGTATACTCAAACTAGTACCTCCATCCACAGTCATTGCATTCTAACTTGGGGTCATTTTCACTAACACAGCAACCACCAAAAACAATTTTTTTGTCATTAACTTTTTTTTCTAAATCTTTTGACATTTGTGGCAATCCCCAGAAAATCATTGCAATGTCTGTTCCCCCGCACTTTGGACATTCACTCATGATTATCCTCCCAGTCATAGATTTTTTTACATCTTTTTTGAAATTCTGAATCTAGAGGTGTCAAAATTTTTCTAATTTTTTTAGTCATTGTGTCCTCTAAGATCAATGTTTGTGCAAAGTTGTTAGTGATTTGCAAAAATTCTTTTTCAGAAATTTTTTGATTTGTGTAATTACGATACGAATCTAAAAAAATATTTTTGGATTTCTCTACAGTATGATCCATTTTAATTCTCTCTGGACCCCATTTGTCCATTGCATCATCTAATTTCTTAAGAGCAACTTCCCTGCTTTTTCTAATCCTCTCAATTTTAGTCATTTCTTTTACCCCAAATTTTTTCTAGATTGTCTTTGTGTTTGGAATCAAAATCATTTTTAGAATCCCCCCAAACAGGCACAGAATTACCAGATTTTCCACATACCAAATCAAGATTGTCTGAATCTTTAGATTTTTGAGAATTTATTTCCCGTGTCAATTGCTCCATGGAACCTCCAAATGACTGGACAAGTTTTGAGAATTCTGTCACCCCATTATCAAAATTCTTTAGATTGATTTTTTTCAATGTAGAAAATACTTTTTCTTTTTTTGTTTTGTAGTCAGTTAAAATCACATCATATTTTTGACAAAGCATATCTTGCATGTCAAAGTAATCGTTGTTTTTGAATCGGTCCCACTCCCTTACTGTAAAGTATTTTCTACTTCTCATTTCGTTCTCCTTTGAATCCATTTCTGAATTGATCCCTCATTTTACGAAGAAATACATCTCCTTTCATCAAAAGAGATAATTTTTCATTTTTTTCACCTAACGTATGTTTGATTAGACGAATTTTCTGTGTATGAAATTCCAAATCTGCTTCTAGTTTTTGAATTTCATATTGAATGTCTATCATTTTGTGCTCATTTGAAGTGGATTGATCACGATTTCTTCTATTGACAGTCATGACAATTCCTCCATCTTGTCATTGACTTTTTGAATTAATTCTGAATACACTTTGAGTTCTTCGTTGATTCTAGTGGTCCTATTGACCATCAAGGAATGGGCTTTTTGTAAATCTGAGTAATTACAGTCGTTGTATTTGGATTCAACTTCCTCAGCCAAATTAGAAATTAGTGCTTCTGAGGAATCTTCGTGAATTGCACGTAGTCCGTCTATCTTTAATTTTGTCCTTTTGTGTTGTTCGGACTTTTGAATATCTTTTGAGGATGATTCGTACCATTGTAAAATATTTGTCAAATCACACAAGGTACAGTTATCTGAAATCATTTTGATTTCTCCATTTTTTTATTTTGACTAGATTTTGTTTTTTGATTGAATTCTTTTTTGAATGATTCATAGTATTCAATCATTTTTTCAAGATCTTCAAAACGAAACAAGACATAGTTGTTGTGATTGTCTTTTTCTCGGGCCATCAAACCAATGTTACATTCAAAATTTTCTAAATCCAGTTGCTTCATGCAGACTCATCCAAATTTTCAAGTTCGTCTAATTTCTCTTTTAGATTAGAAAGTGTAGAAGATATACTATCATCATGGGATAGGTTCTTCATTCTAAATAAAACAGTCAAGAGTTATCTCCGTAAATCATTGGCTCATCATCATCCTCAAATTCACGAATAATTCGTGGGAAAAAAGTAGAAGGTGTGGGCCTTTCACCCACCTGATGACTTTTGTGCAATAGTGTAATGGTTTTCAACAATTTTAAGATGCAAATAGAATTATTATATATCAAGTTCATAGTATGCATACTTTACATACTGTGAGGAATGTTTGTAATTCAGTTCAAAATAGGCATAGTGTATACAGTAACAGTATGGATAGTAATCATACTATGGTGTTGTCTCATATTTACTGCAAACGACAATTAATTGCATGAACATGTTTGATCAAGGACCAGATTGGATGGTCCAAAGGAAATGTATCGAATGCAATCACTTTGCAGTAATGAGAATTGATCAAAAAGCAATTTGTATCATCTGCAAACGATTTGGATTTTTGTAACTAAAACAAAAATTCAGATGCATTCTTTCCATCATCAGTAAATGAAATCCACCTATTTTTTCCTATTTTTTCTTCCTCAACAAAGTTCCAGGTTCGCATTAGTGGCTGAATTAATTTTTTATCCAGACTTGCAAATCTTGCTTGACTATGATTCTCCTCTCGTGCATTGATGTTTAGAATTTTTCTTTCCTCTGCAATTTCTGCAAGAACCTTCTTTTGAATTCGTCCGTCATTTTCTTTAATTATTTTTAGGATTTCAATCAAGTCTTTGTTTGGAGTAAGTAATTGATATGTTGGTAATCCATAAATTTCCTCGACTCCATAGGTTTGCTGTTCGTTGTCTTTGTATGCAGGATATTCTTTTGCCTGTGGATAAAATGGATGAATGTTTTTTCTATCATCAAAGACCATACATGCCATCATGCATGAAATTGCATGAATTTTTGAACCACTTGCAACGTTAACATAAAATTCATCATTTCTGTGATCCAAAATTATTTCCTTTACAACTCGAATAATATCAAAGAGTTGTAATCTATTTGCATGTACAACTTTTGAATCAATTTTTTTCTTTTTGAGTTGTTTTATAATTTCAGTTTGAAACTTTGTAGATTTGTCTGTGGCAATATTGTCATCGGCTATAAGATATACCAAATCGGCCTTCATCTTTACTGCAGGAATTACAATACGGTCAATTTCAAAGCCAACTGGGGCAATATGCACGCGTAAATTAAGCATAGATTCCATAGTATGTACAGTATACATACTATGTACTTGTTATTATTATTTCTGAAATATGTTACAATAACCAATGAGTGAACAAGCAGAAAACAGTGAATCGCAATCCAATGTAAGAGAAGTATTCATTGTCAAAAGAAGCACCAAGATAGATTCAGACGAGTATGTCTCAGTACAGCTCAAATCATCTGATGACAGTATTGAGCAACTGCTCAAGAAGGCAGTGATGGCATCTGTTTTGAATGCTCCCCAAAAGAGTGTCACAACCAAGGGGGTTCAATAACTTTTTTTTATTTTATTTTAAAATAAAAAATTTCTAAAAATCATGACAAGCAAGTTTTGGCTATATCTTGGAATAATTTTGGCCTGCAGTGGCATTGGGACCGGTGTAGGAATTTTTCTAATCATTCTTTATGTCTGGGGAGACATCAGGGAGGCAATTGACAACAATAACGTAGCAAACAATACAGGTGAGGAAGAAAGGTACAATGCAAAATATTATGACGACGAGACCATCGATGAAATGAAATAATAGCCATACAAATTAAAACACATGATCAAAATTAACAAAATAAATGATATTACATTTGTTAACGCTGCAGTTACAGATTTTTCAGATTCACTGGGATACTGTGAATACAAAATTCCACTATCCATACAGGGAGTAAAGCCAAAGCCATCTCAGGCATTAATCCAGGGAATAAAGGCGCATCATGAAAAAGAAGTTTATGAAGCAGAACATGTTGAATTGGAACCTGTCACCATTACTGAAATCAAAGATGAGAAAAAGGACATTGAGTTTGCACGCGAAAACATCTATTCTACACTTACCATTCCATTTGAGTTTCCATCTGAGAATGTCGTGGTGTCATTAAATGGCAGAATTGATAAAATTATGCGAGTTGATGGGACGCTAATTGTTCAAGACGACAAGTTTGTTGCAAGACCCCAAACATATGATTCCAAAACACAGCCGTATCCCGGTCAGTTGTTGCAGGTACTGACATATCTTAACTCTAACTTTTCCTCAAAGAGAAAGGCAAGTCCTGATGACTATTTTGAGATGCCACATACACAAAAGCAGTGGGAGTTGAGAATCTGTGACAGAAAAACAAAAGAGCCACACAAGATATTTTCAGAAACTCAGGACTCGTTTTCACTTCATTACCTGCATTCGTCTCTTGAAACATTTGCAAGTATTGCAGTAAATCTTGAAGAGCCAAAACATCATGAGAATAAACGAAAGTGTGATGCATGCAACTTGAAAAGCGTTTGTGGATTTAGAATTTAATTTGATAAACTAACTAACAAAATAATTAATTTTAATTTCATCTAATTTTAAAATTATTTTCTTTTTGATTTCCTTCTAGAGATCTTTTCTTTTTCATGAAGACATTCAATCTTCAAATCTTCGTCAGAAACCTGAATTCCAAATTTTGAAAAGTTGGAATTAAAACTTTTTACTAAATTCTGAATATCATCATCATTTTGTACTGTAATTACCCTTTTAGGAAGGATTCTAGGTTTTCCATAGATAACCAGATTTTTTAAAAAATTTGTTGCAGACATGTTAAACTCATTTTTTAATTCTATTGTGCCTATTTCACCAAAAAATTCATGTAAAATAAGAATTGCATTTTCAAATAATTCGGCATAATTATGAAAATCTGCTGTGCCATCATCAGATGCTTTAAAATTTAATCCCAGTAGCAACAACATTGTTTGCTGCATTGCGCATCGATTAGAAATAGGAGTAGACGCAAATTCAGAAAAAACATCTTCAAATACATCAGTGGTCCATCCATTTTGATTAGTTCGAGTATACAATTCATGTGCACATTTTATCAAAACAGTGATCGGTAGAGAGGAGATACGTTGTTCTTTTGGTATGTCAATTTCTATAATTTTTGAAGAATTTGCAGTGACTTTTGTAGCATGAATTAATGACAGAATTTTATTTATTATTTGATCAAGAGATTTTTTCACCTCTTGATTTGTAAATCGGTATACAGGGTAACCAGAGTTTTCTATAGCTCTTTGTCGAATTCTATCCATTAGAATCTGATGAGGAGTTGCATGGTGATATCCACCATCTATTTCAACTACAAATCTACCTTCTATTAAAAAATCTGGAGTATAAAATGTACAACTAGAATACCAAATTTCAGGTCCCAAAATAAAATCAATTCCCTCAGCAAACAATCTCTGTGCAATCTTTATTTCAAGAACTGTAGGTTCTGCAACATTAACTATATCTGATTTGACATAAGAGGGATTTCTTGAACCACATCTTCTACAACATTTATGCTGTTGTTGAAGATCATCACGTAGACAAACATCACAAGTTGACAATAATCAAAAATCATTATTATAGATTTTAAGTTAATCGAAAAATAGAAAATAAGTAGATGTAAAAACAGAATTAATTATCCACAGTATGTACATGATGCTTTTATTCTAGATATTTTCATAAATCACATTGACTGACATAACTTTTCACGGAGGAGTAAAAGATATTGGAGGAAATAAATTCCTAGTTGAAGACAAGGGGACCAAAATCTTTATGGATTTTGGAATGAGTTTTAGTGAAGAGAATCAATATTTTTCAGAATTTCTTAAACCTAGAGGATCAAACACACTTACCGATTTAATTGAATTAGGAATTTTACCAAAAATTAAAGGTCTTTACAGAAAAGATTATGCAAAACACGTAGAATTTGGGGGAGATGAAGAGACAGAATTTAGCGGAATATTGTTAACGCATGCCCATGTTGATCATTGCGCATATATCAAATATCTAAGACCAGATATTCCAATTTACTGTTCTGAAGAATCAAAATTGATTATGCAAAATTTTGATGAAACAGGAAATGGAGAACAATACCTAACAATGAAAGAAAAATTTCAATTTCATGAAAGTGAAAAAGGATCTACTGCAGGTCAAATGGTAAGAGAGAAAAAAGGAAATGAAATTCCAAGAGAAATTAAAGTTTTTGAGAGTAATAAAAAATTTAAAATTGATTCAATTGAAGTAAATCCATTACCAGTTGATCATTCCATATCAGGAGTGCATGGTTTTGTTTTAGATACTACAGAAGGGACCATTGCAAATACAGCAGACTTGAGATTCCATGGTAGACGTTCAAAAGATACAGAAAAATTTGTGGAAAAATGTTCAGAATCATCAATTGATGTAATGTTGTGTGAAGGAACTAGAATTGATAAAAAACCATCATTAACTGAATACGATGTTGAAGAAAAAATCACAGACATCATTAATGATACAAAAAATTTAGTAATATGCGGATATCCAATAAGAGATTTAGACAGATTACAATCATTTTATCTTGCTGCAAAAAATACAGGACGAGATTTAGTGATAGAACCAAAACAAGCTTATCTTTTGAAATTATTTGAACAATCCCCAAATTTGAAAGGATTGTATCCTTCCCCCACAGATGAACATATCAAAATTTACATGCCTAAAGGAGAATGGGGACTAATTGACAAAGATATTGATGTGTATACAAGAAAATTACTAGACGAAGATTACAAAAAATGGGCAAGAGAATTTTTAGATTATGGAAATAAAGTAGATTATAGAGACATATCAAAAAAACAAAAAGAAATGATGTTTTCTTTAAGTGATTTTAAATTACAAGAATTAATTGATATTAAACCAAAAGAAGGCTCAAGTTACGTTAGATCATTGACTGAACCATTTGATTTAGAGATGGAATTTAAACAAAAACGAATAGAAAACTGGTTTACTAGATTTGGATTAATTACTAGTTCAAAGAAATGGCATCAAGTACATGTTTCAGGACACGGTGATGGGGAGCAAATCAAAAAAGTAATCGATGGTGTCAATGCTAAAAAAATTATTCCAATTCACACAGACCCAAAAAATGAAGTGTATCATAAAAAATGGCACAAAAATGTAACAACTGTAAATCAGCACGAAGTTGTTAGTGTATAGAAATTTAAAATATCATATAATTTTCATATATAATTTTCATATATAATTTTCATATATAATTTTCATATATAATTTGAAAAACATATACTCTTCAAAATTTATCAATCTACATGGTTAGTAATAATGAAATTCGAGAATATGTCAAGGAAAAATATGGATATACACCTAAAAACGCATGGATTGCACATGCCAAAGAACATTATGAATTAGATGTTAATGCGGCACACAATCGTTCAGGTGAAAGAAAATGGCCATGTCCCACAAAAAGATTAATTGAATTTGAAGAAATATTCTTACATTTCAAATTATTAAAATCAGAAAATTAAATGAGTTTTATTTTTAATTTTTGACTAATCCGTAGAGGGTGTTGCTTGTTTTAGGCTCGATATCCCAAGTAATTTGATTCAATTCGGTCAATCTTCCCATTATTGCAGCACGTATTGAAATTCGTTTTTTCTTTGCTTTCATTTCGATATCGCTATCGTCAGTCATATCAATAGGATTAGCATATTTACGAATTTCTTGGAATTTTGTATCTTTGTTATTCTCTGCCCATTTTACAAATTCTAAATCAATTTCCTCATCAAGATATTTTTCACCAGATGTTTTAACATATTTAGAAGCAATTTGTTTCACAGGAAATTTTGTTCTGGTCAATACACCCAACTTTGAATTATGTTTGATTGTTTTAATTATGCTATCTACCACTTTGTCCTCAAGATCAATTTTTTCTATAATTTCTTTAAGAATAAATTCAGATTCAGGCTTTGAAAAAATCAATTTTTGGTAACTTTGAATATTTTTATCAAAGATTTTATTTTTAAGATGACAAAATTCTATGCCTTTTTTTGTAAGACCAATTTCAAAATCATAGTCATGAATGGAACCTATTTCTTGAAATTCAAATTTACCTGTTTTAGTATTTAATTTTGGCAATTCTTTATTTTTTCTAACTACGACATTGACTAATCCCATTGCATTTAATGCACCATCAAAATATGCCATACCATTAGAAGATAAATTTGATGATTTTTTTTGTCTATAGAACCAAGATTCTTTTGTCATGCCAACAAAATGTTCTTGAAATCTAGATTTACTGGTTTCAATTTTTTTGAATTCTTCAATTTCTGACTTTAAACTTTTTTTAGATGTTGGAACATAAGGTAACCCTGTAGAACGTTTTTGGTGTCTTTTTATTTTATGTTTTTCCTCATAATTTCTAATTTTTGTTGAAATTGCATATGCAACTTCGTATACAATATCACGAAATGTGTCATACTTTACTGTGGTTTCATTGTTTTCAATCATTAAATGTCCTAAAACAGTGACTGCTACCTTTATTGGTAAAAATCGGCTATAAAATGACAAAATTAAAGGATAATCATCATCAGGTAATGAGAATTTGGATAAATTTGATGATTTTTTTATCATTGAGGTAACAGCGTCGCAGGTTTTATCGTATTGATTACAAATTAGATCATATTGTTCTAATCTTTCATTATGAATTTTTTCAAGTACATTATTAGTAAATTCTATATTGTTTTCATTGAGTGCAGAATCAATTTGTTCCTCTTTAAGGGATTTTGATTTTAGAACATTATCTCCCACAGTTTCAATTGATGAAGTAATTGTTGAATTTTCTAAAATATTTTTGTCAGGGGTTTGTTCAAAAATTAAATTATTTGAATCAAAGGATTGGTTATGTATTTCAGCATTGTCAACTATATTTTGAAATGACTTTCCCCACTTTGGATGGCTTCGCCAAAAGGATTTTGTTTTTGTTGGCATAAATGGTAACATTTCATATATGTGCTTGAATGCTTCATTAGGTTCGGTCCATAAATTGATAAAGTAGTTTATCGCATAATTAAAAAACCCCTGTACATTTTGAAATTTTATTTCGGCAGTCTCATCTTTCAGAATATTTTGAATTTTATATAATTGACGTGGGGTGAGAGAAAATCTTTGAATACCAGATTCAGGTAAAGGGTTAAACATCAATTTAGGCAATTTTTTTCTTTTTTCAGCAACACCAATCATTGCACCAGAAAATTCATCATCATGCATTATGTTTTCAATACTCTTTATCATTTCAGGATGCATATGTGGAAGTAAGTTAAGAAATTGTTTTTCAGATTGTTCAGGATCATTCCACCAATTTATGTACAAACCAATGGCTTCCTTAACAAAATCATCAAAACTAGTAAAAATAGTCTCATTGTCTTTTGCAATTTTTTCAATATCTATTACCTCTGAAGAATCTACAGTAATTTCAATTTCTTGAGTCGACATGAAATTAATTAGCCAGTAATACTATTTATAGAAATCTATTGATATGTACTTTTCATTAACAGTAATGTAATAAGATCTAATAATTTAATAACAATATTAGCATTATTTCTCATATTACCCTTTACTCCTCTTGTTATGTAGGTAACTCCTATATACTATATTTCCATATACAATACAGAATGAGTCAAATAATATTCAAAGATCAGAAAGGATTGGAACTATTCAACGAAGTTCTAAAAGAGGATGCCATTAACTGGCAATCCAGAATTTCTAATCACGGTATTGAATTTCATAATTCTTGTGAATTATGTGCTGTTTGCTTTGAGGCACCAACTGTAGATGAGAAAACACATGAAAGAATTAATCTAACAAAACACCACATCAGATATTATCCTCAAAAAATTGCATTTGTCCATAGTAAATGTCACGATAAAATT
>Ga0257121_1003607_pt1 | contig 10056 bp, 8 predicted proteins | sample SI106_100metaG_FD_190180 | JGI IMG/M metagenome (GOLD analysis project Ga0257121, IMG submission 190180) | Marine microbial communities from Saanich Inlet, British Columbia, Canada - SI106_100 | ecosystem: Environmental > Aquatic > Marine > Inlet | place: Canada: British Columbia | collected... | reverse complement strand
TATTATTTCTTGATCCTGTTTACTTTGCCAATCTTGGACTTCTTTTTCCGCGTTTTCAATCATACTGTCCAATGATTCATCTTCATGGGATACTGAATTGGCTTCTGTTTTAGTTTGAATCGATCTGTAGAGTAAAGAAAGTCTATGTTCAACAAATTTTCTAAGCAAGAAACTAAAGATGATGTATACAAAAACAGCACCTAGAATAGGAATAATAAAAAAAAGCGTTGAGTCCACTTCTGAAATAAATAAATGAACGAAAAGCGTAAAAGTGAAGCTAAACCCCAAAGTAGCAAGGCTTCCATAAAAAATAAGTAAACTGGGTTTTGGGTATTTCAAAATCTTTAAATGTGAATTTTGTTCTTTTTTATATTGCGAATATACTCAACTCCATGATTTTCTTTGAATAAAGCAAATTAAGAAAACATTAAGCTTTGGAGAATACTTATTTGCAGAATAGATATTGGCTTAAAACAAAAAAGGGGCGCAGGGCCCCTTTATGTTTGTGTTCTTCATGTTGATTATTCAAAGATTACTTTCATTTCAACACGTCTATTCTTCTGTCTGCCATCTGCTGTATTGTTGTCAGCAATTGGATCCGTTTCTCCGAAGAACTTTATGATTAAATGCGTTTCATCAACGCCTTGATCTACGAGGAATCTTTTCACTGATTCTGCTCTTTTCTTAGAAAGAACCATGTTTTTATCTTCGTTACCAACGTTGTCTGTATGTCCGGATATTTCCAGTTTCCATGTTGGTCTCTCATTCAACACTGTTGCCAACTCTTCCAATGAAGGTTTTGAATCATTTAGAATGATATCTTTTGCTGTTCTAAACTCTAAGTTGTCAAAAGCAGTTTGCAATACTTCAACGACTTCTTCTTCAATAACAGGACAACCCTTATTTTCAATTGGTCCAGGAGTATTCGGACATTCATCATCCTTGTCAAGTAAACCATCTCCATCAGTATCAATATATGGGCAGCCGTTATTTTCTTTAGGTCCCGGAATAGTTGGACAGTCGTCCTCTTTATCAAGAAGACCATCTCCATCGGTATCTGGCCAAGGACAACCATTGTTTTCTTTTGGACCAGGCGTTTCGATACAATCATCAATTCCATCGATAATTCCGTCACCATCTGTGTCAGGGCATCCTTGGAATTCTTTTTTACCAAAGACTAAAGGACAAGCGTCGTCTTGATCGCTTATGCCATCTCCATCAGTATCAGGACAACCATTGAACTCAACCAGTCCCGAATCTAATGGGCAATCATCTTCTTTATCCATGATTCCATCTAAATCCGTATCAGGACATCCTTTAAATTCAACCAAACCAGAGTCTAATGGGCAATCATCTTCTTTATCCATGATGCCATCTAAGTCAGTATCAGGACAACCATTGAATTGTGCCAATCCTGGAGTATCAGGACAATCATCAACTCGATCTGGAATTGAATCATGATCTCGATCTGGACAACCTTGGAATTCAACCAGTCCTGAATCCAACGGACAATCATCTTTCATGTCTATTATACCATCATTATCCGTGTCAGGACATCCCTTAAAGGTCCATGGTCCGGGAACATCAATACAATCATCAACCTTATCTGATACTTTATCGCCATCTAAGTCGTTGGGGGCATCATACAAAACGGGAACTCTAACTCCAGCATAAAACTCTGCACCTCGAACTTTGCCAGAAGCAAATAAGAAGCGATAATCCGTAACCCCAATGGTTAAAGGCCCAAGTCTTGCGCCAAATCCAGCCTTAAATCCACTATAATCATTCATTGAGAAAGGCAAGTGGATGCCAAACCAAGCATGGTCGAAGCTTGGTGTGACTGAAAATTGATTTGCTACTTTTACTTTTGAATCTTTGTTTTTGGAAATAATATTAAATATTCCAGTTGTATTCACATAAAACCATTTCCATATGTGATAGTCAACCTGAAAACTAAATGCCATTGGTGTTCTCATGTAGAAAGTTGAAGCCGTATCTCGTTCACCCGCCGTCCATTCTGTATTTCCGTCATTTTGCGATTGGGTAATGAGAGAATCTATTTTTTGGTCGAAACCTATAAGACCGCTGGCGCCATCAAATGTGTTTAAATCAAATAAATTCGATGTGTTTACTGTAAAGTCACGGCTAATTCCACCTTTCTTGAATTTTATGCCTCCAATATCCGTTAGGGAAAGACCTACTTTAAGTTTGTATTTATTTTGGTCTCTGGCCCACAAATTCATTTCACCATCCATATCATATTTATAGTCCTTATATTCCGGTCTCCATTCGTATACAACTCCCAAATCAGCACCAAATCCTTTGGCTGTTGGTTTAGGTAAACCGAACATTCCTCCCATATCTAAATTGTCATTTGCGGCATCATCAATGCTTTGCGAGTAACCGTAACCAAAGTCACCTGAGAGGTATTGTGAAAAGTCGTTATCTAATAGGTTGTATTCAAAATTGTTACTATACAAATAAGCTGCAGCATATCCTGCAAGGTATTTTAAATTGGCTCCAGCTTTCACAAAATGTTGTCCTTCTTCTTTTATCACTTGAGCATATTTAAAGGCGTACTCTGTCCAAGTCATGTGATTTACGTTAATCAGTTCTTCATTCAACTGAATGTTCCATAAGTCAGGATATTCTAATTCTTCTTCCGCTAGAATCGCGAGCTTAGGATCCATATTGTCAATATTTGTAATTGATCTTGCTTTGGCAGAAAACCCGACAGCCACTTTAGGAGCAACATGAAACATGAAATTTATTAGATCGAATTGAAGGTTGGTATTAAATCCTAACACTCCTGGTGAATTCACATCATATTTTCGGGTGATGTACCTATCAATAAAATTTGAGTCAGGCAATAACCAATCATTGTATGGATTGGACCCCCCAACTTCAGTGGTATAAGAAGTGGATTCTGATCCATCTGGGTTAATCGTTACGGTTTCATCTGGAGAGAATGACTTGATCCACCATTTATCCATATCTCTTGTGTCGAAATGCGCAAAATTTTGGTAGGCGCTAAAATTCAAACTGAAAAGATTTAAATCAAATTTAAACCGTCCATCGACAAAGCTAGCAGGCTGAATATCCGTCCCCATAACTCCAGCATAGTTACTAGAAGAAACACCTAGATAGTTTTGAGAAAAGACAGTAGTACTGATTGAAATAAGAATTAAGAGTGTGATTTTTTTCATATTTAGAATTTTGCGTATTGGATTAAATAGTCACCTAAAAAAGTTGTAATTGAAATTCCTTGATTTCCGTAATTCGTAATCTGGAGATCTTTTTCTCCATGTCGTTTGACGTTATCCAACGCCGAACCCTGTGAATCCAAAAGTAATATTTTGTTTTCAATACCATCGAGGATACCTAGAATTATCTTATATGAATTATTTGATGTCTTTAATTGTGGGATGACCACTTTATCAATTGATGAACAATTGATTCCTCTTTTCCATTGAAATTGAGCACTTTGGTTTAACACGAGTATTTCATTCTCCTTTGAGAACACCAAGAAAATAGATTCGTTTTCTTGGTAAACTGTTTTGAATTGAAAACCCGAAGGAACATTATAATTTATCTTTTCCCCTTTCAAGTTCACAAGATTACTTCGGTCAGAATTCATAATAAATGAATGCTCTTCAAATTTGTATAATTCATAGGTCTCTTCTTCGAGATCAATTGTTCGTGCAGTTCGTTTTCGATCAAGGTTGATGACGAAAAAAGTATTCTCACATAAAACGGCAACATGTTTTTTACCATTTTCTTTGAATAGTACCATGTCAATAATTGATGAGCTAAATGAATAAGTCGAAAGTATTTTACCATCATAATCTACCACTTCCATTCGGTCGATATTTGGAATTAAAAAAGACACCTTGTTTTTTAGTTTAAATCTTATTGGATGAACTTTTCCGCTCGTATTAAAGCGATTGAGTATGCGTCCACCTTTGTCAATAATCAGAGATTCGTCATCAAATAAAATGGAGATATCTTGATTTTCATTTGATGACATTTCCATTAACTTGGGCTCTCTGACGACTTCTCGATCAAACACTTTTTCCCATTTACTCAGCCCGTTTTCATATTTAATCCATTTGTTATTGGATGTGATTAAAAAAGTGTTCCCTCTACCTGAATAAGCGTAAAATGATTCTATTCTTTCACGCGGATTCATTGCGAAGTAGTCTTTTGATTGATTATTGGTTTCTGAATCTTTAATGTTGTCATTGATTATCTCTACTTCAACAATGGTTTTTCCAACTTTTGCAACAGCAATTTCAACCTGTTTATTGACATTGCGAAACAACACTTTCTGAGGTAATCCCATAAATAGATTATCCATTTTGGCTTTGTTTTTTAGAAGTACATTTCCCAATTTAATTTCAGTGTTAACGTGATCGAAAAAGACTTTGTTTTTTGAAATTATGGCGAAACCATCAATATCCGTAATATAGTACCCGCCTTTATTTTTTTGGTCTAATACACCTGAAATTTCGAGGTCCTTATAATAGATGTAGTTGCCTGAACTATTTTCATTTGCTTCCGTTTCATTTAAAGTCTCAGTGCACTTTTGTCCATTTTTTAATTCAATAATGGCTAGTGTGTTGCCTTTGTTTTTTAGGATAAGCAAGCCCGATGCGGTCAAGCTATAAATAGGACTTTGTTGAAAAGAAGGGTCAAGTGCTGCAAAGTATTCTTTTTCATAAAAAGAGTAGGAATTGAAATTGTCAGATATGAAATGGCTAAAAATTTCTTGATCATCAATGTTTTTAAATTTTTCAGCTTTTCCCGGAACCTTTGAATAACTTAATGTATTGCCTTTTGATTTATAAAAGTCCTTTACGATTGGTTTCTTTTTTTCATAAGAAACAGTGCAATAATTGGCTTCTTTATCAATAATAAATCCATTGCTGCATTTGGCGGGAGTAATTTCTTTTGTGTGAATAATAAGTTTGTTTTTTGAATAGAAGCCATTGAAAGGCCCAAAATTAAAATGTCTTAGTTTGGTGAAGTGAATCTTGTGTTGTCCATTAATAAAAAGTTCTTTTACCGATGCTTTATTCCAATTTCCGGATGCCTCAAAAATCATTAACCCTCTTTTTTGACTCAAGAAAACAGAACAATTTTCTGGAATTTCTTTTCTAATGCTTTGAAATAAATTTCTATTGCAATCAAGAGTTATTATTTGATCTTTTGTGAAATCAATATTATTTGGGTGGTTTATAATAAATACCGTTGAGTCTCTATCGTTAAAATATGCTGATGGATTAACTTGGGTGTTTTCCAAACTAAGCTTATTTACAATCGTAATTGTAAACAAAAGGCAGAGGAGGATAATAATGAAAAATGAGACTTTTTTCAACATGACTCAAAAATATGCGCTAAGCAGATGCTAAAATTGAATAGAGTAAAATAAAATTAACAATGTGATGTTTACTCAAAAAGGTCCAATTGTTTATCGTGACCCAATAAGTTGAAAGAAGTTCTGTGGTGTTTGGTTATGCCGTAGTCACTTATTGCTTTTCGGTGTTTTGAGGTTGGGTAACCCTTGTTGTTTTTCCAGTCATATTGTTCATGCTCATTATTCAGCTGTATCATGATTTCATCTCGACATGTTTTTGCTAAAATAGAAGCAGCAGCTATCGATTGATATATAGAATCTCCTTTTATGATGCAAACATGGGGGGTTTTTTTAAAAGGATTGAATCGATTCCCGTCGATGAGAAGCTTCTCTGGTTCAATATTTAAACCCTCAATGGCTCTGTGCATTGCTAAAAAGCTTGCGTTAAGAATATTGATTTCATCAATTTCTTTATTTGAAACAACACCAATAGCGTATGCAGTGGCATTGGAGTGAATTTCGTCTCTCAAAAATTTTCTTTTGCTTTCATTGATTTTTTTTGAATCATTTAAGCCGTGAATTATTTTTTTAGGGTTTAAAATCACTGCGGCGGCAACAACAGGTCCCGCGAGACACCCTCTACCAGCCTCGTCGCAACCTGCCTCAAGTGAGTCCTTAGAATAATATGGCAACAATTCATTCATGCCTCAAAATTGGCAAAAATATTGTAGCTTAGCGAAAAATAAATCTTATGAAATCTTTATTATTTTCTTCTGTTTTCGTTCTAGTTGGTTTTTTCTGCTTCTCTCAAGAGGCAATAATCACAGATTCTGAGGTTTTTAAAAAGTCAGTTGTTGATGGTAACATTTCAATGACTCTCCCATCGGAAATAACAAACGATGACGTACAAAAATATTCTAAATACTACACGGCATTTTTCACTACGGCATTTGATTCGAAAAGTCATCAAGTAACATTTAACATGGTGAATAACGAACCAAAATCAAGACGTGTAATAATTAGGTTTTTGTCAGCAAATGGCATTCAGTTTGCGCGAATTGGTGATAGTGCTCTACCGCTGTCTGATTTCTACGATACCTATCTGAATTAACGGTTAGAATTTATAGATTTTTTCTGGAGTTATGACGTAATGAAGAGCTACGTCGTGTTTTTGGATGTCGTTTATTTGAATTGAATCATTAAAATGATTAACCCCAATAAAAGTTGCTTCTTCGTTGCATTCAGATAAAAATGCATCATAAAATCCTTTTCCATAACCCACCCTATTGCCATTATTGTCAAACGCAAGCATGGGAACGATCACATAATGTATCTTGGATGGGGAAACAGTTGTTCCACATAATGGTTCAGGTATGCCAAAGTCACTTATTTCAAGCTGATTTTGCTGAGAGAATAGGTAAGGAGTGAGTGAGTGATTTTTGAAGTCAGTTTTGTTAATACAAATCAATCCCTTTCTGCTCAAAACTTTGTCAATTAGTGGTGACAAATCTATTTCATTAAACTTTTGAATGGGCAGAAATAGATTAACTAGTTTTTCACTAAAATTAAATTCATTGGTCAAGTGAACTATTATTTTTAGAGAAATTTCCTTGAGATCTGAAGATGAAAGTTCAAGTCTTTTTAATTTATAACTTTTGCGTATTAATGCTTTGTTCATAATGTCGATTGATTTACTGAATCAAATAAAAATAGAGATTAAAAATCTCTTGTTTAAGCTTAATCATTGAAAAATTGTATCTGCTGACTTATTATGATGCCAACTTTTTTTTAATTTAAACGTTAATTTGTGGTAAGACTAATTTTAATTCATGAAATATTTCTATTTACATATTTTAATACTTTTCCTTGCAGTCCCATGCGTGTCTTTTTCTCAAGATGACTTTGATTTTGACGATGAAAGCTTTCTTGACATGGAAGAAGTTAAAACTTTCAACTCAACCAGAATTATATCTGGACATTCTGTAGAAACGTTACCAGAGAAGACCTTTGAAATGCGAATTGAACATCGTTTTGGCGACATTGCAGGCGACATGGGCGGGTATCAAACTTTGTTTGGATTTGACAATGTTGCAGACATGAGGATTGCCCTTGAGTATGGGATTACTGACAAGCTAATGGTTGGATTTGGTCGTTGCAAGGGAACATCTGCACCGTACAGCTCATTGTTGGATGGTTTTATGAAATATAGAGTGATGACTCAAAATGAAGGAGAGTCTCCTATTTCAATTTCTGTTGGAGCAGGAACCACGTTCACTTACCGAGAAGCTTCTACGAATATGAGTGATGTAGCGTACTTTCCCAAGCTAAGTCATCGATTTTGCTATTATACTCAGCTTAATGTGGCATACAGGTTTCGTGATATAGTCAGCCTATCTTTGATGCCGACACTTGTACATCGGAATTATGTAGGGCAAAATGATGTAAACGAATTATTTTCAGTTGGAGCAGCCATGAGGTTAAAGCTTTCAAAAAAGTTTTTTCTTCTCATGGAATATTACCCCAGTATACACAATAAAGACATTCGTCAAGAAAACTTTTTTAATAGTTTGGGCGTAGCGCTCGAATGGAAAACCTTTGGACATAATTTCACCATTAATTTTACAAATTCAAAAGGGTTGGGTGAAACTCAGTTTATACCTTACACTTACGAAAGTTGGTTGAAAGGACAATTTAGACTAGGATTTTGTGTAAGTAGGCAATTTAGCATTGATTAAATGAAACAGCTAATAATATTTTTTTTGGGATCAATCTTGATTGTTGGAAGCTCTTGTGATAAGGACCAAGTGCCTCAGGAAACGACATGCTCATCGGAAGAGGTGGTTTCTTACAGCGTTACCATTGAACCATTGATCCAACAGCAATGCTTGGGTTGTCATGATTTAGGTGGGGGTTCTGGTGGATATGTTTTTAATGGGCATGATAATGTATCAGTAAATGCAAGTGATATGCTTGATGCTATGAATGCCAATGGATTGCAATTAATGCCTGAAAATGGACCAGCTTTAAATGATTCATTGATAAGCTTGTTCGAATTATGGATATGTCAAGGAAAACTTAATAACTAAAACAATAAACTATGAAAAATAAATCTATTCTACTTCTAAGCACTGTCAGCCTCATGTTTTTTGGCTTTCAATTTTCTAAAAACGGTATTGATAAAATGTTTGTACCCTCCAGCTCGTCAGGGGCAGGTGCCGGAAAAACTGGAGCTCCCGGTGAATCAAATTGTACGGCTTGTCATTCGGGAACAGCCAATACAGATGTAAATGGTGTTAACGTTTTAGCAGTTTTAGACGGGACAGACCCTGTAACCGCTTACGTTCCGGGAATGACTTACACCGTTCGTCTTAAAATGACATTACCTACCGACAAAAAAGGATTTCAAGCTACTGCATTACAAGATGGTTCAAATGACATGGCTGGTGATTTCTCAGCGGGACCGAATACATCAATCAATTCTGCTAATGGTAGAGAATATGCAAACCATACGTCAGCAAGTAATTCTGGTTCAGTGCCGGGTTGGGATTGGACTTGGACTGCTCCTAGTTCGAGTACGGGTGATGTTACTTTCTATGTTGCAAGTAATTTGGCGAATAATAACGGAGCGAACAGTGGTGACGAAATTTGGCTATCACAACATTCTATTTCAGAGTCGCCATCAGCATCCTTAAGTGATTTGACTCAATCAAGCTTGAATAATGTTTCGTTTGTTCCAGGTAAAGACGAAGTGTATGTATCATTAAATACATTCGAAAATGATGATGTTCTATTTTCTCTTATTGATTTTAAAGGACGCACCGTTTATACAACCAACCTTGGTTTAGCTATTTCTGGGACGAATACCTTTAATGTGGGAATCCCTTCTGATTTAAAAGCAGGGTCATTTATTGTTCAGCTTGAGGTGAATCACCATCAATTGACAAAACTTATTCAGGTCATCAGGTAGGCTGTAATCATTTGCTATACAGCATCTTAGACTAGTGTTTTACTCCAATACTAGTCCGCTTTTTTCAAGGCGGACTATTTTTTTTCATTTTTTTCTTGTTAGAATGAAAAGAGTAGTTATCTTTGCACCCCGCAAATGATTTATCGAAATTATTTGATTAGGATTTTTTTGTGTCAGGAGATTGATTGAATGAGAGAGAGACGCAAGGGGGTTTTATATTTTTATTTTAACGAGTAGAGATATTACAAAAGAGAGTTCTTTGAATTATTGAAGGAAAAAAGGAAACAACGAAATCAAGAATAAGAATTAGCATCACGAGCTTTAAAATTCGAAGTTATTATACAACGGAGAGTTTGATCCTGGCTCAGGATGAACGCTAGCGGCAGGCCTAACACATGCAAGTCGAGGGGCAGCACAAAGATAGTTTACTATTTTGGTGGCGACCGGCGCACGGGTGAGTAACGCGTATGCAACCTACCTTATACAGGAGTATAGCCCGAAGAAATTCGGATTAATCCTCCATAGTATTTTCTAATGGCATCATTTGGAAAATTAAAGCTTCGGCGGTATAAGATGGGCATGCGTCCTATTAGCTAGATGGTAAGGTAATGGCTTACCATGGCAACGATAGGTAGGGGGCCTGAGAGGGTGACCCCCCACACTGGTACTGAGACACGGACCAGACTCCTACGGGAGGCAGCAGTGAGGAATATTGGGCAATGGAGGCAACTCT
>Ga0257121_1003605_pt1 | contig 10060 bp, 7 predicted proteins | sample SI106_100metaG_FD_190180 | JGI IMG/M metagenome (GOLD analysis project Ga0257121, IMG submission 190180) | Marine microbial communities from Saanich Inlet, British Columbia, Canada - SI106_100 | ecosystem: Environmental > Aquatic > Marine > Inlet | place: Canada: British Columbia | collected... | reverse complement strand
GCTGTATTCACCTTACTGTAAAGTATGGAGATAATGATCATCACAAAGTTGAATCTGCAATTAAATCTCTTGCAGTTGCATTTAGATCTGCATCATCATATGATAAAAAACAAAAAGGAATTCCAAGTACTAAAGGTTCAATGTAATGGTTAGTGTGGCAATTTTTGACTATGGTGCTGGAAATATTTTCAGCCTCAAAAATTCTCTTGAACAAGCAGGTGCCTCAGTAAATGTTATCACATCTTTTGATAAACCCAATATTTATTCTGGATTACTGTTACCTGGTGTAGGTAATTTTGATCCTGCAATAAAAAGTATTAATGAAAATTCTAAAACTAAATTTCAAGACTTTGTGAAAACTGATATTCCTGTTTTAGGTATATGTCTTGGAATGGAAATGTTTTTTGAAAAAAGTGAAGAAGGAATTGAAAAAGGATTTAATGTAATTGATGGTGAAATAGTAGTTCTTCCATCTACTATGAAAGTACCTCATATGGGTTGGAATAATTTAGAAATTAAAAAACCTGGAACTATTCTTGAAGGTGTTGATGATGGGTCTTGGGTTTATTTTGTTCACTCTTATCGTGCAAAACCAAAATTTGATGATGTAATTACTGCTGAATCTGATTATGGTGTTAAAGTTCCTGCAGTTGTTGAAAAAAATAATTTCTTTGGAACACAATTTCATCCTGAAAAATCTGGAGATATTGGAAAAATCATGATACAAAATTTTCTAAATGTGTGTAAAAAATGAAAGTAATTCCTGCAATTGATCTTATGAATGGCAAAGTAGTTAGATTGTACAAAGGCGATCCTAATCAAAAAACCGTTTACAGTGATGATCCAATTAGTATTGCCAAAAAATGGCAAGATGCTGGTGCTGATATGATTCATCTTGTAGATTTAGATGCTACATTGGGATTGGGATCTAATCTTGAATTGATTAAAAAAATTGTCTCATCTGTATCAATTCCTATTGAAATTGCAGGTGGACTACGTTCTGAATCATTAATACTTGAAGCCCTAGATATTGTTGATAGAGTTGTAATTGGAACTTTTGCTTTCAAAGAACCTGAATTATTACAAAATTTACTAACTAAACTAGGACCTGAAAAAATTGTTATCTCCGTTGATCATAAAGATGGTTTTATTGTAACACATGGCTGGCAAAGTACTACTGATATTTCATTAATTGATTCTATGAATGAATTTTTACATGTTGGATTTACAGAATTTCTTTTAACTAATGTTAATCGTGATGGTACCTTAGAAGGTCCTGATTTAGAATTTCTCAAACAAGCGTGTGATTTAGATAAAGCAAATGTAATTGCTAGTGGTGGAATTTCTAATATTGGTGATATTCCTAAAGTGAAAGAAAAAAATGCATGGGGTGTTATTTTAGGAAAAGCACTTTATGAGAATAAAATTACAATTCAAGAGACAAAGAAATTATTATGACTTTAACTAAGAGAATTATTCCATGTTTAGATGTAAAAAATGGTCGAGTAGTAAAGGGATTAAATTTTGAATCCATTAAAGACGCTGGAGATCCTGTAGAGTTAGCTGCTAAATATAGTAATGAAGGTGCAGATGAACTTGTATTTCTTGATATTACTGCTTCAAATGAACAACGAAAAACAATTAAAGAATTAGTACGTAAGGTTGCTTCTGTAATTAATATTCCATTTACTGTTGGTGGTGGTGTTAAATCAATTGATGATGCTAGAAACATTTTACTTAATGGTGCTGATAAAGTTGGAATTAATACTTCAGCAATAAAAAATCCTCCCTTAATTACTGAATTAATGACATTGTTTGGTAGACAATGTGTTGTAGTTGCAATTGATGCTAAAAGAAATTATGAAATTAAAGAAAATGTGAATATTTTTTCAGAAAATGATAAAAAATTTTGGTTTGAAGTTTTTATTTTTGGTGGAAAACAAGGAACTGGTATAGATGTAATTACTTGGGCCAAAGAAGCTGAAAAATTAGGTGCTGGAGAAATTTTACTTACTAGTATTGATGCTGATGGTACAAAAAATGGCTATGATATTTTACTTACAAAATCTATAGTTGATAATTCTTCTATTCCTGTAATTGCATCTGGTGGATGTGGAAAACCTGAAGATATGGTGGAAATATTTGAAAAATCTAATGTTGATGCTGCATTGGCTGCCTCTATTTTTCATTATGAAACTCATGGTGTTAAAGGTGTCAAATCTTTTCTTAAAGAGAAAAAAATATCTGTAAGATTATAATGTATAATTTGTAGGTAAAAATTATGAATAAATCCATTGATGAAATTGATTTTGAAAAGAGTGGTGGTCTTGTACCTGTAATTGTTCAAGATGCCAATACAAAAGATGTACTTACACTTGCTTATACAAATAAAGAATCTTTAGAATTGGCCAAAAAAACTGGTAATTCTTGGTTTTGGAGTCGCTCTAGAAATAAGCTTTGGATGAAAGGTGAAGAATCTGGTAATACTCAAAAAATTAAAGAGATACTAGTTGATTGTGATTATGATGCAATAATTTATCTTGTTGAACCTTCAGGTCCTGCATGTCACACTGGTGAAAAAGTTTGTTTTCATCATGAATTAAAATAATTTAGCATATTGGATCATAATACTTTTCACTACCTGGCAATATTTGATTTTTAATTTTAAAGTCTAATTTGTTAAATTGACCTTGTTCACCAATAAATCTAAGTTCCCAATCTCCAACTAATTGATCTGATGTACAAAGTCCTCTTATTTCACTAAGGGATATTCCAAGATAAAAATTCTGCTGTGGTTTTGAACCATCAAAGTTCATTTTTTTATATTCAAAAATATGTGTACTGTTTATAATTTTAGTAAATATCATTGTGCCTTTATCATTTTTATTCAATTTTTGTATATTAACAAAAATTTTTTCACCTAATACATATTCACTTTTATCTATTAGAAATGGTCCTGCTTGAATCCATTCTCTTTCGGTTGGGATATATGGTTGAATTGAATTATCATTTTTTGTTTTATCTTCTTTTATTTTATCTAACATGCTTTGAATTTTTGATTCAACATTAATTTCTGGAGAATCACTAATTTCTGGAGAATCACTAATTTCTGGAGATGTTTGCTTTTCAATTATCTCATTTTGTGTTAAACTAAAAACTACTACTACAATTGTAATTATTACAAATATTGGAATTACAATTTTAACATTCATAAAATTCATTTTTATAAAATCTCTAAAAACCTTACTTTGTACGCAATATCTTTCTAAATTCATTATTTTTCTTTAAATTATATAATTTTCTATAATTTTATTCTAATTTTTATAAATTGTAATGAAGTTATATTATATTTTTATAGAATAAAATTAAGTAATACTTAATTTAATATTAGGATTTTTTATTATCTAATTTAGGAGATAATTGATCTTGACTAGAACTTCACTTCAATGTAGAGAATGTAAAAAAGAGTATGAAACTGCTTTCAAGTATGTTTGTGATGACTGTTTTGGTCCTCTTGATGTAAAATATAATTTTCCAACTTTAACAAAAGACACGTTTTCTAATCGTGAACAGACATACTGGAGATATTTTGAATTACTCCCAATAGAGAACAAATCTAATATTGTAAGTATTGGTGCAGGAATGACTCCTCTTATCAAAGCTGAAAATCTTGGAAAAAAATTAGGTCTAAATAATTTATACATAAAAAATGATTCTGTAAATCCAACATTTTCATTTAAAGATAGACCAGCTGGTGTTGCAATTTCAAAAGCAAAAGAACTTGGATTAACTGCAGTAGGTTGTGCATCAACTGGTAATTTAGCTTCTGCAACTGCAGCACATGCAGCAAGAGCTGGATTACCATGTCACGTATTTGCACCAAGTAATATTGAGATGGCAAAAATTACACAAGCATTATCGTATGGAGCAAATTACATTGCAGTAGATGGAACTTATGATGATGCAAATCGAATTGCTGCACAAATTGGTGATAGCAAAGGAATTGGTGTTGTTAATATTAATTTACGTTCACATTATGTTGAAGGTTCTAAAACATTTTCATTTGAAGTTGCAGAACAACTTGATTGGAAAGTACCTGATCAATTAATAGTTCCAGTGGGAAGCGGTGCAATGCTTAATGCAATTTGTAAGGGATTTGAAGAACTACAAACTGTTTCATTACTTGATGATGTTTCTAATATGCACATGATTGCAGCACAACCACATGGATGTGCACCAATCGTTGATGCATTTAAAAATAATTCTAAAGAAGTTATTCCAGTTGAAACCCCTGATACTATAGCTAAGAGTTTAGCAATAGGTGATCCTGGAGATGGAAGATATGTTTTGAAAAGATTACAACAGTATAATGGATTTGCAGAAGAATGTAATGATCAGGAAATTTTAGATGCAATACTTCTTTTGGCTCAAACTGAGGGAATATTTACAGAACCAGCCGGTGGCGTATCAATTTCAATATTACAAAAAATGGTTGAACAAGGTAAAATTGATAAAAATGATAAAGTTGTATGTTATGTTACTGGTAATGGTCTAAAAGCAACTGAATCAATTATGCAAGTATTATCAAAGCCTACTGTTTACAAACCAAATATTAATGAAATTTCAGCGGTGGTTCAATAATATGGCAAATATTACATTTACAATTCCTTCAGTACTAAATGCAGGTGGCGGTGAGAAAAAAACTGAAATCTCCGCAGATTCATTACAAGATGCATTTATCAAAATATCTGAACTTTTAGGCGATGATTTTAAGCGTAGAGTATTAGAGGCTGATAATACACCACGTTCTTTGATTAATATTTACATTAATGGCAAGAATGCAAAATTTTCTAGTGGCATGGAAACATCTCTACAAGATGGTGATGAAGTCTATATCTTACCTGCAGTTGCTGGCGGCTCTGAAGATTTATCCTCAAAAGAACTGGATAGATATTCCCGTCAAGTAATGCTTGAAGAAATTGGTTACAATGGACAATTAAAATTAAAAAATTCTAAAGTTTGTGTTGTTGGAACAGGTGGATTGGGACATCCAATTATTACTAGATTAACTGCAATGGGTGTTGGTACATTAAGAATTGTTGATAGAGATATAATTGAATTATCTAATTTACATAGACAAACACTATTTGATGAATCTGATGTTGGACAAGTTAAGGTTGAAGCTGCTGCAAAAAAATTAAAAAAATTAAATTCGGAATGTAATATTGAAGCTTTAACTGTTTCAGTAAATGATTATACTGCACTTGAAGTTGTTGAAGGATGTGATGTAGTAATTGATGCACTTGATTCTGTTAATGCTAGATATGCATTAAACAAAGCTTGTGTTAAATTTGGAATTCCATTTGTAACTGGAGCTGCAGTTGGAACATCTGGACAAGCATTTACAATTCTACCAAAAGAAAGTGCATGTTACTATTGCATGTTTCCAGCTCTTGATGAAGATACAATGCCAACATGTAGTATTGAAGGAGTACATCCATCTATACTTTCTATTATGGGTGGAATAGAAGTTGCAGAAGCTGTAAAAGTAATTACTGGAAAAAAACCAAATCTTTCAAATAGAATTTTACATATTGATTTAGAAAATTTAGATTTTAACAGTACAAGAACATTTAGAGCTGATGAGTGTCCAATTTGTGGAACTGGAAAATTAGAAGTTGTAGAAAAGCAAGAATTAATTTTAGAAGAACTGTGTGGACGTAACAGAGGTAAGAGAACTTACTCTATCACTCCAACTGAAACTTTTGAACTTGATTCTGTAAGTGTTACAGCAATTGCAAAGGAAAAAGGATTTCTAGTTGAGAACTTGGGTGACTTGGGATTATCCATGAGGACAAATGAGTTATCTGTTAATTTTATGAAACGTGGATCTGCTGTAGTTGTTGGTTCTAAAGACGAGTCTGATGCAATTACCCTCTACAAAACCCTATTATCTAAAAATTAGGCTGTAAATATTTCATAAATCATCAGTAAATGTTATAAAATATGGTTTTTTGATCTAAATAATAAAATAAATTATATAAAATATGTCTAAATATTATAAAAATAATAAAAATTAGAGAAAATACATGAAAAAATCACAAGAAATGCTCTATTTGTGGACAAATCGTCCATTAGTCTTAAATACAAATTTTTGTGAAAAATATCAATAACATGAATAACGAAATAGGACGTAAATTAACTAGTCTTACGCTAATGACAATAATGTTAGCCGGTGGAATGACAATTGCTGCACCATCTATGATGGTACCAGAAGCTGCCGCCGCAGGCTCATTATATGTCTCCGCAGAAAACGCAATGTTCAACAACTCCTTTGGAGGAGCACAAATAGTAGAGGTCGTCGTAATTGGTGTAGCATCAAGTACTGACATATCTGCTGGTGAACCTGTCGTTAAAGTTAACGACAATCAACTCAGAATGGCACAAGGTACTGATGGTAATTGGTATGCATACTTTGGTTCAGAAACTGAAGTAGAAGCAGCCGATGCAGATGCTAACTACCTTAACTATGGTAGAAATGCAACACCACAAGTTACCAAAGGTAACTTTAATGAAGCATCAGATGTTTTCATAGCAGGTGGAGTAGTTGCACCAAACACGGTGCCAACTAACGTACCTACACTTTCTGATTGGAATAACACAGTAAATCCAACAGCAGTGATTACCTATGCAAATTCTGACAACTCTACTTCTGTAGGCCAAATTGGTCTAATGAAACATCAATGGCCAATCATACAATTGTATGATTTGACAATTGAAACCTTTGATGTAGTTCTTGAACAAGCTGGAGCAGATGAAGTAGTTACACTAAACTTCTCATCTAGTGATATGGATGATTACGCAGGATTGGTATTAGATAGAAACAGTGCCTCACAAGGTTCTGATATACATCTAACCATTACTGATAATCAACTAAATATCGATCCAACCGGAGAAGATGTTGTATCATTTTATGTAGCAAGTGGCCTTGAAGGTGTATCTTGGATGAATCGTACAGAAAACGCTTCAACCTTGAAAGCAGCTTGGGGTGATACTGATTACATATCATACGACAACTACTTTGATGACAACGGAAAGTTACTTATCAACAATGCCACCAATGGTGGTGCATCAGTTTTAACAAATATCGCAACTGCTGACGACGCAACCACAGATAATCTTATGATTTTCTATGAGGGCGGCGAAAACAGTGGTATATTTTATGCAACTGATGATTCTGATAATGCTAGCTTAGAAGTTGCTAACAGCGCCAAAAGAGGATATACTGCTACATTCGATTATAACGATTCCGCACAATCATTCGTGGTTGCTAACGATTTCGGTGTACTTGATATGGACGCATCCTCTGTAGGTAATGAATGGAATTCTGGCGAAGCTTTGACAGTTACACTTATTGATCAAGATCTTAACAAGAACACAGCTTCTAGTGAAGATCTACTCTTAGTGAATACAACAATAGGACAATTAGTCCCAGCATTGCAAATTGGAAGTCCATTAACTGTATTAGATACAGCAACTAATGTGACCCTTGTAACCAACTTTAGTAAAATTGCATACTACACTGAACCTGTACTAGGTGACAATGTAGGTAATATAGACAACATTACTTTAGCAACTGGATATACAGGAACCCAATTATTAGCAATGAACACATCAAACACATACTTTAATTACGACATGACTGGATTTACAAACGCCACAAACCCTATTCTTGGTGTTTGTCTAACCAGTGCTGACCCACATTCACTTGCATGTTATAATGGTGGTACTGCCAAAGGCATTACCAAATTATTAGATGACGGTGCTGCAGGGGCTATTACTGTTGAATTAAAGATGACATCAGATGTAGCAAGAGGCTTCTTAGCTTCTATTCCATTTGTTGCTGATGTGTTTAGTTATGGTGCTGGTGTTAATAACGCAATATACAGACTCGAATTAACTGAGTCTGATGCTAATTCCGGTGAATTTGGAGGTACAATCGAATACAAGATGTTAAATCAAATTAACATTAATTCCGATTCAACCTACAATGCCCTCACCACAGTCGGTGAAGATATCGATATTATTATCGAACAAGACATGACTGACGAGGACTCTCCAAGAGTTAATTACTTTGACCTTGGTGCAGACGGTGTTAGTACACAAATTGCAGACCAATTAGAAGCTCCAACACACAGTGGTGTAGTTTCTTTTGATTCTGACAATTACAAGATTGCAGATACCGTTGTTGTAACATTAAATGATCAAGATATGAACACAGACTCTTCACTAATTGATGTATACACTACATTAGACTCCACAACAATTGGAGATGTAGTTGGTACAGGTAACACCACCGCCACAGGATTAGTGCTAGATATTACATACGATGACTTAACATGGGTTGCTACCACTAACACAGGCTGTGTCGCTTCAGGCGAGACAGATCTAGTTGGTGATGACGGCCTATATGCAACAGGCTTTACATTAGTAGAGACTGACACTGCATCTGGTATCTTTACAGGTAGCTTCCAAGTCCCAACCCAATTCTGTAACACATCTACTGATACGATTGTTACAACAACTGGTACAGACATAGAAGTCAACTATCAAGATTTCAGAAATGCTTCTGGTGAATCTATTGAAGTAGGAGATGGTGCAAGCGTTAATGCAAACACCGGATCTGTTGCTTTTGATAGATCAGTTTACCCAGTACCTTATGGTAATGCAGACGGAGTTTCAATCTTCAAGACGCACGCCACTGATTCAGCAACTGCTGGATTAGCACAAGGTAATGTCACCGTACACGTTAGAGTAACCGATGCTGATTACAATGTATCAGCAATGGGTGAGGATACAATCCGAGACGCTAACGTCACACTTAATATCGAAAGAGGATCTGCAAGTAAATTCTTAGCCACATACGGTAATGTTGAGCACTATGCTGCCAACCAAATCGTTGAAGTATCACCAGATTCTGGTGTATTTGAAGCAGATATCGCAGTAGGATTCACATCTGGACCAACCATAGGCTGTCCATCAGTCTTTAATGGTCTTGGAGGTTGTGTCTTACAAGGTGATATACTCACTGTAACATACACAGATAATTATGATGCTTCTGGTAAAACACAAACTGTAACTGACTCTGCTACTTTCGACCTTAGAAACGGTGTATTACAAGCCGATAAATCAGTCTACTTAATTGGTTCAGATATGATCTTAACCTTAATTGGGCCAGACTTTGATCTTGACAACGATGGTGCACAATCCTTAACACTCGATTTGATCGAGTGGGACAGTGATGCTAAAACCACCACAGTTGGAGACTTCTCATCTACCTTTGATCCTGAACCATCTACCTTCAGAGAAACTGGTGACTCTACTGGAATCTTCCAAGTAGTCCTAGAAATCCCTGCAGCTATTGATTCAGAACCATTAGATAGAGGAGAGAAAATCGACTTAGAATATACTGACTGGGGTCCAGCCGGAGCTGACTATGTTGGACAAGAGGGTGAAGATATTGGCTTAACTGTCTATACTTCTAACTTTGGTGCAACTATAGAACTCGATCAAAAAGTATACACATGGACTGACAAAGTCTACATCACAATTGTTGCCCCTGACCATAATATGGACAGCGGTTTAGTTGATGAAATTGGTGAAACTGCTAATGACCCAATAAAGGTCGCAAGTAGAGGTAACCAATTAGCCAACTACAAACTCGTTGAATCAGGAGCTGACACAGGTATTTTCATCGGTGAGGTAACTCTCGCTGGATTTGCCCATGATGCAGATGGCGATGGTACACAAGATATTACCGGAAGTGCAAGTACACTAACTACGGGCTCAGGTCCAACAGAAGGTAAACTTGCAGTAACTGACAATGACGGACTCACTGTCTCCTTTGAATTCTCAGAGGATGAAACAGTTGTAGGTTCTGCCTTAGTCAGATGGAATATCGGTGAGGTACAATGGCTCGAGGCCAGCTATCCAGCAAGCGGAACAGGTGTTGTAAGAGTAATTGACGCAGATATGAACTTAAATCCAGAGGCAATCGACA
>Ga0257121_1003600_pt1 | contig 10063 bp, 9 predicted proteins | sample SI106_100metaG_FD_190180 | JGI IMG/M metagenome (GOLD analysis project Ga0257121, IMG submission 190180) | Marine microbial communities from Saanich Inlet, British Columbia, Canada - SI106_100 | ecosystem: Environmental > Aquatic > Marine > Inlet | place: Canada: British Columbia | collected... | reverse complement strand
AACAAAAGCTTGTGCAAGTCCGTTTGGAACTTCCTGCACTTTATATTCAAATCTGCAACCCAAACTACTGCCATCACCTAATAACTTTTCAAAAAGTGGTAAATCGTGAGGAGTGGATATAATTAAAATTTCATTTATCCCAGAATACAGTAAAGTAGAAAGTGGGTAGTAAATCATTGGTTTGTCATAGATTGGCATCATTTGCTTACTCATTACCAATGTAAGTGGGTGCAATCTGGTTCCAGAGCCTCCAGCTAAAATTATTCCTTTCATAATATTATTTTACTTTTCGTTTTACTTTAATTCTTGTCAATTCCACATCTTCTTCCTCATCATAAACTTCCATTAATGGATCCCTGAAAGCCATTGTTGTAATTGACTTTTCCAAAGATAGTAAAAGTGCTGGTAACAACAATAAATTAGACATCATAGCAAAAAACAAAGTTATGGAAACAAGGAGTCCAAGAGCAACTGTACCTCCAAAATCAGAAGCTACAAACACAAAAAAACCAAAAAATAACACTACAGATGTATAAATCATACTTACTCCTGTTTCTTTTAATGCCGCATAAACTGATTCCTTAATTTTCCAATTATTTAATAAAAGTTCTTGTCTATACTTTGCTAAAAAGTGAATTGTATCGTCTACCGAAATCCCAAATGCAATACTAAACACCAATATTGTAGATGGTTTTAAAGGAATTCCAAAGTATCCCATTATGGCAGAGGTAAGTAAAAGTGGGATTAAATTGGGTACTAAAGACACCAATACCATTCTGAAAGAACGGAACATCCAAGCCATAAAAATAGAAATTAAAATAATTACTAAAATCAAGCTATACATTAAATTGACTACCAGAAACTTAGTTCCTTCTAAAAACACCATACTCGATCCTGTAATAGTAACATTGTATTGAGGAGAAGGAAAAATTTCATCAACCTTTGGTTGCAAATCACTTACAATTTCATCCATTCTTGGAGTAGAAATATCTGCCATTCTTAAAGTAACTCTGGCTTTGGAATTTATGTCGTCTTTTAATTTAAACCCCAAATTATCATTAATCTCTGATTTCCGGATAATTGAAGAAATTCTGGGTAAATCCATTTGTTGTGGAAGTACATAATATTTTTCTCCTTCATTTTTGTAAGCCTGATTCGCATATTTCACTAGATTAATATAAGAAATTGACTCTGAAAACTCTGGATATAATGCTAATTCAGATTGCAATCGCTGAATTTTATTCATAAAATAAAGCTTATTAATTGCATTTGTATCTCTAGTGTCAACTATAATTTCAAAAGGCATTACTCCTCCAAAATTACTTTCAAAAAATTGTAAATCTTTATACAAATCACTATCTCTATTCAAGTCATCAGTTACATTCCCAGTAGTTTTCACATTTAGGAGTCCAATAATTCCCAAAACAGTCAGAATAATAGTAATCGTATAAATTACTTGTCTTTTACTTTTCACCCAACTACTCATCAACACAACAACTGCTCTCACCCATTTTTTATCCAAGTGTTTTGTATGTCTCGTTTTTGGAGCGTCCATAAAAGAAAACCAAATTGGAATTACTACAAGCGAAATAAGAAAAATGAAACAAATATTAATAGATGCTACAATTCCAAATTCTTGTAAAGTTTCGCTTTTGGTTAATATAAAAGCCGCAAAACCTGAAGCAGTTGTTAAATTAGTAAGTAATGTAATGTTCCCTATTTTGCTTATCATTAAATGTAACGACCTGTTTTTATCTTTTGAAATTTTAAATTCTGTATGGTACTTATTTATAAGAAATATACAATTTGGAATACCAATTACAACAATAATAGGAGGAACTAAAGCCATTAAAATTGAAATTTCATATCCTAGAAACCCAATTGTTCCAAAAGAAAATATCACTCCAATAATTACAACTAGAATAGATGCTAATGTAGCTCTAATCGATTTGAAAAATAAAAATAAAATAAATGATGTAATCAGTAATGTAAGAAGAATAAACAATGAAATTTCATCTTTTACTTTTACTGACTCTATAGTTCGTAGATATGGAAGTCCCGAAAAACGAATTTTAACATTTGTTTTATTTGAATATATGGATGATAATGAAACTATTTTATCTATTAAATCTGTTCTTTGTGGACCTTCCAAAACTTCCTTTTTAATAGGAATTAACATAATAGATGCATTTGATTCGTCATTAAAAAGCATCCCATCATATATCTTTTGCTCTTTGAAAACTTTCACAGCATTTTCTAATTCTAATTCCGTATAATCTGAATTATACCACTTTTCTACAAGAAACTTTTTCTTTAAGGAATCAGTCGAGAGTATTGAAAGGTTTGTAATACTTATCACATTATTAACACCTTTCAGAATTGAAATACTGTCAGTTAATTCACTCCATTCCTTTAAATGGTTGGGAGTATAAAAATCATCATCCTGAACAGCAATAACCATTGTGTTTTGACTTTCTCCAAACTCAGATATGAAGTCCTGATTATCAAGATACACTTTATGATCAGAGGGTAAAATTTTAGCCATCTGATAAGTAATATCTGCATATCTTGCATTGTTTGCCATAAACGCAATAGAGGCAATTAGCAGCAATATTATTGGAATGCGTTTATTTAAAATGAAATTAGAGGTGTTATTCCACATACTTATTTATCAATTATACTAAAAAAGGGACCCTTAGGATCCCTAATATTTTATAAAAAAATCTGACTAAATAGTCATTACATCTTTTTGTTTATCTTCAAAGTGTTTATCAGTTAAAGCAATGTATTCATCTGTCAAAGTCTGAACGCTAGATTCTGCATCTCTGGCCATATCTTCTGACAATCCGTCTTTGGAAAGTTTTTTTACTTCATCATTTGCTTTTTGTCTGGTATTTCTCACGCTTACCTTACAATTTTCTGTTTCCAATTTTACTTGTTTTACCAAATCCTTTCTTCTTTCTTCCGTAAGTGCAGGAATATTAATCATGATTATCTCACCATTATTCATTGGGTTCAACCCTAAGTTTGCTTCAGTAATTGCTTTTTCAATATCTCCCATTACGCTTTTATCAAATGGCTGAATAGATATGGTTTGAGAATCAGGAGTATTGATATTTGCCATTTGAGAAAGAGGAGTAATTGCTCCATAATAATCTACCTTAACAGTGCTTAACATTTGGGGACTTGCTTTTCCCGCTCTAATTTTAGATAAAACTCCCTCTAATCTGCTAATTGATTCTTGCATCTGCTCCTGAGCAAAATCTAATATAAATTCTATTTCTTCAGTCATAAGTAATTTTTATACAATATTATTAAAATTTTACCAATGTACCTACATTCTCTCCATCACAAATTTTCTGTAAGTTCCCAGAAATGTTCATATTAAACACTTTTATTGGTAATTTATTTTCCTTGCAAAGCGTAAATGCTGTTAAATCCATTACATTTAATTCTTTCTGGAACACCTCATCAAAAGAGATTGTTTCATACATTGTTGCTGTAGAATCTTTTTCCGGATCAGCGGTAAATATTCCATCAACTCTTGTTCCTTTCAATATTACATCTGCTTCAATTTCTATTGCTCGCAGGGTAGCAGCAGTATCAGTTGTAAAATACGGATTTCCTGTTCCACCACCAAAAATTACCACTCTTCCTTTATTCAAATGTCTGGTAGCTTTTCTTCTGATGTATGGCTCTGCAACTTGCTCCATCCTTATTGCGGTAAGTAATCTTGTGTCAACTTTAATTTTTTCCAAAGCCGACTGAAGTGCCATTCCGTTAATAATTGTAGCTAGCATTCCCATATAATCTCCTTGAACCCTGTCAAAACCTGCTCCTTCTGATTGCATTCCTCTGTAAATATTTCCTCCTCCAATAACTACTGCAACTTGAATTCCTTTATCTACAATTTGTTTAATTTCCTTAGCATAATCAGATAATCTGTTGGAATCAATTCCATAATTCTGTTCTCCCATTAAAGCCTCTCCGCTTAGTTTTAAAAGTATTCTATTGTATTTCATAGGTGGTTAAAAAAGTTTGTCAAAGGTAAGTAAATCAGATAACTCTGAAAAAAAAGTTAGAATTATTTATAAATAAAAAAAACCACCCTAAAAGGATGGTTTTTATTGTTTTATTAAAAAGGATATTATCCTAACGAAACTCTTTTAAAACTACTTACAGCAACATCTCCAAACGACTTAATGTAAGAATCTACATTCATACTTTCATCTTTAATAAAGTCTTGGTCCAACAAACATTGTTCTTGATCCAACGTAGTATTGTCTGAAATAAATCTTGTGATTTTACCTGGAACAATCTTATCCCAAATTTGTTCTGGTTTACCTTCAGAAGCTAATTGAGATTCAATTTCAGATTTTGCATCTGCCATAACTTCATCCGAAAGTTGCGACATAGAAATATATTTAGGAACATTTTTTAAAGTCTTCCCTAATCTTGATAATTCAATATTTTCTTTTTCGATTACCGCAATTCTTGCTTCAGTTTCAGAAGAAACAAAAGAAGAGTCGAAATCTTTATAAGACAAAGTTGTAGCTCCCATTGATGCAACTTGCATTGCTAAATCTTTTGAAAGTTCTTCTGCTTTATCAACATCATTGGATAAACCTACCAAAACTGCAATTTTCACACCATGAGTATAAGATCCAACATAGTCAGCTTCTACTCGTTCGAATGCAGAGATGTCTAATTTTTCACCAATAACTCCTGTTTGCTCAATTAATTTATCAGCAACAGTCATTCCATCAAAATCAGCAGATAAGAAAGATTCTTTATCTGAATGATTTAATGCGATATCAGCAAACTGACCTGCCAAATCTTTGAAAGAGTCATTTTTTGCAACAAAATCTGTTTCACATGCTAATACAATAGCAATACCATTTTTATAGTCTGCACTAATTCTTGTAATAGAAATTCCTTCACTTACTTCTCTATCAGCTCTTTTGGCAGCAACTTTTTGTCCTTTTTTTCTTAATACGCTAATAGCTGCATCAAAATCTCCATTTGCTTCTACTAATGCATTTTTACAATCCATCATTCCTGCGCCAGTTTGTCTTCTTAATTTGGCTACATCAACCGCTTTAATATCTGCCATCTTTTTTATTTAGTTTTTTCTGTTGACTCTGTTGACTCTTCCTTTTTCGCTTCAGCTGCTTTTTTATCAGCTTTTTCTTGTGCCTTTACAGCATTTGCTTGTTCTCTATCAGCAAGTCCTTCTTTTACAGCTTCTGTTACAATTCCCATAATTTTAGAAATTGATTTTGAAGAATCATCATTTGAAGGAATAGGATAAGAAATCTGATTAGGATCAGAGTTAGTGTCAACCATGGCAAAAGTTGGAATTCCTAATTTTGCAGCTTCCGCTACAGCAATATGTTCTTTATTGATATCTACAATAAAAATTGCAGATGGCATTCTATTCATTGAAGCAATACTTCCTAAATTTCTATCTAATTTTTCTCTTGTTCTGGAAATTTGTAATCTTTCTCTTTTTGAAAGAGTATCTAAAGTTCCGTCAGTAGCCATTTTATCAATTGTATCCATCTTTTTAATGGATTTTCTGATAGTAGAAAAGTTAGTTAACAATCCACCGGGCCATCTTTCAGTAATATAAGGCATGTTTACAGATTGTGCGAATTCTGATACAATCGTTTTTGCTTGTTTTTTAGTAGCGACAAACAAAATACTTCTTCCTGATTTTGCTATTTGTTTCATTGCAGCAGCGGCTTCATCCAACATGCTAACTGTTTTGTTTAAATCAATAATGTGAATCCCATTTCTCTCCATAAATACATAAGGAGTCATTCCTGGATTCCATTTCTTTTTTAGGTGACCAAAATGTACACCTGAATCTAATAATTCTTTGAAATTTGTTCTTGACATGTTTACTTTCTTTTTAAGTTTAAGCAACCAATAGGTAGAAGTTATTTTTTACTTGTCCTATTAGTTTAGATGCTAAACATTGATTAATAATAAAAATTTTATCTTTTAACCCACTGGAATTTCTTCCTTGCTTTCTTTTGTCCGGGTTTCTTTCTTTCTACTACTCTAGAGTCTCTGGTAAGTAATCCTTCCGTTTTTAATGCTGGTCTGTGATCTGCATCAATTTCGCAAAGTGATTTTGCTATTGCTAATTTAATAGCATCAGCTTGTCCGTTAATTCCACCACCATTTACATTTACTTTAATGTCGTATTTTCCTTCATATCCTACAACTGCACATGGTTGGTTTAATTTGAATTGTAATGTTTCTAAAGGAAAGTATTCTTTGTAATCCTTTCCGTTAACAACAATATTACCTTTTCCTGCTACAACATAAATTCTAGCAACAGATGCTTTTCTTCTTCCTATACTATGAATTGTTTCCATATTATTTAAGATCGTTTAAGTTTAATGATTTTGGTTTTTGAGCTTCATGGTTATGCTCTGTTCCTGTATAAACATACAAGTTTCTGAGAATAGCCGCTCCTAATTTATTTTTTGGTAGCATTCCTCTTACAGCATGTTTCACTAATGATGTACCATCTTTTTCTAACATTTGTGTAGGAGTAATTCTTTTTTGACCACCTGGATAACCAGTATGACTAAAAATTTCTCTTTTCTCCATTTTCTGACCTGTCATAATTGCTTTATCAGCATTTATAATGATTACATAATCACCACAATCAGCGTGAGGAGTGAAATTAGTTTTATATTTTCCTCTTAAAATCTTAGCGATTTTGGAAGACATTCTACCTAAAATTTGGTTTTCAGCATCTACAATAAACCACTCTTTGTTGGCCGTTTCTTTGTTAGCTGATAATGTTTTGTAACTTAATGTATCCACAATATTTAATTTTTTATCTTGTTAAAAAGGTCTGCAAAAATACATTTATTTATTTTCCTGCCGCCTTTTATCAATCATTTATCTTAATAAATTAATTTCAACTCTTTTCCTACCTTAATAAAGGCATTTATTGCAGTGTCCAAATTGTCTTTTGAATGAGCCGCAGAAATCTGAACTCTAATTCTGGCTTTTTCTTTTGGCACAACTGGGAAAAAGAATCCAATAACATATATTCCCTCTTCCAATAGTTTATTCGACATTTCCTGAGCTAGTTTTGCATCATACAACATAACCGGAACAATAGGATGAACTCCCTCCTGAATATCGAAACCTGCAGCATTCATTTTTTCTCTGAAATACTTTGTATTTTTTTCTAATACATCTCTCAAGGTAGTATCCGAAAGTAAATCAATCACCTTAGAAGCCGCCCCAACAATAGAAGGCGCTAAGGAATTTGAAAATAAATACGGACGAGATCTTTGTCTAAGCATATCAATAATTTCTTTACGACCAGAAGTAAAACCTCCCATAGCACCACCCAAAGCTTTTCCTAAAGTAGAAGTAATAATATCTACTCTTCCCATAACTCCACAATGTTCGTGAGTTCCTCTACCCGTTTTACCTACAAAACCAGTAGAATGAGAATCGTCTACCATAACTAAAGCATCATATTTTTCTGCCAAATCACAAATTTTATCTAATTGAGCCAAATAACCATCCATTGAGAAAACTCCATCTGTTACTATCAGTCTATTTCTTTGATCTTGTGAAAGTTTTAATTGTTCTTCCAAACTTTCCATATCGTTATTTTTGTATCGGTATCTTTTTGCTTTACATAACCTAACACCATCAATAATAGAAGCATGGTTTAGCTCATCTGAAATAATAGCATCTTCTGCAGAAAAAAGCGGTTCGAAAACTCCTCCATTTGCATCAAAAGCAGCTGCATACAATATAGTGTCTTCTGTACCCAAAAAGTTAGATAATTTTTCTTCTAATTTCTTATGAATATCCTGAGTTCCGCAAATAAAACGAACGGAAGACATACCATAACCATGAGAATCTAAAGTGTCCTTTGAAGCCTGAATTACTTCTGGGTGAGAAGATAATCCTAAATAGTTATTGGCACAAAAATTCAGAACCTCCTCCCCCGTACTAACACGGATAAGAGATCCTTGCGGATTGGTAATTATTCTTTCCTTTTTGTATAAACCTTCCTCTTTAATATTGGCAAGTTCTGTTTGTAATTGTTGTTGTAGTTTTCCGTACATAATTTTTTATTTGGGATTGCAAAAGTACACAAATAAAAAAGGAGGCAAAAGCCTCCTTAATCTAATATCTAGTGTCTATCTTTAAACCAATCCTTGATCCAACATAGCATCTGCTACTTTTACAAATCCTGCAATATTAGCTCCTTTTACATAATCCACATAATCACCTTCAGTACCATATTCGATACAAGAAGTATGAATCGCTTTCATAATATTTTTAAGTTTTTCATCTACCTCTTCTCTAGTCCAATTCATTCTCAGTGAGTTTTGACTCATCTCTAAACCAGACGTTGCAACCCCTCCAGCATTAGATGCTTTACCAGGGGAGAAAAGAATTTTTGCATTTTGGAATACCTCAATAGCTTCTGGAGTAGTTGGCATATTGGCCCCTTCCGAAACCAACATACAACCGTTAGCTACCAAAGTTTTTGCTTCCGATTCATTCAACTCATTTTGTGTCGCACAAGGCAAAGCGATATCACAAGTTACCGACCATGGTCTTGCTCCTGCATGGAACTCACATTCAAATTTATCAGCATATTCTTTAATTCTTCCTCTTTTTACATTTTTTAACTCCATTACAAATGCTAATTTCTCGGCATCAATTCCCTTTGCATCATAAATAAACCCTGAAGAATCAGAAAGTGTTACCACTTTAGCTCCTAGTTTTGTAGCTTTCTGGCAAGCGTATTGAGCAACATTTCCAGATCCAGAAATAGCAACCGTTTTACCATTAAAAGAATCTCCTTTTACTTCCAACATATTTTGTGCAAAATATACATTTCCGTATCCTGTAGCTTCTGGGCGAATTAAAGAACCACCCCACGACATTCCTTTGCCTGTAAGTACACCTGTAAATTCGTTTCTTATTCTTTTGTATTGTCCGAACATAAATCCGATTTCTCTACCACCAACACCAATATCCCCAGCAGGAACATCTGTATTTGGACCAATATGACGACATAATTCTGTCATAAATGATTGACAAAATTTCATTACTTCATTGTCCGATTTTCCTTTAGGATTAAAATCAGAACCCCCTTTACCACCACCCATAGGCAATGTTGTTAAAGAGTTTTTAAATACTTGCTCAAATCCTAAAAACTTAAGAATAGATAAGTTTACAGAAGGGTGAAATCTTAATCCCCCTTTATAAGGCCCTATTGCAGAATTAAACTCAATTCTGTATCCTCTGTTTACTTGTGTATTTCCGTTATCGTCCAACCATGGTACTCTAAACATCAATACTCTTTCTGGCTCTACCATTCTTTCCAATAACATTTTGTTATTGTACTTTGAATTCTCTTCCATAAAAGGAATAACAACTTCTGCTACTTCTTCTACAGCTTGTAAAAATTCTTTTTCGTTTGGGTTTTTTTCAGTTACCCCATTCATAAAATCTTGAACTTTTTTTTCCATTATCCTTGAATTAAATTTTTTTTTGGGTTAAAATATTTTGGCAAATGTATAGTATTTTTTTAATAACAAAATACTTTACATCTTCCTTTTAAACATTTTTCCGGGGAGTGGTAAAATTAAATTTTTAAATTCCATTTGCAAAAGATACTTTGCTAAGTTAGAACTATCCCATTTCAACTTTTGTTTTAACTCATCAATGTGAATTGATTTATCTTCTAAAACTTTTATTATTCTCTGTTCATCATCCGATAAATTAGTAAAAAGTGTTTGTTGAACCACTTGTTTTTGTAAATCCCAATTTAAGTTTTTTACAATATCGTTTACATTGTCCAATAAAATTGCCCTGTGATTTTTTATCAGAAAATTACAACCTTCAGATTGCTTATCTGTTGGTTTCCCGGGCACAGCAAACACATCTCTGTTATAGGAATCCGATATTCCAGCAGTAATTAAGGACCCTCCTTTTTTACTACTTTCCACTACAATAGTAGCTTCCGAAAGCCCCGATACAATTCTATTTCTACTCGGGA
>Ga0257121_1003598_pt1 | contig 10067 bp, 7 predicted proteins | sample SI106_100metaG_FD_190180 | JGI IMG/M metagenome (GOLD analysis project Ga0257121, IMG submission 190180) | Marine microbial communities from Saanich Inlet, British Columbia, Canada - SI106_100 | ecosystem: Environmental > Aquatic > Marine > Inlet | place: Canada: British Columbia | collected... | reverse complement strand
GAAATAGCAGAAGAAGCAGAAAAGGGAAGCCCTATAAATAGGAATTTATATTTATGACTAATAATCATTTATACTAGGTTATTTTTGATTAAATACTCTGCAATTTGAACAGTATTAGTAGCCGCTCCTTTTCTTAAATTATCTGCAACTATCCACATATTAAGCGTTTTTTCTTGTGAGAAATCACGCCTAATTCTGCCAACAAAAACAGCATCTTTTTTATGAGCAGTAATTGGCATTGGGTACTCATTTTTTTGAGGATTATCCAACACCTCAACTCCATCCATAACACTTAAAGCAAATCTTACTTCATTTAAATCAAAGTCATTTTCAAAAGTTATATTTACACTTTCAGAGTGCCCCCAAACAACTGGGACTCTAACTGCAGTTGCTGAAACGTCAATATTTTCATCAAGAATTTTCTTAGTTTCATTAGTCAGTTTCATTTCCTCTTTGGTATACCCATTTTCTTCAAACACATCACAATGTGGTAATGCATTTTGGTAAATCTGATGGGGATATGCTAAGTCTCCAATAATTCCGTTTTCCTCATTTTTTAATTGCTGAACAGCTTTTACACCAGTCCCAGTAATGGATTGATAAGTTGAAACAACTACTCTTTTTACACCAAACTTTTTATGAAGTGGTGCAAGTGCCATTACCAACTGAATTGTTGAACAATTTGGGTTTGCAATTATCATGTCTTCCCTACTCAAAGTAGCGCCATTAATTTCTGGTACAATAAGTTTATGATCTTCTAACATTCTCCAGAATGAAGAATTATCAATCACCTTTACACCTTTTGCTGCTAGTTTTGGAGCCCAAACTTTTGAAACCTCTCCTCCTGCTGAGAAAAGCGCTAAATCTATTTCCATTTCCATTAAATCATCTAATGATAGAATTTCAATGTCTTTCCCAAGGTAACTAATCGTGTTTCCACACGATTTTTCTGATGCAACTGGAATTAATTCAGTTAAAGGAAAATCCCTTTCTGAAAGAACCTCTAACATTTCTTTACCAACCATTCCAGTAACGCCAACTATTGCTAATCTCATATGTAAAACTATATTTCTAAAAGTTATATGGAAGGCTAAAAATTCGAGCCTTTCATTTTTCTTTTTTAACTCTGTAAAAATAGTATATTTACGGACTATGAAGAAACTGTTTTTTACTTTTCTGTTATTAACACAATACCTTATAGGTTTCTCACAGTTTTCTGATAATTTTTCAGATGGAAATTTTACATCTAACCCTAATTGGATTGGACATTTAGATGTTTTTGAAGTTGACACGAGCTATAAGTTGCATTTAACTGATAGTGTAAGCAATACTACTTATCTTTCAACAACTAGTCATGCGGTAATAAATGGTAATTGGCAATTTGATGTAAAAATGGATTTCTCACCATCAACTTCTAATTATTCCAAAGTCTATTTAATAGCTAACTCTCAAAATTTAGATTCAAATTTGAATGGCTATTATGTAAAAATTGGCGGGGAAAGTGGTGGTATTGATGATGTTAGTTTGTATGTCCAAAATGGGAGTTCGAGTACAGAAATTATTGATGGAACAGATGGAATTACTGCATCTAACCCTGATTTAACAGTAAAAGTTACTAGAGATGATTTAGGAAATTGGGAGTTATTTGTTGACACTTCTAATACTTACTTTTTAGAAGGAATAGCTTATGACACAACTCATTTATCAGCTGACTATTTTGGAATTTACTGCAAATACACTTCAACTCGTGCGGATAAGTTTTGGTTTGATAATTTTAATATTAGCGGAACATTTATTAGCGATACAACAAAGCCTTTTGTGCAATCATTTTTTGTTACATCTTCAAATTCAATCTTAATTAATTTTTCAGAAAATATTAACTCAACAACTGCACTAAACACAAATAATTACACCACAAGCAATGGGATTGGAAACCCCAATTCAATAACAGTTGTTAGTCCTAAATCAATTGAACTTTTCTTCTCAAATTCTTTTGTAAGCCCTAATAATTATCAACTTTCAATAAACAATATTGAGGATTTATCTCAGAATATAATGCCCCCTTTTAATACAACTTTTACTTACTTTTTAGTAAGTCATAACGATATAATCATTAATGAAATATTTGCAGACCCAACACCATCAATTGGTTTGCCTGAATTTGAATATTTGGAACTTTACAACGCTACAAATACAGCCATTAATCTAACCGATTGGTCAATCACAATCGGAACTACTGAAAAGACTTTTCCGTCCTCAATTATTGAGCCAGATAGTTTTATCATTTTAGTAAAAGAAGATGTTCTTGATTCATTTCCCCCCAACATTTCTAAAGTTGGTTTTTCTTCTATTTCACTTACAAATGGAGGTGGAGATGTTGTTTTAAAAGATGAAAAAGGAGCAACAATAAACGCAATTTCTTACACAGATAAGTGGTATAATGATGAAAATAAAAATGATGGTGGTTGGAGTATTGAAAGGGTAAATCCAAATCTTTTTTGTGAAGGTAAAAATAATTGGAGAGCATCAGTTTCTAATATTGGAGGGACTCCAGGAAAACAAAATTCTGTATTTGGAGAAACCCTTTTTATAGAAGAATTTAGAATTACAAAAGCAATTATTATTGATAGCAACAAAGTGCAGGTTCATTTTAATAAAAGTCTGGATAGTTTAGAGTTAATAGAAGCAGCCAATTCTTTATTTGAAATTGGTGGGATTATCCCAATAAAAAACTCTCCAATTGCGCCATTTTTTAATTCAATTACCTTAACTTTTGACTTTGAATTTTTAGAGAATATAACTTATAACATTTCTGCATTTAATTTATTTGATTGCTCTGGTAATTTACTTTCAAATACTCTCAGCTTTGGAATTCCTGATTCTACTCTTGAAAATGAAATCATTATAAATGAAGTGCTTTTTAACCCTAAAGATGGTGGTGTAGATTATGTGGAAATTTACAATAATTCTTCTTCCTTTTTTGATTTATCAAAACTAAATATTGCAAACTATTTTGAGTTTGGGAACCAAATTGCTGCAACCAATCCAAAAACAATTACAGAGGAAATAATTCTTTTTGCTCCAAAATCTTATTTAGTTTTAACTACCGATTCTGCTAAAGTAAAATCGCAATATTACTGCAAGAATCCTTACAACTTTATTGAAGCTGAAAGTATGCCTACTTTTTCAAATGATGAAGGAACAATTTGCATAGCGCACCAATCCTTAAACCAAATAATTGATGCTTTTGCTTATGCTGAAGACATGCATTTTCCACTTCTAGAAAATACTGATGGGGTGAGTTTGGAAAGATTAAGTTTTAATAGTAATGATTGGCATTCTTCTGCAAGTACTGTAGGTTTTGGGACACCCACTTATAAAAACTCTCAGCAACTAATCATTGAAAGTATTGGAGAGATAACAATTGAACCAAAATCATTTAGTCCAAATAATGATGGGTATAAAGACATCTGCTCTATTAATTGGAACTTTAATGAAACTAATTTGACGTCTACAATAAAGGCTTTTAATGATGAAGGAAGATTAGTAAAAAACATCCTAAATAATAAAATGATCGGAAATAATGGAAGTGCAAATTGGGACGGAACAGATGTAGATGGCTTGCTGCTAAAAACTGGCATGTATATTATTTGGGTGGAAGTGTTTTCAGAAAACGGAAATGTTGAGCGTTTTAAGAAAGTTGTTGTACTTAGTAGATAATGCCAGCTCCAATCCATATAGCAGAACTCCTAAAGTTAATTCCAAACAAAGCAGGAGTTTATCAATACTATGATAAAACAGAAAATTTGCTTTATGTTGGAAAAGCAAAAAATCTTAAAAAAAGAGTCTCTTCCTATTTTACAAAAAAACAAATCCATGGAAAAACAAGGGTTTTAGTTAGTAAAATTCATGATATAAAATATGTGGTTGTGGCAACCGAAATGGATGCCTTACTTTTAGAAAATAACCTTATAAAAAAACATCAGCCTAAGTATAATGTGATGTTGAAAGATGGAAAAACCTACCCCTGGATTTGCATTAAAAACGAACCTTTTCCAAGAATTTTTCAAACCAGGAATATAATAAAAGATGGCTCAGAATATTTTGGACCATACACCTCTGTACGCTTAGTAAAAACTCTTTTAAGTTTTTTTCATCAACTGTACCCACTAAGGAATTGCAATCTAAATTTGAATGAAAAAAATATTGAGTCAAACAAGTTTAAAGTCTGTTTGGAATATCATATGGGGAATTGTTTAGGACCTTGTATTGGGGAGCAGAAATTGAGTGAATATCAAATTGGAATAGAGCATATAAAGCAAATTATTAAAGGAGATATCAAATCCGTAATACAGCATTTAAAAGATGCTATGTTACAATATTCAAAAGGTTTAGAATATGAAAAAGCCCAATCAGTAAAAGAGAAAATTGACCTTTTAAAAAACTACCAAGCAAAATCAACTATTGTAAATCCTAAGATAAATGATGTAGATGTATTTACAATTATTTCAGATGAAGATACGGCCTTTGTAAATTATCTGAAAATAAATTCTGGTGCTATTGTCCAGACCCATACAATGGAACTAAAAAAGAAATTAGAAGAAACAGAAGAGGGATTATTGCAACTCGCAATAGTAGAGCTTAGACAAAGACTTAACAGTACCTCAAAAGATATTTACTGTTCACATTCCTTAGAAAATGTTTGGGATAATTTAAGCATAACAATCCCTAAAATTGGCGATAAGAAAAAATTGATTGACCTTAGTTTACGAAATGCAAAGTACATGCAAATGGACTATAAGAAGCGTAAAATCAATAATATTGCTAGACAAGATAATAAGCGAATTTTGGAACAATTACAAAAAGATTTAAGAATGCTAGATCGCCCAAAACATATTGAGTGTTTTGATAATTCCAATATACAAGGGACAAACCCTGTGGCTGCTTGTGTGGTGTTTAAAAATGCTCGACCAAGTAAAAAAGATTACAGACATTTTAATATTAAAACGGTAGTTGGTCCTGATGATTTTGCATCTATGGAAGAGGTGGTTTACAGGAGATATAAACGGCTTTTGGAAGAAGAGAAAGAACTTCCTCAACTAATTGTAATTGATGGGGGAAAAGGGCAACTGAGCTCAGCAGTAAAGAGTTTGGACAAATTAAAGTTGAGAGGGAAAGTAGCTATTATTGGAATTGCAAAACGCTTGGAAGAAATCTATTTCCCAGGAGATAGTGTCCCGCTTTATTTAGACAAACGATCAGAAAGTTTGAAGTTGATACAACAATTACGAGATGAAGCCCACCGCTTTGGCATTATGCATCACAGAAAGCAAAGAGAAAAAGATAGCCTTGGCACTTCATTGGATAAAATTGAAGGAATAGGTCCGAAAACTGTGGGGCTTCTCATTACTCATTTTGGTTCAGTTAAAAAAGTAATGGAAGCCAAAAAAGAAGAATTAGAAAAATTGATTGGGAAGGATAAAACTCAAAAAGTCTTGGCAAATGGCAAGTAAAAATATAAAACTCCATTTGTTTATCATTGGCTTAACTCTGTTAACTCCACTTATAGCAATGCAATTTACTAAAGAAGTTAATTGGAATATTTTGGATTTTATTGTTGCGGGAATTCTGCTACTTGGTACAGGTTTGGCTTGTAATTTTGTAATACAAAAAGTGAAAAACACCAAATTTAGAATTGCAATATGTTTGGCAATTCTAGTACTCCTTTTTCTTATTTGGGCAGAACTTGCTGTTGGTGTTTTCTAAAACTGCACATCTAACTCAACTGCATTTCCATCACGAATTACTGTTGCTTTTGCTTTATCTCCTTTCGCAAAATGCCCTAATGCTTTCATGTAAGCCATCATGTCAGCAATATTAACTTCTCCAAGTTTTACAACAATATCTCCTTTTTGCATTCCTGCATTATGGGCTGGTTTTCCATCATTAATACCATCAATTCTCATACCTCCATCAGAATATAAATAATCAGGAACAACACCTAAAGTAACTGAAAATCTAGGTGCTTTTTTGCTTTCACCCATTTTGGTTTTTGTAAACTCAATTTTTTCCTCATCATCTAAATCATTAATCAAATTTTCGATATAAGTAACTACAGTAGCCAACCCTTCATAATTTACTTTATCAGCATCATCTGTAGGTTTATGATAATCAGAATGAGTTCCTGTGAAAAAATGTAAAACAGGAATATCTTGCAAATAAAATGAAGTATGATCAGAAGATCCAACTCCACTTTCTGAAGTTGCAATAGTTACATTTTTACAACTATTATCTTCTAAAAGAGAATTCCACCTTGGAGAAGTTCCTGTACCATAAACTTCAATTTTCCCTTGTTCATCTAACCTACCAATCATATCCATATTTATCATATAATTGATTTTGCTAGCCTCTAATAAATCACTTTTTACAAAAGCATTTGACCCTAGTAAACCTTTTTCTTCACCACTAAAAGCAATGAATAAATAGTTGTAGTTATCATACTTTGATTTAGAGTAAATACGAGCTAACTCCAACAGCCCAGCCGTTCCACTTGCATTATCATCAGCACCATTATGGATTGCAGGTTCACCTCTGTAAAGTGAGCCTTCAGCACCCCAACCCAAATGATCGTAATGCGCACCAATTATAATGGTATTTTCTTTTCCATTATCAACCTCAGCAATCAAATTCTGACCTTCAATAACTCTTTCCTTTAACTTTACTTCTATGCTAATTTCTGAAGGCAAATTTCCTTTTAGATCATCAAAAAACAAAACAGGAATTCCTGAACTTTTAATGTTTTTAAACTTGCTTTCGGGAGTCTCTGCATACTTATTATCAGTATAATAAATAACAGCAATAGCCCCCTTGCTTTTTGCAAGTTCTGCTCTTAATCCTAAATCATGATAATTAATATATTTTGAATGAGGATGAATTCCATCAGGAGAAGATGTGTTAATTACAACAACTTTTCCTTTTACATCTGTACCTTTATAATCTGAAAATTCAAGATCTAATGATTCAATTCCAAAATTAACATCTACTACTTTTACTTTTTCTAAACTTCCGTTTGATGAGTATTTTGTTGGGTAAAGATTTTTTCCAGTTGACCAAAAAGAAACTCCAACATTTCCGTTAAACTCAAATTTATGAACTTGTGCTTTTGCGCCAATATCTTTTAATCTACCTCCAAGATATTCTAAAGCTAATTGCTCACCAATTGTTCCTGTTTCTCTGCCTTCTAATTTATCATCTGATAAGTACTCAACATCTGTTTTTAAACTTGCAACAACTTTATCAGATGTCTTACAATTTTGTGCCGTTAGTGTTGAGCTTACTAATAATATTCCTACTAATAATTTTTTGCTCATTTTAATTCTATTTTTAGATGTGTTCGTGAACTTAAATCGTTTCCTAATTTTCTACTTTGTATCCCCACTATAATTAGCGATACCTCCACTTAAATTTACAACCTTTTTGTATCCCAGTTGTAACATTAATTGTTGTACTCTTCCAGATCTAGCTCCTGAGTGACAATGTACCACAATATTTTTTTCTTTTAAATCTGCAATTTTTTCGATTCCTTTATTAAAAACAGATGTTGGAATTAAATAATCCATTCCAATTATTTGTTTGGTGTTGTTTTCTAATTCTTCTCTAACATCAACTAAAATAAAATCAACTAATTCATCTTTTCTTCCATCTAATAAATCAACTAATTCAGATGAATTAATTTCCGTTTTTTCAAATAATAAATTAAGTTTTTCTGCACTTAAATTATCATGATGAACTGCCTCTTCTTTATCAATCATCACATAATTATCTATAAATTCTTGAGTATTAAAGATTCCACAATAGCACTTTCCGCTTTCAGGAATTTCATTTTGCAAGGCTGGTTTACAAGGGCAAATTCTATTGTTTGCTGCTTTTTTTTCCTCTTTAGTTTCCCCTTCCACCATAAAACAGGGGCAATACCTTTTCCCTTTCGTAAGCTTATTGTTGGTTAAACCAACATAAATTCTTTCATTTTCTGATTCTATAGGATTTTCCAAAAAACCCATTCTATCTCTTACTTTATCAGCAAAAGCTCTTGTTTTTTCTAACTCTGTTTTAAACTCTTCTGAGTTTACATCTGCTTTTTTGTGTTCTTCTTGCATTATTTAAGAATCTTTATTTTCAGCTTTCATTTGAGGGAAAAACAATACATCTTGTATAGAATTTGAGTTTGTCATTATCATACTCAATCTGTCAATTCCAATTCCTAAACCTGCAGTTGGTGGCATTCCATATTCAATTGCTCTTAGGAAATCTTCATCCAATAACATTGCTTCATCATCTCCTCTTTTTCCAAGTTCTAATTGTTCTTCAAATCTTGCTCTTTGGTCAATAGGATCGTTCAATTCTGAAAAGGCATTACATATTTCCTTTCCATTACAAATCGCTTCAAATCTTTCAACTAACCCTTCATGCTCTCTGTGTTTTTTGGCCAATGGCGACATCTCAACAGGATAGTCGGTAATAAAGGTAGGTTGTATTAACTGTCCTTCACATTTTTCGCCAAAAATTTCATCAATTAATTTTCCTCTACCCATGCTTTTATCTACCTCAACACCTAGTTTTTTAGCAGTTTCAGCCATAGTAGCCTCATCCATTTTTGAAATATCAATTCCAGTAAAATGCTCAATAGCTTCATACATAGTATAACGCTTCCATGGTCTTTTAAAGTTGATTAAATTATCCCCCACCTGAACTTCTGTTTTCCCGTGTAAATCCATAGCAATTTTCTCTACCATTTCTTCTACTAAATCCATCATCCAAGCATAATCCTTATAAGCAACATATAATTCCATTTGTGTAAATTCAGGATTATGAAACCTGCTCATTCCCTCATTTCTAAAATCTTTTGAAAACTCATATACCCCATCAAAACCACCAACAACTAATCTTTTTAAATAAAGTTCGTTTGCAATTCTAAGGTAGAGTTCCATATCCAAAGTATTGTGATGTGTTTTGAACGGACGAGCAGCAGCACCACCATAAAGAGGTTGTAAAATTGGAGTCTCAACTTCCAAATATTCCTTTTTATTTAAAAAATTACGCATTGAGTTTGTGAGTTGAGTTCTTTTAATAAAAGCATCTTTAACCTCAGGATTTACTACCAAATCCACATATCTCTGCCTGTATCTTTTTTCAGGGTCAGTAAAGGCATCATGCACAGTTCCGTCAGCATCCACCTTTGGTAAAGGCAATGGGCGTAAGGATTTTGTAAGCACTTTTAGTTCTTTTACTTTTACTGATATCTCCCCAACTTTAGTAATAAAAACAGTTCCTGTAACTCCTATAATATCGCCAATATCCAATAATTTTTTAAAAACTGTATTGTACATTGTTTTATCTTCTCCTTCACAAAGTTCATCTCTATTTACATAAATCTGAATTTTTCCATCACTATCTTGAAGTTCAGCAAAAGAAGCCTTTCCCATAATCCTTCTACTCATCAATCTTCCAGCAAGCACAACCTCCATTTCATCTCCATCTTTGTGATTTTCCTTAATTTGTTTTGATGTTGAGTTTACATCAAACATTTCTGCAGGATAAGGATTTACTCCTAATTCCCTTAATTTTGTTAAGGATTCTCTTCTTACAATTTCTTGTTCTGAAAGCTCTCTTGTCATGCTATAAATTTTTTGCAAAGATAGGAATTCTATTATCCTATTATTTCGTATTTTCGACTTCTTTTAACAGTGGATTTTTAACATCCCTAATTAAATTATTTAAAGATGAAAATGAACGATTATATTAATGATTTTACCAATCATTTAAGAGAAGCAATTGAAATTGCAAACAATACAAATCTGAAAGAAAATACAAAAGAAATTAGAAATGTTCTTATTTGTGGTTTGGGTGGAAGTGGAATTGGTGGGACAATTGTAAGCGATATTGTATCTCCAAAAGTGGGAATTCCAATTGCAGCCACTAAGGATTATAGTATTCCAAATTTTGTAAATGAGCATACGCTTGTTATTGCAAATTCTTACTCAGGAAATACGGAAGAAACACTTTACGCT
>Ga0257121_1003597_pt1 | contig 10069 bp, 7 predicted proteins | sample SI106_100metaG_FD_190180 | JGI IMG/M metagenome (GOLD analysis project Ga0257121, IMG submission 190180) | Marine microbial communities from Saanich Inlet, British Columbia, Canada - SI106_100 | ecosystem: Environmental > Aquatic > Marine > Inlet | place: Canada: British Columbia | collected... | reverse complement strand
CGAAAGATATGATGTAAGTGCAGGTGCCTTTGTTGACATTGCCACACAGGCGGCGGCCGCGGCAGAATCCGATGACGTCTCAATCGGTGAAACACTGTCAGTGGGGACTAGCGTAAAAAATATTGATACATTTGTAACAAGTGTGTTTGATTCTGCATTCTATCTAGCAATAGCAAAAGATGAAATCAACGAAGAAATAGCGGCTCAACAGGTTTCATTGGTTCACAACAACACTAGTGCATTTGTGTCAGCAGGTGGTGGAGTTAGGACCGGTAGCAATTCACACATATCATACACAGCAGACATTAATTCAGGCACAGTAAGATTGAGAGGTACCGGTTCAAGCACTGTGAACTCAGTTAAGTTTTACAAAATAGGATTAGGAGATGCCACCTCAGCAAGTAGTTCAGGAAACACAGCAACATTAATCAACACAGATGTCGACAGTGCTGTTGAAAACATAGACACATGGGCTCATGCAAGTTACAGAGGTGCAAAATATTACATCAGTGCAAACAACACTGGCAAAACAGAACTACAAAACATTGAGTGTATGGTCGTCCACAACGGAACTGACGCCTTTATTACAACATACAACGACGTACACACTGGTAATGATCCTTTAATAAGTCTGACTGCAGACATCAGCGGAAGCACTGTAAGACTACGTGCAACAGGAAACGAGCCAAACACAGCAGTAAAAATGTACAGGGTTCTACTGTCAGATGCACAGAGTACGGCAACAAGTACCAACACAAGGACAGTGGGTGCAACCACAGTATCAAGCAGTGCCACACAGATAGACACATTCACGACAGACGGTGCAACAGGTTGTCACTATGTTATCACTGGACACAATGCAGGTGCAAGTGATGATTCCATAGCAGAAGTTTTTGTAGTGTCAGATGGTACAGATGCTTACGTTGCCAGCACAGGAATTAGTTCTAAAGGCACAGATCAATTAACATTCACAGCATCATTATCAGGCACGACTGTGACATTGTCAGCGTCAAGCACCAGTGGAGGTTCTACAACTGTTAATGGTTACAGGGTACAGATGTTGAGAACGTCAGGCGGAGCGGCAACTGACTTGCAGGTGTTAACAAGCACAACACAAACTATATCAGGTGCGAAAACATTCTCGAATGCTGTTGTGATGATGCCAAACTTACCAACAAGTGATCCAGGAGTTGCAGGACAACTGTGGAGATCCGGTACAGATTTAAAAATTAGTATTGGTTAGACAATTAAGTCTAGTATAGTTTGTAACTTACCCTTAATACTTTTATTATTCAAAGTATTTTTTAGACCCATGTGCAAATTCTTGGGCCAACATTCAAACGCAGTCCAACAGTAACCTGAATGTTCTTCATTTAATTTTGGTATGAATTCTGCGTCAATGGCTATGAGATATGTGTGAAAGAAAAACTTTTGATCATTAGATGTAAACATTTCTAGAGGAATTACTTTTTTAAATTTGGGCAAACTGCCCGTCTCTTCCTCTATCTCACGTTTCAGGCCTTCGAAAGCACTCTCCGTAAATTTACTTTGGCCACCGACCAAACCCCACATTCCTTGTGTTTTGCGGTCAGTCCTCTGTAGGAACAGGAAACGTTTGGTGTTTGTTGCGTAGAACAGGGCACCTGAACAGACTATGTTTTCTTTCATGCTTTATTATAACAACTATGGGGTGGTAGCGTCAAGGCTTGAGTTGTATCCTGGGTCTGCTCCACCGTCTAATACTATACTCCAATTACCTTGTGTGTAAACACCCTCGTAAGATTTCACCCATTCCGTGCCATTGAACCTGTACTGAATACCTGTGTTCAGGTTTGTGACGTAGTGTTGCGTTGAGTCAGGATTTGATGCATCAAAGGCCACGTTCCATTTTGATGTTGTGCTGTTGTATTCTATGATGTCGCCAACGCTGGCCACAAGTGTACCCCAAGTGGCACTCTGGAAACTGGATGTGCTGTCTCCCACATCATTTATTACCAAGTATCTGTCACCATTCGCAGGAGCACCCGGATCAAACGTCGCCGGATTTATTATCTTCTTGACCGCTGTCAGAGAATTGCTTGGTATGGTATCACCATCTATTGTGTATAATAGAATTGTGTCATCCAATGTTGTTGTTGCTATAGTACCAACGATTTCGTTTCCATTTGGTTGTGTCAATCTTATCTGTGAAGTGCCATTTGTGACTTTTCCATATTGATCTAACAGAACTTTCCAGTTGACCGCCGGGCCAAATGTATCAAATGGATCTAAACTTGTAGGAGCATTTGCACCAGAATAGAATCCATCGCCACCTGATTTCACATTGGTGCCCGTTGATCCCAACAATCTCAGTTGATTTCCTGAGACCAATAGTCCAAAGTTGTTTGGTGTTATATAACTTCTAGACGTAAGTTCTCCATCAATCAATCCTTTTGCTATACCACCGTCATCGTCGTATATACTCATTATGATCTTCTGTACAACACCCAGTTTTTTTACTTTGACTGGTGGTGACAACCATATGGGCATGGAGAATGTTAGTGTTGCAACATCAATCTCTGAATCTGCACCTACTGGAATTGTTCTAGAGCTGAAAGTAGTACCCGTGAGCTCGACATAACTTAAACTGGTCCAATCGATGTAGTTGTCTGTTTTCTGTATCTCGAAGTCTGGGTTAAACAGATACAATATCTGTTCCATAATCTGTAGTTTCTGATCTGTGTTTGTTGTCCAAATGTCCGCTGACACCTCCATCCTAAAAGGAGACGGCATCACCTTCTCAACAGTATATCCTGCACCCATTTCGTTTGTGTAATTTCCGTCTGAGTCTATGCCTCTTTCTCGTAAATGCTGTTTCTCTATGTGATAAGGATTCTGCATCCTTTCTCTATCGTAGTTTAACTCCCTAACATATGCGGCTATCCTTGGTGCATACTGTAGTGCGTTCTCTGAATTGTTCCTGATTATGTTTGCAACCTGCCTGGTTGGATCTCCGTATACCACAGGCACTGCTCTTAAATTTACTGCACCATCACTACCTCTACCTGTTTCCACAGAAAAATTGCTCAAAATCCTAATGAATTGAGTGAGAAATTTTCTAACCTGTCCTTCGTAAAAGTGTAACATTCTTAATTGTCAGCCTTTGGTTTCAATGCATCTGTAATGACTGTCTCTGTTTGACTGTTAATCCGTTTATTGTTGATTCTGTAGCATTGTTGACAAAACTTGTTTTGTAGTTTGCTCTAGAATCATTGTTCGTTGTAGTTATTCTCACGCTGTCTTCAATTTTGACCCATCTGGTTCCATCATATCTAAACAGTCTATTAGGTAAGAAATCTGTTCTCAAGAAGTAATCACCTTTATCTACATCCGACGTTGGGAATGTTATTCCAAAACCTGCAGGATTTCCGTTAGGTGCAACTCCATCGCCATCTAGATAGAACCCATAGTGTGAACTTGCTGGTGTGTCTATCGTGGCATTCACAGTATTACTACTACTTGCCCTTTGAGACGCTGTGTTTACATTCTCTGTACGTATGTTTCCTCGTTCATCGATTGGTGCGACATAATATTGTTTGTAATTGAATCCTGCCTTTGGAGCATCGGATTCTGCTTGTGCCACAATCTGATCGTTGATAGTTTTTTCTCTGTTGTACGTACTCATGTAACTTGCAACTGATCCTGTGGTAGTTGCATCTCCTATCACATCTTTGAATTCTTGTGAATCTACTAGAGTTTTCATTTTCAATCTCAATAGATGTGGCCACCAAGTTTGACTGAATCCTTCTGCCGCTCTGTTTACGTCTTCTACCACGTAGTATCTTTTTAGGGCAATTGGCACGCTTTCGTCTAATGAATAATCTTCTTTCATGTGTGGAAATTCTATCACGTCACCACTCATTGGTTTTCTACCAATCCTTTCAACTATATCGTTCAAATGCACAGTCAAGAACAATGTGTCGTTAGATAAAAACATACCAAACTGTGATAGATTAAAGTCTTGGTCTTGCACATTGTATATTCCTCTAACAACGTAAACATCATCTGAATATTTTCTGTCTCTATTTTCTAAAAATAGTAGATCTTGTATAGTTCTCTCATTCAAACTATCGCCTGAATACTGTGGTTGCGTAGGAGAAGCATCACCATCCTTATTTGTGTCTCCCTGATCGTAAGGTCCTAGGTATTTGTGTAGGTGTAGATCTGTGCCACCCACCTGAAACATCTCTTTGATGTTACGATCAAAGAACTTGTAGTCATTGCCCTTTTCAGGCTTAAAAATGGATAATCTTGGCATATCATACATATTTATTGCACAGGCAATGACTATAAATATGAGTATGTCAGAACTACAAACAGGACAACAAGAAATTTTCGATTACGTTAAGAACAATCTCGGTGACGGGATGATTGACGTAGAATTGGACCCAAAACACTATCAAACGGCACTGGAAAGAGCAGTAAACAAATTCAGACAGCGGTCATCAAATGCTGTGGAAGAATCTTATGCTTTCCTTGAACTTAAGAAAAATCAAAATTCATACATTTTACCAGATGAAATAATCAACGTGAGAAATCTAAACAGAAGAACTGTTGGATCACGAACTGAAGGCGGAGAGGGTGGAACATTGTTTGAACCATTCAACTTGGCCTACACAAATACCTACTTGTTGAGAGCAGGTGCAACAGGTGGTTTAGCAACTTACTATGCATTCGCTTCGTATCAGGAAATGATTGGAAAAATGTTTGGAAGTTTTATACAATTTCACTTTGATGTTGCTACAAAAAAATTAACTATAACGCAGAGACCAAGAGCAGATGACGAAACTGTGCTTATGCATACAGACAACTACAGACCTGACATAACGTTATTCAAAGACATTTACAGTAAACCATGGATTAGAGATTACACACTTGCTGTATCTAAAATAATGCTAGGTGAAGCAAGAGGTAAATTCAACACCATCGCGGGTCCACAAGGTGGTACAACACTGAACGGTGATGCACTGAAGAACGAAGGTCAGGCAGAGATCGAAAGATTGGAAGCAGACATAGGAAACTTCCAAGAAGGTGGAACACCACACAGTTTTGTTATTGGTTAATTGACTACAAATTACATTTAAATAACTGGCAATGAAAAACTCCCATCACAAAAATTATTCTGACCTATCATTAAATGAACTAGAAGAGTTGGTAGAGGATTTGGAAACAATGAGTATAAAAGCGTTGAAAGAACGCAAGAAAACCTTGAGAGCATCTATATTAAGATCTGTAAAAAAAGCAATCAAAGAGATTGAAAAACGTCTAAAAAAATAGTATAATAAACCTATGTTAATAGGTATAGTAGGTTTAATAAGTTCTGGTAAAGGAACGGTTGCAGACAGACTTGTAGAAAAACATGGATATCAAAAAGATAGTTTTGCAAAAAGTCTAAAAGATGCCGTAGCATCTATGTTCAATTGGGATAGAGCTCTCCTTGAAGGAGACACAGAATCCAGCAGACAATGGAGAGAACAACCAGACGAGTTTTGGAGCAAAAAATTTGGCAAGCCAACCACTCCAAGATGGGTATTGCAGTACTTTGGCACAGAAGTGATGCGAGGTCAAATGTATGACGGAATTTGGGTTGACAGTTGTATTGGTAGATACAAAGGACAAGACACTGTGATAGCAGACACACGATTTCCCAACGAAGTAAAACAGATTAGAGAGCAAGGTGGCAAGATCATACTTGTCAAACGAGGTCCAGATCCCGACTGGTTTGTTGATTATGTTGAAGGCAATATACAGCCTAAAAATATACACAGTTCAGAATACGCATGGGCAAAAGAAGAGTTTGATTTCATGATTGAAAATAACAGCACTAAGGAAGAATTATACGCAAAAATAGATGAACTAATCGTCAGCAACAAGATCACCAACACGCCATCCCAATCTTCGGGTACTGTCCAACCTTTGGCAATTGGCGCAAATAGTTTTTAGATTATTACTAACTGTATTTCTCAGATTACCGTCCACAAACAGAACATCCAACTGTGCTTTCTGTTGTGCTTTGAACCCACATAATTCACACTTTGTTTTCTTATTGTATCCTGATCTTTGTAAGGCAGTCACACCGCCTACGCTTTTTCCGGCTTGCTTTCTGATGCAGGTGTCACACTTACTACGCCAATATACCCTACCATATCTCTTATAGGCATATGCTCTAGGCCTAGTCTTACACTCCTTACACAACGGTCTGTCCTTGTACTGCATGTGTGTATTTACGTCACCTATATAGGCACCTGGAAAACAGTAAATTATGTCAGCAAAACCGTATGATTGAATAAATAACTCTAGTATATACGTAACTTGCAAGGAGAATACGAAAAATGGCATTAACATCACCAGGAGTAGAAGTTTCAGTAATAAACGAGAGCTTTTATGTACCATCAGATGCGGGTACAACACCACTATTCATAGTAGCATCATCACAGGACAAGTCAAATGGAGCCGGAGACGGAACTGCTGTAGGAACAACTACTGCTAACGCCAACACTGCTTATTTGATCTCGTCTCAGAGAGAATTAACAGAGACTTTCGGAGATCCGAAATTCTACCAAGACGCTTCAGGAAATTCATTACACGGCTATGAGTTGAACGAATGGGGTCTACAGGCGGCTTACTCTTTCCTAGGAGTTGCCAACAGAGCTTACATTTTAAGAGCGAACGTGGACACAGCAGGATTAGTTGGAAGTGCCTCGGCGCCTACCGCGGTACCAACAAATGGCACATACTGGTTTGACCTTGCATCAAGCAGTTACGGTTTATTTGAGTGGTCTGCTACCAATCAATCATTCACAACAATTACTCCAACACTTATCACTTCAACAAGTGATCTAGTTGGCGGTGTTTCAACTGGTGCACCAAAAACTTCAATTGGTGTAATTGGTGATTACGCAATCAACACGACACACGTTACTAACAAGATCTACAAGAAGACAGCAAGTAACACTTGGGTGCAGGTTGGAGCAGAAGCATGGCACACATCTTTACCGGTGGTGACAGTTGCTTCAGGTACAACAGTAACAAGTGGTCATAAAATGTCGATCAATGGAATCGAAATCACAACAAGTGGTACAACATTATCTAACGTTGCATCAGTGATCGGATCAAATGTAACTAACGTGACAGCAAGTGTAAACGCTACAACAGGTAACCTAGAAATCTTCCACAATGGTAAGGCACTGGGTGACTCAACAGCGGGTGCTAACACTATCAGATTTGAAGCAGTTTCAGGTACACTTTTAGCAGACCTTGGAATCACTGCTGGAACTTACAACGGTGTAAAATTATTACAAGACAAACACACTAACAGACCAACTTGGAAAACAGCAGACGAGAACAGACCCAACGGTTCAGTTTGGTTCAAGACAACTTCTGCAAACTCAGGTGCGGCTTTGGTAACAAAACTTTACAGCACATCAAGTGCCAGCTTCTCAACAGTTGCTAGTCCACTTTATGCAACACACCACTCTGCGATCTACAACCTAGACGCGGCGACTGGTGGAACTGCATTAAGCACAGGCACAGTGTACGCACAGTACAACGTGACTGAGGAGTCAATGACAGCGGCAGATGCCGCGGATGCTACTCCGAACCTTGCAGACTTCCAACTTTTCAGATACGAGGGCGGTGTTACAACTATCACAAGTAACAGCACATCTCCAACTTTCACAAGTTCAGAGACTTTCTCAATACAGGAATCAGTTAAAAACCAAGAAGCGTTGAGTTCAGCAGTCACAGTTACACTAGGCGGCACAGGAGCAGATGACTTTGTGGCGGCGGTGAGTGCGGCAGGTTTAACAAACGTTTCTGCTACTAAACTATCAACAGGTGCTATCCAGATGACACACGCACTGGGTGGTGATTTCAGGATGTTTGACACATCAGGAACACCATTAGCGGATGCAGGTTTCAGTGCAACAACGGCACACAGTTATGGAACATACACTGCAAACAGTTCAACTTTGATCGACAACTTGTATGACCTACCAACAGGTGAGAGCCTTGACTCAAGTGCAAACACAGGTATCATGGCAAGTAACTGGAAGAGATTGAGCTACACTGCTTCAACAAGTTCACCAACTAATGAACCGGCAGACGGCACATTATGGTACCACACTGCGACAGACGAAGCAGACATCATGGCACACAACGGTACGACTTGGGTTGGATATGCGACAGCATACGCAACCACAGATCCAAATGGTCCACAGTCCAGTGCAACAGCACCGACTACACAGTCAGACGGTACTGCACTTGTGACAAATGACTTATGGATTGATACAAGTGACCTTGAGAACTATCCAAAACTTTACAAGTACAACACATCAGCAACTTTAAGTTCTACAAACACAGCGAACCAAGTGGCAGTGACCACTTCGGGTGCGGCTTGGGAACTGGTTGACAAAGCAGACCAAACCACAGAAGACGGTGTTGTGTTTGCGGATGCTAGATATCACACAGCGGCAGACAAGGCAGATTCATTGTCTACAGGCGGTGCGGGTACGGCCAGCTCAATCAAAGACTTGTTGAGCGATGGATTCCTAGACCCAGATGCTCCAAATCCTGACTTATACCCACAAGGTATCATGTTATGGAACACTAGAAGATCTGGCTACAATGTCAAGGAATACAAGAACAACCACATCACAACTACGAAATATCCAGGAAGCGGTTCAACTGGTTTAGGTAACATCAGAACAAGTAACGAGAGCGTATCAACTTACTTCCCAGACAGATGGGTTACTAGATCAAGCAACAACGCAGACGGTTCTGGTTCTTTTGGTAGAAAAGCACAGAGAAAAGTGATCGTTGAACAACTTAAATCAGAGATCGACACCAACCAAGCAATCAGAGAAGACCAAAGAGGCTTCAACGTTATTGCCACACCTGGTTATCCAGAATTGATCTCAAACATGATCAACCTAAACACAGACAGAAACAACACAGCGTTTGTAGTCGGTGACACACCTATGAGATTAGAGGGTACATCAACTGCGATACAGAATTGGGCTAACAACACAGCGGTGGCACTTGACAACGGTGAAGACGGCCTAGTGAGCTCAAGTGATTACTTGGGTGTGTTTTATCCGTCTGGTAATACAACAGACAACACAGGTAAATCAATTGTTGTTCCACCATCACACATGATGTTGAGAACACTGGCTAACAACGATAACATCGCTTTCCCATGGTTCGCACCATCAGGAACAAGGAGAGGTATCGTTGACAACGCCACATCAGTTGGTTACTTAGACACAACAAGTGGAGAGTTCCAAACAATATCTGTTACGGAGTCAGTGAGAGATTCAATGCACGAGGTCAAGGTTAATCCAATAACTTTCTTCTCAGGTGCTGGTATTGTTAACTTCGGTAACTTGACGAAAACATCGGCAAGTTCAGCGTTAGACAGAATCAACGTTTCAAGATTAGCAGTGTATCTGAGATCACAACTAGATGCTGTTGCTAAACCGTTCATATTTGAACCAAATGATGAGCTTACAAGGAATGAGATCAAAGGTGCGATCGAATCATTCTTGTTAGAACTTGTTGGTCAGAGAGCGTTATATGACTTCTTAGTAGTTTGTGATGACACAAACAACACACCTACAAGGATCGACAGGAACGAACTGTACGTGGACATAGCAATTGAGCCGATCAAATCAGTTGAATTCATCTACATACCGTTAAGAATCAAAAACACAGGAGAAATTGCAAAATTAGGGAACTAATTTTTGAATAAATAGGAGAGAGAAACATGGCAATATCAACTTTATCAAAATTTACAGTACCACTAGCAAACGATCAGAGTAGTGCATCACAAGGCTTATTGATGCCAAAACTACAGTATCGTTTCAGATTGATCCTGGAGAATTTTGGAGTATCAACACCAAGATCAGAGCTAACAAAACAAGTAATAGACGCAACAAGACCTAACTTGACTTTTGACACCGTGACGCTAGATGTTTACAACTCGAAAGTATATGTTGCGGGCAAACACACTTGGGAACCAATCACGATCAAT
>Ga0257121_1003586_pt1 | contig 10087 bp, 10 predicted proteins | sample SI106_100metaG_FD_190180 | JGI IMG/M metagenome (GOLD analysis project Ga0257121, IMG submission 190180) | Marine microbial communities from Saanich Inlet, British Columbia, Canada - SI106_100 | ecosystem: Environmental > Aquatic > Marine > Inlet | place: Canada: British Columbia | collected... | reverse complement strand
TTACATGGGTTCGGATTCTTCTTCTTCTTCTTCTTCTTCTTCTTCTTCTTCTTCTTCTTCCTCTGATTCACTGCTCTCATTGTTATACTTTTCCCCCATATCTATAAAATCCTTTTGTAAAGTACGATAAGTTATTGGAGATCTTGAAGGTGCTTCATTTTTACTAATCCCTAATAGTTTCATTAAAGCATTATGTTGCATTTCTTCATTTTGTTTTATAACTTCCGGATCATTACTAATTTTATTAACAAATTTAAATATTTCTTTACCTATATCCTCTCTGGACATTTCTTTATGATTTGGGATCATTTTGTCAAGTGGATTATTTTCCATAATCTCTTCTTCTTCTTCTTCTTCTTCTTCTTCTTCTTCACTTTCTTCACTACTATAACCAATCACATCAGAATATAAATCCTCTCCCGGATTATTTCTTCGAGAAATAGGAGGACAAAATATATCTTTTAAGTCTTTACTGTTTTCCATAATAATATAATGTATTATATCATATTATTTTTATATCAATTTTATAGATTATCGATTTATCAAGATTATTTTCAGAATTAAAATAGAAGAGAAATGTTACGTATACACCGAATATAAAATTGATTTATTTTTTATTCTTTATAAGATTTAAAACAAATTCTTTATATATATTATAAAATGGGCAAATCATTCAAAAAAAACACAGACGAAACAAAGAAAAATTTATTCAGACGACCGGGTGAAAACAAACGGTTAAAAACCCTGGTACACCACCAACATCGCGCGCATAACAAGAAGTCAGAAGAAGATAATTTCATTGCTAATGCAAAAACCAATTGCTCGCATTTACAAAATTCCTACTGTCCATACCACGCGCGCAATAGTTATCAACCTAAAATAGGTTCGGGGTGCACCAATTCTGTTTCACACGAACTCACATATAGAGAAATGAGACATACCGAACCTGATATATGTGATATGGGTGTATTGAGGAGGAGCAACCATGGCGAGGGTTATTGGGACTCGACCAAGGGTTCAACCGTTGACCGAATAAATAACATATTGGAGACCGAAAAATTTGAAGACGGTGTGAGCGACAAAGAAGAAAGATTGAGACCTTCAAGTAATTACATAAAATCTTGCAAAAAACAAATAGAGCGTCGTGGAAAAACCACCACATTTAAGGGGCACAATCGTGGTAACAAACATTTATTTTAAAACATTAAATCTCATTTTTTCTTAAAAGGTTTTTTATTTTTCTTGAAAGGTTTATGTAATTTTGCAATTTGATCTTTTTGTGATACTGAACCTTGTGGTCTCAACGCAAATGAATATACGTGTATTTTATTTCCTGATGCATCTATTTCTCCACTATCCGTGACCCTATCTGCATCCAAGTCCTCCTTTTCAATGTTGGGTTTTTCTACCACGACATTTATACAATCTTTTCCATCTTCACTGTTCTCACTATCTTCTTCATCTTCTTCATTATCAGATTTAAAATCACACGAAAACATATTGTCAAGGGTTTCTTCAAATTTTTGTTTTGCGCCGTAACACCCTGGACGACAAGATTCTTTTTCCGCTTTTCTTTCTGCTGCATCACACAATATTCGTATTATGCGGTAAGTGGACGCATATGTATTAATCTCCTGGCGGCGTCTTTTATCGCGTTCTTCACTTCTCTTTTCCCAATCTTTTATTGCTTCCTCCATCGATTCGAATTTGGTACCATCTTCCTCTTCCTCATCGTCCGGAAAAATCGACAAGGGATAGACGGGCAACGCTTTATCTGTAGTATCATTTATGAAGAAACTCAAAGGGACAGACACATTATCTGTATTATCAGTATTATCACTCATTATAATGATATAAAATCATATTTATATCATTTTTACAAAGATTTATATTCATTAAATCTCTTTTTTTCAGTTTTCGATAAGGAAATCATTTTCCCCAATTTCAATCCACCTACCAAATGAAAATGAAGATAAGGAACTTCTTGACCACCATCCGAACCACAATTGGTTATTAATCGGTACCCCGTTTCATCTATATTGAATTGCTTTGCTATTTTCTTCGCTCCTAATAATATATTTGATAAATAACTACTGTCTTCTTCTTGTATATCATTTAATGACGCGATTGTTTTATTTGGAATGATTAAAATATGAACGGGAGCGTTCGGGGCAATATCTTTAAACGCAGTAATATAATCATCTTGATAAACTATATCCGCTTTTTCTTCCCCATCTCTAATTTTTTCAAAAATATTTTTTTCCATTATATCAATATAATTTCATTTATGTTTATATATTTTTTAATAAAATTGATTCTTTTCTTTTTATATAACAACAATACAAATAAAATGGAAAACAAAAAGAATAAAATGTGTGAAATAATTGGTAGTCGGGTTAAAAAACTGATCAACGCCGAAACAGATCAAAATGGGTATGCATGGGCGAAATCGAACGAAAATGTAAGATCGAGATCCAGATCTGGTATATTACTATACCATGAATATGTTAAATTTAAACCAAACAAGTTAAAATTCGATACCGATAAAGACAAATGGTATCATTATGATTTTGCTCCCGAATTTGTTTCAAACATAAAACCTATTTACTCTTATAATACTGTTAAAAAGGTCATCGGGTTTGATACAAATATTGTTGATATTGAAGTGATGTCTATTGAAGATGCGCAACAATCCACACGATTAAAGCAACTTTTGCATGCGCCACAGCAGGCTATTGAACTCTTTGGAGATGGAGATGAAGTTAATATGTTGCTTATAAAACGAAGCGTGTATAAAAATGGTATATTTAAATTTATTATGTTAAAATTACTTGTTATGAAATATTGCTCTTATATTAGAGAAAAAACGTGGAAACCCGGGAGTTTACAATACCAGTTAGCAAAAGAAAGATTTAACAATTTATCAAGGGTTTAAACATTATTTCTCGGATTTTCAGTGCTTACATCCCACATTTTTTTTATTTTATCTTGGCCTTCACGCAAAGATATGTTAGGTTTTTCCGATTTGATTATAAGTAATTGTTCATTGTAATAGTCACGGTAGAGTTGATTTGTGTCTGGTAAGTCGTCATCAAAAATGTTCGTCTTTTCCTTATTTGATGATACATCATATACCGATTTTTCTCGCAATGAATTTATTTCCATCTTCTTGGGAACTTCTCGACGAAGTTCTTTTAATTTCTGCCTATCCTCTTGTAAATTTCTTGCGAAGAGGCAACTTCGTTGTCCGTTTTCCATTTCCTTACCGATATCTAACTGTTTATTAACGTCAACTGTTCCATTTCTTGCGGAGCGGCAAGCTACCAAGGGTTTGATCGGATTCAGTTTATACCGTTGATCGGGAATTTCTAGTTTTAAAGGCTTATCACGATTTCCTCTACGGGATAATGGTCTTATAGTAAATTGTTCCGACTGTTCTTGAATAATGGATTTTTTTTCATTTTTCGAAGGTGGACTATTATTCGGGTCTGACCATTTATGGATTTCGCGATTTGAACTATATTGTTCACGTAACTGACGGTCAATCTCTAATAATTCACGATCTTTTTCCAAGGCTTTCAACAAATCTTTTTTCAGGGGCATTTATATTACTCTCATAAAAAAAACGCAGGTAATTGAAATATAATATGTATATATACGTTACTTTTTTTTATTTTTTCTCAACCATTCAAAACTTAATATATATATCAGCGAGGGTGTTAGTTTTTTCAAACAGGTCATATGTGTATTATCTATTATTATCGCGTGTATATAGGGTTGGTGTTCTGGACTGTAATAACACGTCCTACAAAACTGTATTTTATTACGATATACTGTATCTCTAACACACATCATGCGTTTACAAAGTGCGCATAAGTTTATGGCGTTCATTGTGAGACAAACCTGGCAAGAAGTAGACATAGGTTGAACCTTGTTTTGTGTGGTTATCGAAATAGCCGATCTACGTTCTGAATCGACTTTTACATCATGTTCTTGAAGTAGACGTGCGTTTTCCATATCTAATTTCTCCTCGATCAACTCTCTCTCGATCATCTCATTGCGCAATTTCGCCTCATTTTCTCTCTGATTTTTTTTGATATTTGCCTCTTTTCGTAATCGTTTTTTCCGTTTAACCATATCACGGATATTTATAGACATAGCCATCTCTATCCCTCGTTGTTCACGGGTTTTCACAATTCTTACAACAGCACCATCTACGTCGTCCATTGTCTCTCTATAATTCATCTCATTTTTCACCATCGTTTCCATTTTCGTATATAACATTAGACATAAATAGAAAAAAACATTCAATTTTACATACAAATATTTACAGTTCAAATGCTATTTTGACCCTTTTATAACCACGGTTTTTGGAGGTTTTAAAGCGAGTTCCAATGTATTGTTTCGAAAGAGACGTTGATAATCGAGGCATCTACGATTATAATCGATCGATTGTTCCGCCAGTCGCGATTTTTCGATAGCGGTTGTTTTTAAAGCACCATTGGTATTGCGCGTTTCATAAAAGAATGATATTAATCCTAAAATAATGGTTCGAATTCCCCACGCAGGGTTCCAACTTTCGGGGTGCCAGTCTGAAAAGCTCATACAAATGCTTTTACCGTCGGCTCTTAACCGTCCGTTCGGTGTATTCATAAGTATTTTTGGCGGTGCGAATGGATATAGGTCAGGCAATATAATGCTACCCATATACAATCCACCACGATAGTCGGTATCTTCCGCACCTTTAAATATAAAACGCCATTGCGAAATGTCGTCTTCAAATGGTAATGCTATACAGTCAGGAAGGGGGTCTTTCGATAAATCCCGTATCTCTTTATGTATTCTCTTCAGGTTCATAGTCGTCTTTTTTTGCTAAATGTCTGTCCTGATCGAAAAGTCTATCAATTTTACACAAAAAAATGGATAGACTATACTGATATATGAAATAACATAGAATACATTGTGTTTTAGACAATAACGAGAAAAATTATACAGTCGGGAAAAAAACCCAATCTAAATCGCCGCATACTTTTTTCCAAATCATATCTTGTTCTAATTGTTTTTCACGGTCTTTCATCATAGGGATATAAGGCAAATACTGTGTCTGGTCGAGTAAGGTACATAGTTGATAGAGTGTATATGTATAATTGAAAAAATTGGTTCGATTGGCTGGACAATGAACAGCCCAAGGTTTCTGTATTTCGATAAAAAGGACACATAATGTCTCATGTAATTCCTCATTCATAATAGGAGGTTTAACACCGAATATCGAATTAATGTATTGAATATGTTCGAAATATTTGTTGAGTCCAAGTTTTCGTAGAATCTCTCGCATTTTGTCGTAATTTATTTGTTTCATATCGGTAATACGTTCTTTTTTTATACGAGCCCGTATTTGGTCAATGACTTCGTCTGGAATTTGCGTGGTCTCTTTTGCCTGAAATTGCGATAATATTTCTTTGAAATGATTGAGACGTATATAGGCGGTATAAGAAACTTCATTGGGTGGATCTTTGTTATTGGGTTTTGAACTATCGACAATATATGTGATGAATTGCCCACATTTATGATTATTACAAATCATAATTCCTTCTTCATCTTGAGGAACCATCTCGCCTTTTTCACAAAGACCACACGTATCGCACGATAAAATGTAATCTTGTGGATTTGTGAATTCATTATTCACATTTCTCCAGTATTCTTGATACATTTTCTTGGATTGTGTATATTTGTCTGGATTCACATTATCTGTTTTGGTGGATTTTACTTTGAAAAAGGTGTTTAAAACCTTGATGTTTTGCGCGGGTTCTCCTGATGAGATTTGTTTTTTTGATTCAAAATAATCAAAGATAAATGTAGAATTGTCCAAGAGATATTGTTTTTTCTCCTTTTCTAAATGTCGAATTTCCTGTTTTTTTTCTCGAATTTCGTCTTTATAATCTAGTATTTGGTCGATTTGACTTTTATTCATTGATTTTATATTGGACCGTAATTCTTCTATTTCTGATTTTAAACGCGGTATATGTTCGCTTATATTGCTATTAAATTTATCTAACATCTCTTGATGTTTCTCATCTAATGAAGTCATTTGCTTCATTTGAGCATTTTTAGCGGATTTGCTCATTTTATATTGAATATAAAGTGAAGACGATGTTATTTTTATGTATTTTGATGTTTAGAATAGTTTTGTATAATCACCATTTTTAAATATAATTGTATTTTATAATATTTAATAATAATCATGTCATTAATTCATAACAATGTAGCTATAAGCGATGTAGAATATACAAAAATTTCGAAAGAAGCTACTGGTCCGTGGAAAAGTAGTTTATATACAGCATATAATCCTTTATCTGTGGCCCTACCAGTGGTATTAGCAGATAATGCACACGACAATATATCTCATCTCAACCTAAAATCTGGTTATCTGGAAAACAACATGCTTGAAAAAACACGAATTTTGCTCGGTCAACCAGGATATCAATCTAATCCATTATTAATAGATATAATTAGTTCTGTAGGAAAATGTTTTGCGTATCAAGATCCAACCGGACCGCCGATAAATCAACAAGCATTTCCAGGATATGACATAGGAGTTAACACCCCATTTGATATTCCAGACAATAAATTATATTGTTTAATTCGGGATTGTTTTCCAGGAACTTGGGTTCCAGGATTAAATAATATATTTGACCAGGCAGGCGCATCATTAAAAACGTTTATTGAATATCATAATAGTCGTAATGGTTGGACTGGTTGGAATGGGACAACTATGTTACGAAACCCAGTTAAAAAAACAGTTAATAATAATAACGCAGGGGGTCTTGGACAACAATTAAAAAATATAGGACGTGATTATTTAAAATATACTGCTTATTTTAATTACGATTTGCTATGGTTTAAATATATTACTGTTACTTTATTACCAACAACACCAGAATTAGTTGCTCTTAAAGACAAAGTAATAGCAGCTATTGATCAAGGTATTGGTTTTGTTCATGACACCGATTTATTAACCCCCGATGAAATTATTAAGATTAATACTGTTAATATCAATTTTTTATGGTGTAACTTAATGGTATACTGCTTTGATTGTGTTGTTGATGATGAATATTTTCGAAATAAAGTAGATGAAAAGACCGGATATTTAGATGCGTTACAAAAATTAACACAAATTAGATTTGATAGTTTCGCTTATACACAAGACGGGTATATATCCAACCCTTTTATTTATTACCGCTCTACAAATGCGCATCAGCCCTCTAATATTTTTACGGATCCTGATTCTGTGGTCTATATTAACGAGATGTGTACTAGTGTTTACAATAATTTATCAAGACGACATCCTGGTGCTAATATATTTGGTGTAAATGAAAACCTCATATTAGCCGGTGGTGTTGAATATGTAACATCACAGGCAATGGCTGCTAGTTGTATGCGTCAATTCATAGCACTTTTCAAATCAAGTGGACGGTCTAAAAATACAGGAGATTTTACTAAAATTTCGAGTATGCATGAAATAAATACACTGTTTAACACAATGGTGGGTCAGCAAGCCAAAGTAAATAAAGGTTATGGATGGGCTATCTTAAAATTTTCAGGAGATTCATCGCATATTGTTTTTGGTGATATTATGGAAGATATTAAGTTAGCAGCAGGTGCTACTACGGATCTGGGTCGTATAGAAATAATATATGCTATTTCAGAACGTCCACTTCTTGCTCGGTTACTTGCTGCTAAAAAAAATGTTTATTTTCTTTTGAATAATGCAAGTGTTTTAAAAAAATATTATACAGGTCCTGGTTCAGAATTTAAAAACGAACCACACGCTGTATTATATATACAATGGGATCCATCAATTACATTTAATAATATTGTAGATGGGTTTGTGGATAAAATAAATGACCCTGACCCCGACGCCCCACGACCACCAGGAGGTCCAGGTCCAATCGAAAACGCGGGTACTAGCATAGATAAGCTTATACAATTATATGGTTTATTTGGTATTGTACCACCAGCAGCAACAGCAGCAGCAGCAGCACCACTAACCAAAGCAGACTACAATAATCTTATAAACGAATTTAAAACCTATTTTTTACAAGATAGAGCAGGGAAAGTTGCAGCTTTTTTAAAACAGTATAGAAAGAAACAAGTTGAGAAGAAAATGCTTGCTATAATGACGAGTAACCCAAACTACTCGCCTATTTCTAGCAAGTTAGGTGCTCAAGGTAGAGCAGCCGGGAATACAAATTGGTTTTGGTTAATGGATACGATTAACGCTCCTGATTCTGCTATTATAGCAGGGGGGACGAAAGGAATACACGATTTCGATGAAATATGTCTAATTTTTAATTTATTGGTTGAATATTATATAGAACTTGGGGGTGCCAATGCTAATTTTTATAATGGATTTTTTGGGATCCCAGGTTTTTTTGATATATTTAAAAAAATAATTATTTCACATAGGACAACATTACTTAAACGAAAAGATACAGAAAAAATAGAAACTTTTATACAAACGCGAGAACAAGACTGGATATCATCACAAAAAAAAAATAGTGAAAGAATACCCAATAAAGTTGGTGCGGCAATTACTCAAATGGAGACTCTAATGTTAAATTGTTGGAAATTATATGATGGTAAATTCTCCATGCCTAGAGGAGTCCCGTTAGTGCCGGGAGTGACGAAATTTGGGGGTAATGATAATGATAATGATTATGTGAAAAAACAAGTAGGTGGTGCTGTTACATTAGACGGATTAAATATAAGAATGGATATTGAAGAGAGATTAATAGACGTATTAACACATTCGCAAATTGAGGATTTATCCGCCCTGAATGATGTTGATATAATTACAGATATTGCTGGTCTCAAAACACTAGATAAAGCCCTATATTTAACAATAGCAGGGACGCGCATTAGGAACAATCCCCGTAAATTTCAAATAAATGAAAGATTAAAAATCATATCAGCGGTCGATAATATAATGAAGTTTGCGATAAGTCATCCCGGCGATGCTACTGCTACTGCTGCTACTGCTGCTCGAAAAGGAATAAATAATAATAGATTTAATAAATTACTCAATATGAATCCTTCTAAAATTCTTGCGAAAAGGTTAAAATTATTGGACATATCTGCTGATGATGCTATTCAGGGTGATATCGATGAAGAAGTAACATGCTTGGTTAAGGCTTTAATTTTTTTGCGAACTTATATACAAAGTCTTGCACCTGCAGCAGCAGCAGCAGCAGCAGCAGCAGTATTTCGACTGGGCTTCCCGGGTCAAATTCGAGCAGCAGCAGCAGCAGCAGTATCACAAATATTAACAAATCTAACTACACTAGCCTTTGATGTTCGAACCGTATTATCCGAACTATCTTCATTAAAAGATATTAAGGAGGATAGTGGTATTGTATTAAATAAAGGTAGTGGTAATGGTTCTCATGGTACTTATGGCGCTCATGATGCGTATACCGAATATATTAATGGTTATTATAACAATGACTTTATTGATGACTATTCAAGAAAAAAAAAGGTAAGGAAAAGGGAAAATGTTTTTAAATCACATTTAGAAACGTATTTCCCACATTTGAATGAGGATGAGTATGAACCATTTCTCGAATTAGTTCAAGAATTAGCTAAACCTCGCCCCATATTATTCGCATCTGGGGCAGATGATAATGCTAGAATAATATACCTTTTACAACAGAGAGTTTTAGTTTCAAAAATACTATCCAAGTCAAGATTAATGGAAATAATCTTCAATGACCTAGCAGAACCAGAAAATATTGCTGCATTAAGACACTATCCTAGAACGAGAATAGAGAGATTTTTTACAGCAGTTAATTCAGATTCGGGCTATCTAATCACAGGAGGAAAAAAAACAATAAAAAAACGTAATAAACCCAACCATCGTAAAACCAAACGTAATAAACCCAATCCCAAAAACAAAACAAAAAACAATAGAAAAAAGCAAATAAAAGCAAAAAAACAACAAAAAAGACGAACAATAAAGAAGAACCACAAAAAATAAGTATTTAAATAAACTATACAATGGATGAAAATTTGATACAAGTAAATTTTCAAC
>Ga0257121_1003584_pt1 | contig 10088 bp, 8 predicted proteins | sample SI106_100metaG_FD_190180 | JGI IMG/M metagenome (GOLD analysis project Ga0257121, IMG submission 190180) | Marine microbial communities from Saanich Inlet, British Columbia, Canada - SI106_100 | ecosystem: Environmental > Aquatic > Marine > Inlet | place: Canada: British Columbia | collected... | reverse complement strand
AAGGAATTACAGAAACTGGAGATAAATTAGTTGAAAATGTTAACGAAAAAATTTCTGAAGGAATTACAGAAACTGGAGATAATATTAAAACTCAAATTGTAGAATCAAGTGAATCATCTAAAGAAATTCTTGTAAATGAAGTATCTGGATTTGATCCATTTAATTTTATAAAAAATTTATTTAAAATTAATTAATTATTACTTCTAAAAGATCTTTTGCAGTAATAACTGAATTATGAATTTGTTCTGCTTCTATTTTATGCCCAATTTCATCTTTATATCTTGCAGAAAAATGTGTTAAAATCAAATTTTTTACATTTGCATTTTTTCCTAATTCCGCAGCTTGTTTTGCTGTTGAATGACAAGTATCTTGTGCTTTTTGTTTTTCTTCATCAAGAAATGTAGAATCAAAAACTAAGTAATCACATTCTCTAAAAAATTCTTCTAATTCTTTTGTTGGCATTGTATCTCCTGAGATTCCTATTTTTTTACCTGAACGTTTTTTACCCAATACTTGTTCAGGTTTAATTATTTTTTCATTATTAGTAATATTTTCTCCATTTTGTAATTTATTCCATAATTCACCTTCTGGTATGCCTAATTCTTTTGCTTTTTCAACATTAAATCTTCCTGGTTTATCTTTTTCTTCAAATAAATATGAAAATGCAGTTATTGAATGATTTGCTTTTGCTGCATGAATTAAAAACTTATTATTTTCATATATTGTTCCTTCATTAACAATTGTAATTAAAATAGAAAATGATAATCCAAAATTTAATATTTTAATATTAGCTGCAAGAAATTCATCAATTCCTTTAGGACCAAAAATTTCTAAAGATTCAGTTCTATTTTGCATTGACATTGTTTGTAATAATCCTAGAATTCCTACACAATGATCTCCATGCAAATGTGTTACAAATAATTTCATTTTTTTGTTCCACCCCAACCCTGATTTCATATATGAAATCTGTGTAGATTCACCTGCATCAAACATTAGGATTTCGCCTTCTCTTTCTAAACAAATACAAGACAATCCCCTTTTTTCTGTTGGTTGTGCAGCTGATGTTCCTAAAAATACTAGTTTCATTTAATCAAAATAGTTCTTGTGAGACTTTTATGCCTATAGATCTGATATTTTTTTAATCCTTTTAATTTCATTTTAGGATCTAATTCTTTTTTATACATTATAGCAATTTTCTTATTTTTAGGGATAATTGAGATAAATCTTTTTAAAATTTCTTCAGGTTTTTCTGATGCTTTTGAAGATCTACCATATGGTAGATCAGTAACAATTCCATCAAAATCATTTGATATTTTTACCAATTCTTGAAAATCTGATTTCAAAATTTTAGATTTATAATTATTGATTTTAAGATTTTCTTTAGAAATTTCACACATATTTTCATCAAAATCTATTCCAATTGCATTGATACCCATAGATTCAGATTCAAGTAATGTTGTGCCTGTACCACAAAATGGATCACATAGAGTTTCTCCTTTTTTTAATCCAACTAAATTTATCATAACTCTCGTCAATTTCCAATCTAATTCATGAGGATGTTTTTTACTTTTTTTAGGACGTTTTCTAACTTCATTTTTTTCTGAAAAACCAAAAAAATTTTCTTCATTTGTAAAAATTAGATATACTGTAATGTCAGGATTTTCTAAATTTACTTTTGCATGTGTAAATTTAGATATCATGTCCCCCATAGAGCTTTCTAATTCTAATATATTCAATTGATTTGATGATAGGTTAATTACTCTACATACAAAACTTCTTGTATCTTTTAGAACCTGAAAATTCTCATCATCTAAAAATAATCCTGACATTTTTCTTAATATTTGTCCAGAAGTTTTTACAAATGTAGCACGTTCCATAATTTTATTCCAATTGGTTTTTGATTGAATGATTATTAGATTTGAAATTATTTTTATTTTAGCAAACCTATCATACATTTTTACAATTGCAATAACTTCATCAGTTGCAAGTTCTAAATAATCTTTAGATAAAATAAAAAAACTTTCTGGCATTACATTATTGCCTTTGCAATAGTTTTTGAAATATCTACTTTTGATGTTTTTCCTGGAATTGTATTTGTACTAATAATATTTGTAACTCCTGCTTTCTTTATTTTCTTTTCAGCATCATTCATTAGAAGTGCATGTGTACATGCAACATAGATTTTTTTACATTTTTGTTTTTTAAGAAATTGTGTAGCTTTGATAATACTACCTCCAGTACTTATGATATCATCAACTAAAATTAAATCTCTATTTTCAACTTCTAAATTTTTTGTTTTAATTTTTACTTTACCTGTTTTTCTATCTCTTGTTTTTTCTAATGCGATATAATCTGAATTGAATTCCTTTGCAAATTCCTTTGCTCTTTCTTTTCCACCTTGATCTGGTGATACAACTAAAGGATTTTTTAGGCTCAATTTCTTAAAAAATCCTACAAGATCTGGAATTGCAGTAACATTTTTTGTTTTGATACTAAAATGCTTCAATCCAATTGAACTATGAATATCCACAACAATTATTTTTGATGCTCCAGCACTTTTGAATAACTTACCAAGTACTTTCATTGTAACAATTTCACCTGGTAAAAATTCTCTATCTTGTCTTGCATATCCCATATATGGAATTACAGCAATTACTTCTGATGAATTTTCTTTAGCTTTCGTAATTAATGATAATACTTGAACTAAATTGGTATCTACTGGTGGATAGATTGATTGTAAAACAATAGATTTCTTTTTTGATATTTTTCCAATTAATGTTATTTTACTTTCTCCATCAGGAAAAACTCTAATTTCTGATTTTACAAGATTTGCCTTTATTTTCTTAGATAGTTCTTTTGCTAAATTTTCTGAAGTTTTTCCTGAAATTATTGATAATTTACTCAATAAGCAAATATGATTTGAAGGGATTCTTAAGTTTTGAGAAATTTTTTCTATTCGTCGCCTTCTCCACGACCTAAATCTCCTAATCCATACTCATCAATTACTTTATTTCTAAATTCATCTTTTTCATCAATTTCTATTTGCTCTTTCTTTTCATCGCCTTGATATACAGTTCTAATTGGCCATGGAATTCTAATATCATATTTTTTAAATTCTTCATACATTATCATTCTCAAATCTGTTTTTGTTTTAAATTGTGATCCATAATCTTTGACGTATAGCCACATTGAGAAATCTAATGCAGAATCATTGAATTGATTAAATCTTACAACTGGTTGTGAAATATCTACATGTAGATCCTTATCACACCCACAACTTGATTTATTTTCATCTAAATACGGACATCTATTTTGTCTAACTAGGTGTCTCTCTTTACTATCTTTAATTTCAATCATACCACGTTTTCCAATTTTTACTAAAATTGCAGCAACCTGTTTTGGATCATTAAGATATGAAACACCCACAGCAACTACTGCTGGAACAAGTTTGTTTTCTTTTGTATAATTGATAATTTGTGCTGTTACTAATTGTCTTGTAGGAATTATTGCTACAGATTCATGTAATCCATCTCTAACATAGGTCACTCTAGGTGTAATTTTATGAACATATCCATTATATCCTGATTCTAATTGCACTCTTTCACCTTCTTTGAAAATATTGTCTTTTCTAATCATTAAATATGCAAAGTAATTTTGCATTGTTTCTTGTAATGCTAAACCAATACCAATTGCAAGACCACCTGTTGCAGTTGCTAGCACAAATAAATCGACTCCCCACCAAGACACAACTCCTAAAATTGTTGCAAGAAAAATTCCTACAGGTAAAATTTGTTTAAATGATTTGGGAATTCCTTCTCTTTTTTTACGTGCATATCCTACTGGTCGAGAACTTGGAATTAATGGCTCAAAACCATTAATTCTCTTTTCTTCTCTCCAAATATCTATTGCAAATATTTCATCTGGCTTTGCACCAGGTTTTAATTTTCTTCCTGATTGATTATTTCCAGTAATACAATTGTTAAAATATTTTAAATATTTTCCTCTTTCAGATTCTTTCCATTTTTCAAAAGTATTACTTACTAATTTTTCATAACTTCCAATAGGGTTTCCTTTTGAAGTACGATATTGTTCTAATTGAATAATACCTTCTTTTGTTTTACAGAGATTTTTGAATTCTTCATCAGTAAAATCTTCAGGTGTAATAGTTGGTGGAATCCATTTGTATAATTTGTGGAAAAGATCATTATCATCTGAAAAACCTTGCATATCATACCAAACTTCAAAATCTTGTTTTTCAAGGATTGATTTATCACGTTTTGTAAGCATTATTGGTATTAAATGAGAAATTGTATATCCAATAACTAGAATATTGAAAGTATTGAGAATTTTTGCAAAAGTTTCTTCAGGAGTTAATTCTATTGAAGAAATATTTGAATCCTGTTCAAATAATTCTGAAGTTTGAATATATGCATTAGTTGATGAAATTAGAGCAATCGCAAAAAATGGTAATACTGCATTTTGTACAAATTTTGATAAATGTGGTCTAGTGTAAAATATTTTTTTTGATTTTATTAGTGATGAGAATGTTTTATACGCAGCAGCTATCATAATAATCCCAATTATCATTATGATGAAAGCTAACTGAAGTGATTCTGATGAAGCTAATAATTGTGAAACTGTTTCAAATTCTCCAACTGAAATTTGTGAAATATCTCCTTCGCTCATAATTTGTCTTCTTACTTTGTTTTATTTTCTAGAATAAAATGTTAAGCCATTTTGATTATTTTAAGAGAAAAAATGATATAATTTTTAATTATTTTATGCCTAAAATTGTTGTAACATTTAACAAGGGTTAGAGTACTAATTTCAAAATGACCTATCAAAAATCAATTTGGAATGATTCACCATCTATGAAATCATACACATTATCCAATTTTCGTCAACTTCCACAAATTCAACAACTTTCTGAAGAAAAACAATTTGAAATGGAAGTTGTAGGAAATGTTTTACCTTTTAAAGCAAATAACTATGTAGTTGAACAATTAATTGATTGGAATAATATTCCAAACGATCCAATTTTCGTTTTAACATTTCCTCAAAAAGGAATGTTGAAACCTGAACATTATGAAAAAATGGCTGCTGCATTAAAAAATAATGCTGATAAAAAAGAAATTGCAACTATTGCAAATGAAATTCGTTTACAATTAAATCCACATCCTGCAGGTCAAATGGAACTTAATGTTCCAACATTAAAGGATGGAACCAAATTATATGGAATGCAACACAAGTATAGAGAAACTTGTCTTTTCTTTCCTAGTCAAAGTCAAACTTGTCATGCATATTGTAGTTTTTGTTTTAGATGGCCTCAATTTGTTGGTATGGATGAAATGAAATTTGCAATGCAAGAAGGCGAACAACTAGTTCAGTATCTTAGAGAACATCCTGAGATTACTGATGTATTATTTACTGGTGGTGATCCAATGATTATGAAATCAAAAATTTTCTCAAAATATATTGATACTTTAATTGATGCAGATCTTCCGAATTTTAAAACTATTAGAATTGGAACAAAAGCACTTGCATATTGGCCTTACAAATTTCTAACAGATTCAGATTCTCAAGAAATGTTAGAAATTTTTAAGAAAATAACTGATAGTGGTTTACATCTTGCATTCATGGCTCACTTTAATCATCTAAATGAATTATCAACAGATGCTGTAAAAGATGCAATAAAGGAAGTAAGAAAAACAGGTGCACAAATTAGAACTCAATCACCTCTTTTAACACACATTAATGATGATGCAGAAATGTGGACCAAAATGTGGACCAAACAAGTTGAATTAGGTTGTATTCCATACTACATGTTTGTAGTTAGGGATACAGGTGCCCAACACTACTTTGGAATTTCTTTAATTAAAGCACATGAAATTTTCAAGAGTGCATATTCTTCAATTAGTGGATTAGCTAGAACAGTTCGTGGACCAAGCATGTCTGCAACTCCAGGTAAAGTCCATGTAATGGGAACTGCAAATGTTAATAATGAAAAAGTAATTGTTTTAAGATTTTTACAAGGCAGAAATCCTGATTGGGTAGATATTCCATTTTTTGCTAAATATGATGAAAATGCAATTTGGTTAGATGACTTAAAACCAGCATTTACTGAAAAATTCTTTTTTGAAGAAGGAATGAAAAATTTTCAAAAAAATTAATTCAATTGAAGATTATCCTATCCTAAACTTTACCTGACTTTCTTGACAACTCTATCTTACTAGATAACATTAGTAAAATCATTTCTTAATACTAATAATTGGATTTTAAACAGGTTTTACAAACTATTCAAGAAGAAAACATCTCTTTCATTGATTTTTGGTTTGTAGATATTTTTGGTGAACTTCATAATGTTGGAATGCCAAGTTATGCAATTGATGAAAATAGTTTCATAAATGGTCTTGAAAAATTGGATGCAAGTTCAATTGTTGGATTTAAATCTGTAAATAAATCTGATATGATTTTAATGCCTGATCCAAATTCATTTAAAATTTTACCTAATGATTATGATCCAGGACATAGAAAAAATGCACGTATTTTTTGTGATCTATATGATGGTAGTACAAAAAAGGAATCCCGCTATAGTAGAGATTCTAGAGGAATTGCACATAAAGCAGCTGAAAAACTTGACGAATTTGGATTTACTCATACTAATTGGGGACCTGAAATTGAATTTTTTGTTTTTGATTCAATCAATGTTTATCCGTCACCTTATGCTGCAACTCATTCTGGTGGAGGCTCTGGTTATTCAATTGACTCTAAAGAATCACCATGGTCTAAAGGAAATGTTAGTACAGCAATAAATTTCAAGGAGGGATATTATCCATCACAACCAAAAGATACACTTGCAGGATTTAGAAAAGATGTATGTGAAGATTTGTATAATTATTTTGGAATAAAAATTGAAGCTGAACATCATGAAGTAGCAACTTCTGGTCAATGTGAAATTAATTTAGTTTATGATGATATGATTACTATGGCAGATAATGTAATTGGAGTTAAAAATTTAGTTAAAGTAAAAGCTAAAAGAAAAAATAAAGTAGCAACTTTTATGCCAAAACCAATTTTTGGTGATAATGCATCAGCTATGCATACACATCAGAGCTTATGGAACGGAAATTCTAATGTAATGTATGATCAAGATGATGAAGTCGCACAGATGAGTCAAATTGGTAGATATTATGTTGGTGGAATTTTAAATCATGCATCAGCATTATGTGCAATTTCAAATCCTACTACTAATTCTTACAAACGTCTTGTTCCTGGATTTGAAGCACCAGTGAATGTTTGTTGGGGATTAGCAAATCGTTCTACTGCAATTAGAATTCCAATGTATAATAGAAATCAAGAAAAAAGTAAAAGAATAGAATATCGTGTACCTGATCCTACTGCAAACATCTATCTTTTAGAGGCTGCATTACTCTTAGCAGGATTAGATGGAATCAAAAATAAAATTGATCCAGGGGATCCTATTGAAGAAAATGTTTACAAACTTTCTTTAGAAAAGAAAAGAGAATATAATATTGGTTCTTTACCAGTTTCATTGAAAGGCTCATTAGATTCTCTTGGTAGTGATTCTAACTTTTTAGAAGAAGTTTTTACAACTGATTTTCTAGAAGCATATTCTGAATTAAAATATAAAGAATACACTGCATTTGCACAAACACCCACAGCTTGGGAAGTTTCAATGTATGCTGATGCATAACTGGTACAAATATCAAAAATAACATTTTTAAAATTGGACTTAATTTTTTAATTATGAAATATATTCTCTTAATATTTTCATTATTACTTATTCCAAGTTTTGCTGGAATTACATATGGACATACAGTTGATGCAGTTGGGGAATATCGTGTAGAAATTGGTTGGATGAATGAACCAGTTGTATCTGGTGAAACAAATGCACTTGAATTGTATGTTAGCCCACTAGTGAATTGTCCTGATATTTCAATATCTATGGAATGTGCAAATTCTCAAGAATTTCAAAATGGTATTGAAGGATTAAGAAAATTATTAAAAGTTCAATTTGTATATGATAAAACTCAAACAATCACTTTACCTTTAGTTGATGATCATGATATTCCAGGCAAATATTATGCTTTCATTACTCCTACAGTATCTGGATATTATCAAGCAAATTTAATTGGAAAAATTTTAGACACATCTATCAATTTATCTATGCATCCACCTCCAATTGCAGAAAGATCTTATATTGAATTTCCTGAATTAGCTGATCTTGCATTAACTGAAGTTATTAATGATAATACAAAACTTGTTGAACGTATTACTTCTCTAGAAAATAGTGTTAAAAATCTGGAAAATTCTAATAATCAAATGCAAGATGAAATAGATGTAAATGATATTTGGGGAACAGGAATTGGAATAATTGCTATTATCATAGCTATAATCGCTTTAGTAAAAACAAGAAAAAATTAATTTTATGAGTAATTTTGATAAAATTTTCCAAATCATTGATATCTTGTAATGTAATAAACTACAAGTATAGGAAAATTAGTACTGATCCTAACTAGGTTAATAAAAAATGGTTGAATCTAATTATGATATTTTAGGAATTGTAGAAGGGACAACAGAGAAAGAAATTAGAGATGCATTTAGAAGATTGGCTTTACAATTTCATTCTGATCGCGGTGGGGAAAATGAACAATTCATTAAAATTAAACAGGCATATGATGATCTAAAAATTGGTAAAAAATATCCTGATACAGATCTTGAAAAAATTAAAAATTCTAGGGTTTATTCTGATGAAAGTGAAGAAGATGTTAGAAGAAAAAATCAGATTTTAGGACAAGAATTATCTAAAGAAATGAAAAATGCTGAAAAATGGGTAACTGCATTAAATCAATCAAATTCTACAGCTACAAGATTATTTGGTTCAAAAACTCTAGGTGAAATTGAATTAGAACGGAAAGCAACTGGGACTTTATCTATTAAAGGAAATTTTATGGCTGGAAGTTTAACTTATGATGGTCCAATAATCATGCAAGGAAGTATTACTAGTCCTTCTTGGACACAGGAATTTGAAAGTAATATTCGTCTTACAAAAGGGGATTTCAAATTCATTAATCCATTAGAAAATAAGTATAAAATTGAAAATGGTGCTAAAATTATTGTAGATAATGGTAATGCTGTTGTTGGTAATATTTACGGTAGAAAGTATAGAGTTGAGGATAAAGATGGTAGAGTTGGAATTTTCCAAATTCAAGAACACAGAACAAGTATTTCTGCTCCAAATGGAAAAATTATTGCTGAAGATATTGTAAATACTGTATCTCTTGATGCTGATAGTATTATGGTTCTTAATGTAGAACAGGATTCAATATTATCTGCTCGTGAAATTTTATTTTATGGGGGAAAACTAACTTTTGACTGTATTATTAAATTAAAAGAGAGTGGTTCAATAAGATTTTTTGAAAATTTTTCTATACAGGGTTTAAGTGGAGATGCAATAATTGAATTAGAAAATGGTAAAAAAATTAGATTATTTGATCTTAAAACTAAAAAAATTAAAGATTTACCTGATGAATTAATTTCTAATAAAGAGAATTATTCTAAAGATGCTACTTTAGTAGGTAATGGATTTACAATTACATATGATATGTTAGATCATCTTTCAAAAAAACAGGAAACTAAACAAAAGAGTAATTGGTCATCAAAATTTGGATTTTCTAAAAAATAGTTAATTTTTACTTATTTTCATTAATTATGTATGAACTTAGAAAAATAAAATAATAAAAAGAAATTAAAAATTGTAGAACTAATCTAATCGATTAATTCAGTCCAACCTTTGACGAAGACTGAGTTTTTGTAGAGTGGAACTGGTTGTCCAACTGTAAAGTCCATTGGTCTCATCCAAAAGATTGCTTTTGTTGGGCATACACCTATGCATGCACCATCAGAAATACATCTTTCTGGATAGAAAACGAATGCTTTTCCTCTTTTCCAGCCTTCAACTGGTTTTACTCTAAGGACATCAGGACCAAGTGTTGTACAGATTTCTACACAGAGTGCGCATCCGATACACATTTGTTCACTTATGTCTGGAATAATTCCTACTGGCA
>Ga0257121_1003576_pt1 | contig 10100 bp, 9 predicted proteins | sample SI106_100metaG_FD_190180 | JGI IMG/M metagenome (GOLD analysis project Ga0257121, IMG submission 190180) | Marine microbial communities from Saanich Inlet, British Columbia, Canada - SI106_100 | ecosystem: Environmental > Aquatic > Marine > Inlet | place: Canada: British Columbia | collected... | reverse complement strand
TTGCTTTATATAAGCTTTAAATAAGCAATTTAAAGAGGAAAATCTATGTACAAAAACACTAACTGTTTTCATTTAGCAATACCTTGTGGTGATTTAGAGAAAGCAAAACATTTTTACAATGAAATATTAGGGTGTCGATTAGATAACTCGGCTCAAGAATGGGCAGATGTAGATTTTTGGGGAAATGAATTAACCCTTCACGCAAGTGAGCATAAGCTTGAAAGTGAAAGACACGATGTAGATATGGGTAACGTTTCTGTTCCTCATTTTGGTGTACATTTATCTAGAGAAAATTTTAATTCATTAAAAAAGAGATTAACAGACAACAATACAAAATATTATGATGAGCCTTATTTAAGGTTTAAAGGCACGAAGTATGAACAAGAAACATTCTTTGTTAAAGATCCTAATGAAAATATTTTAGAAATTAAAACACTGACTGCAAATCCAGAATAACATTATTGATAAAAATGAAAATTTTATTAATTCTTTTTTTTTCCTTACTTCTTAATACATCGCTAGCATCAGCAGACGAAAAACCAGGTAGATTTTTTGAAGACCAGCCAGATGTAACAGACGAACATCAAATTCACTTTATATATTTATTACCATCTGATGGTGAAGACAGAGAGCTAGATATAAATGGTAGCATGGAAAGTATTTTAGAAAAAGTAAACAATACAATGTTTGAAGCTACAAAAGCAAATAAGGGTTCAGGTGGGGTAGGTAAAAAATACAGATATGATTACAGAAAAGATGGAAAACTAGATATCACATTTATTAGAACCAGTAAAAACTGGAAAGAATTACAAGATAAAAGTGTTAACACTCAAATGGGTCATTATTTCAATCAAGTTGGTGGTTTTAACAATAAAAAGAAAACATATTTCCTATGGACCGATGTTGATAGAGGAAATCATGGTGGAGATGCTGGTGTTGGAATAGGTGGAATATTTGTTAAAAGTAATGGTAGATCTGGAGATGTAATGAAACATGAAAAAGATTTTTTAAATATTAACCTTCATGAGATTTTGCATACTCAATTAATGGGAATTAAATGTATTAAAGGCATGGGAAAAATTCATTATTCAAATCATTCAAATGGTGGTGATAATCATATGCTTAGTAGTGGAACTAAGTTAAATAAAAATTTATATACCCATAATATTGAAGGATGTCCTCAGCTTATAGATAGCGTTTATCTAACACCAACCTCAGAAGATCCATACAATCCTTATGAGATAATGTGTGAAAGAAATCTTGGAAAATACACTCACCCTAAGTTAGTTAAAATAATGCAAAAAGCTAAAAAATCTAACAAGTGGTATAAAAATAGAATTGCACCAACTTGCAATTGGAGAGACTGGACTGGAAAATTTGCAAAGTCTGGAGAAAAGTTTGGTTTCTTTGGTGAGATGAAATAAATCTTGCTTTAGCACACTTAAGATATTAGCTTTAAATCTTAAATGACAATCGACTATAAAAAAATTTCTAAAAATCTAAAATTTGAAGGTAGAGCTTTTATTAACGGTAAATATGTCGATGCCATTGATGGTGAAAAGTTTGAAAATATAAACCCTGCAACGGGTGAAACTCTTTGTTCTGTTGCAAAATGTAATCATAAGGATGTAGACCTTGCTGTAAAAGTATCAAGAAAAGCTTTTAATAGTGGTGTTTGGTCTAGAACATCTCCAGAATTTAGAAAAGATGTCTTACTGAAATTTGCGGAACTACTAAGACAAACTGGAGAAGAAAATTCTGTTCTTGAATGCGTAGATACAGGAAAATTAATTGGAGACTGTATTAATGAGGTTGCAAATGATGCTCCAATGCATTTTCAGTGGTATGGAGAATTAATAGATAAAGTATTTGGTAAAGTTGGACCAACAGAACCATCACTAACTAGTTTAATTGTTAAAGAACCAATAGGTGTTGTTGCAGGAGTTGTTCCTTGGAATTTTCCTTTAATGATGGCAGTTTGGAAAATGGCACCAGCATTAGCTGCTGGATGTTCAGTTATAATTAAACCAGCAGAAGATACACCTTTAACTGCAATTAGAGTTGCTCAAATTGCTAAAGAAGCTGGAATTCCAGATGGAGTTTTAAATATAGTACCTGGCTTTGGCGATGTGGGTGAAGCACTTGGCAGACATGATGATGTTGATGCGGTTTCATTTACAGGCTCAACAGAAGTAGGTGGACTATTCATGAAATATTCTGGAGAAAGTAATTTAAAAACAATTGGATTAGAGATGGGTGGAAAAAGTCCGTTTATAGTTTTAGAAGATGCAAAGATTACAGATGATTTAATTGATAATGCAATTAATTCAGCTTTTTGGAATGGTGGACAGAATTGTTCAGCAAATATGAGACAAATAATTCACAGCAAAGTTAAAGATGAATTTTTAGACAAAGTTTCAAAAAAAGTAAAAGCTCTTAAAGCTGGAGATCCATTAGATCCAGAAAGTAATATGGGATCAATGATTTCTAAAAAACATTTAGCAACAGTTGATGGTTATATTCAAAAAGGAATTGATGAAGGAGCCAAGTTATTATTTGGAGGAATTTCAAGCGGTGATCAAAAAGGATTTTTTGCAAAACCAACTCTATTTGATGATTTAAAAGAAAACATGACAATTGCCCAAGAAGAAATTTTTGGACCAGTTTTAGGGGTTCTTACAATTAATAGTGATGAAGAGGCATTAAAAATTGCAAGCAATTCAAAGTATGGATTGCATGCAAGTGTTTTCACTCAAGATATTGATAGAGCTTTTCATATGGCTAAAAGCCTTCCATGTGGAACTGTTTCAGTTAATACTTTTTCTGAAGGTGATATAAAAACACCATTTGGTGGATACAGACAGTCAGGATCATTGAGTAGAGATCAAGGTACAGAAGCACTAGATCAATACCTTCAAACTAAGACTATTTGGATTAGTCACTCTTAAAACTTAATCATAGCAATCATAATAAGTAGCTAATTTTCTTTGACTTGTTCAAAAGTTATAAGTTATGCTTCGTTTTTTAAATTAATCGAGAGGGATATAATGAAAATAATAAAAACTACACTTGTAGCTGGTTTAATTTCTTTATTTGCTACTTTTTCAACATTTGCTGAGAAAGTTAAAATAGGAGATCCAGGTTGGACAGGTGCAACAGCTATTGCAAATTTATTAGCAGCAGTTGTTAATGACAAAATGGGTGGAGAAGCAGAATTAGTTCCAGGAAACAACACTGCAATCTACGGTGCAATTGATAGAAGCAAAGGTGAAATAGAAGTTCACCCTGATATCTGGTTACCTAATCAACAGGCTTATACTAACGATCTAGTTCCTAAAGGAACTCTTAAGTTAAGTTCAAAACCTTACGAAGGAAACCAAGGATATTGTGTGTCTCAACAATTTGCTAAAAAAATGAATATTACAGCAATTGAAGACTTAGCTAGACCAGAAGTTGTGAAAGCAATGGACAGTGATGGAAATGGTAAAGGTGAGTTTTGGATTGGTGCTGATGGATGGGCTTCTGCAAATGTAAACCAAGTAAAACTTAGAGATTATGGTTTATATGATGCGGGTATCGAAGCAATCAGAACTGCTGAAGCTGTAAAAAATGCAAGAGTACTTGACTCAATTAAAAAAGGTGAAGGTTATGCGTTTTATTGTTACAAGCCGCATGCAATTTGGGGAATGGCTGACGTAGTTATGTTGACAGAACCAAAACATGATCCAGCTAAATACAAAATGGTTCAGCCTAAAGAAGATGCTGACTGGTACAAAAAATCTTATGTTGCATCAAAAGATGCTCTTAAACAAATCCAAATTGGTTGGGGTACTTCTCTAGAAGCAAAATCTCCAGCTATTGTTGAGTTTTTTAAGAACTTCCAGTTAACAGGAGATGATGTGTCAGCTATGGCGTATGCAATTTCAGTTGAAAAAAAACAACCAGCTGATGTTGCTAGAACATGGATGAAAAACAATAAGTCTAAAGTTGATGGTTGGTTAGGACTTTAAATTAAATTAAATTTTTACCCGGCAACTTTATTTGTTGCCGGGTATTTCTCTTAAAAAAATTATTAAATTTTCGAACGGATCTGATGGACTCAGCTATTGAAATAAAAAATGTTTGGAAGATATTTGGTAATAATTCCGAAGAAGCATTAAATGCCATTCAAAATAATCGTATTTCAAAACAGGAAGCTTTAGAAAAATATAATTCAGTAATCGGTGTATCCGATGTCTCTTTTGACGTTAAAAAGGGAGAAATATTCTGTGTAATGGGACTTTCAGGAAGTGGTAAATCCACTTTAGTGAGACATATTAATAGATTATTAGAACCTACCTCAGGACAAATTTTAATTAATAACGAAGATGTGATGAAATTTGATCCAAAAAGTTTGCAAGATTTAAGGAATAAAAAGATAGGCATGGTTTTCCAAAACTTTGCTTTAATGCCTCACAGATCGGTATTAGACAATATAGCAATGCCACTTGAAATAAGAGGTATTAGTAAAAATGATAGATTGGATGTTGCTAATAAAATTCTAGATATCGTAGAGCTTCAGGGTTGGGGAAATAAATTTGCTCATGAACTATCAGGTGGAATGCAACAAAGGGTAGGATTAGCAAGAGCTTTAGCAGCAGATCCTGATGTTTTATTAATGGATGAACCATTTAGTGCATTAGATCCATTAATTAGAAGACAGCTTCAAGCAGAATTTATCAAGCTTTCAAAACAAATGAAAAAAACAACAGTGTTTATAACGCACGATCTAGATGAAGCTGTGAGAGTAGGGCATAGAATTGCTATCATGAGAGATGGAAAAGTTATTCAGATAGGAACACCAGAAGAAATAGTTATGAAGCCTGCAGACGATTATGTAGCTGATTTTGTTAAAGGAATATCTAGATTAAAAATTGTTCAAGCTAAATCTATCATGCAACCTATTGATAAATTTGAAAAGGAATTTGGTTCACTAGCTAAAAATTTAGAAAGTGTTCATGAAAATGATTTATTAAACAAATTAATAGAAAAATCTTCCATTAAAGATGAGCCAATATTAGTAATTAATAATGAAAAAAAAAATATTGGTGTGATTACACAGGCTGATTTACTTAAAGCAGTTGTAGAGGGTAGTGATGGAGAATAAAGCAATCAGAAATCCATCTAGAGATGAATTGATTACTGAGTTTGTAAAAAGTAATCCAGATTATTATATTAAAGAGTTTAAAAAAATTGGTAGTAAACCTACTTACTCATTTTCATTTAATTTATTTGCTTTTATTCTTGGACCAATTTGGTTTGGAATGCGTAATGTTTGGAATTGGACTTTAGCGTTTTTAATTATTGAAACTTTTTCTGTAGTACAAATCATCAGAGGTTTATTTGGTAATATTACTGCAGACGCCATTGCTAAAGTTGAGCAAGTTCAAGGCACAATAGCTTTTAGGAATAAACAATTAGAAGCAGCGATAGAAAATAATCCAGATAAAATCGATGTGTTTAAAAGAAATATAAAATCTTTAGAGGATGCAATGCAGGGTTATCTAGATGAAATTACTAGAGTAGAAGCTTCTGCAATTTGGATTGCTATATTTGGTTTTATTTTATTGATAGCAGTAAAGATTGTTCAAGGTATTTTAGCGAATTCAATTTTAGAAAAGAAATATTCTGAATGGTTATCTGATAAATCTATTCATCCAGGTATGCAGACGAAAAATTATATCTACAGTAGTATTTTTACGTCTGTTATAATGATCTTTACTGTTATCCATTATAGTTTTCCAGGATTACTTCAGGTAATGGATACGTTCCCAACTCATCCTGAAATAAGATTATTTTCAATTAAATGGATAGAGATTATTTTTGACTATGCGGTTGTTAAAGGAGATGTGATTTTTACTGCTATAACAATTGGAATTAGATCGGTATTAGATTTCTTGGAATTATTATTTGTTAAAACTCCTTGGATTGTAATTATAACTGCTATTGTTACCTTAACAGGCTTATCAGCAGGACCGAGAGCTGCAATTTATTCTGCAGGATTTTTGGCTTATATGGGTTTTTTAGGTTTTTGGGTTAAAGCAATGACGACACTTGCTTTATTAGGAACAGCTGCAATTTTAAGTATAGCAATAGGTATTCCACTTGGAATTTTTTGCGCAAGACGTCAAAGATTTTATTCATTAATCAGACCGATAATGGATTTCATGCAAACAATGCCAGCCTTTGTATTCATGATCCCAGTAATAGCTTTTTTTGGAACTGGAAAGGTTGCAGCAGTAATCATTACAATGATTTTTGGTGGCACGCCTGTTGTAAGACTTACTGTTTTAGGATTACGTGGAGTGCCAGAAACAATTCGAGAAGCAGCTATCGCATATGGTGCAACTAAATGGTATTTACTTAGAAAAGTAGATCTACCACTAGCTACACCTTCAATTTTAGCAGGTGTTAATCAAACAGTAATGTTAAGTTTGGCCATGGTAGTTGTAGCATCTCTAATTGGTGCAAAAGGTTTAGGACAAGATGTTCTTGAGGCATTGCAATATGCCAATGTTGGACAAGGTATTCTTGCAGGTATAGCTATTTTATTTGTTGCATTAATACTTGATAGAGTTGTTCAGGGTAAAAAAAGAGTTTAATAAAACTTAATGGATTATTTACTATTAGGTTTTTTAACAGGATTAAGTTTAATTTTAGCAATAGGTGCTCAAAATGTATTTGTCATAGAGCAAGGATTAAAAAAACAATATATATTTCTTGTTTGTCTGATTTGTTCCATATCAGATTTTTTATTAATTTTTTTAGGAATTTTTTTATTTCAATATTTAAATAATTACTTCACACCAACTGTTGAATTAATTTTTAATATTTTACTCTTAATATTTTTACTACATTTTATCTGGGGAAAGATTAGAACTAAAGTTTCAGAGACTTCATTTAATGTGGACACTAAAACTAATAATTTATCTAGTATTTTAGTTAAAACTTTAGGTTTTACCTTTTTAAATCCGCATGTTTATTCAGATACTGTATTTTTCTTAGGAAACTTTTCTAAAAGTTTCAGTCAAATGGATAAGTATTATTTTGGAGCTGGCGCAGCTATTTCTTCATTCCTATTTTTTTTTACAATTGGTTATCTTTCAAAATATTTTTCTAAATATCTTAAGAGTGTAAAAGTATGGAAAAGAATAAATTATTTAATAATTCTTTTTATGTCTGTGTTGGCTTTAACAGTGCTAATGGAAATTATCTAAGTTTAATTAGAATAACCGTACTTTTTAAGTCTAACATCACCTGTTCTTGCGTGTGCTTCCATTCCTTCGTATCTAGAAATTCTTGCAGCTGCAGCACCAACTAATTCAGTAGACTCTTTCGTCATTCTTTGGAAACTTAAAGTTTTAACAAACTTACCTACAAATAATCCACCCGTGTATCTTCCCGCACCTTTAGTTGGAAGAATGTGATTAGTTCCTGAGCATTTGTCACCATAAGCAACAGTCGTTTCTTCACCGATAAATAAAGAACCATAGTTTGTAAGTCTTTTGTGAAACCACTCTAAATTTTCTGTCTGAACTTCTAAATGTTCTGGAGCATACTCATCACTAATAGTTGCCATTTCTTCATCAGTATCACAAAGAATAACTTCACCATAATCTCTCCAAGCAGCATCTGCATTCGTTCTTGGAACTTCAGGTAGTTCAGCAATCAGTTCTGGAACTCTTTTCATCACTTTTTCACCAAGTTCTTTACTTGTTGTGTATAACCAGCAAGGTGAGTTGTAACCATGTTCAGCTTGACCCACTAAATCAACAGCTACTATCTCGGGGTCAGCCTTAGCATCTGCAATAATTCCAATCTCAGTAGGACCAGCAAACAAGTCTATACCCACTTTTCCAAATAATATTCTTTTAGCTTCAGCAACAAATTGGTTTCCAGGACCAACAATAATGTCTGCCGCAGGGTTATTGAATAAACCATTAGTCATTGCAGCAATTGCTGGGACACCACCTAAGTTTAAAATCACATCAGCACCACATAAATCAGCTGTATAAATAATTGTTGGATGAGCACCTACACCTTCTTTTGGAGGACTACAGGCGATAACATTTTTTACACCAGCAACTTTTGCTGTAGTCACACTCATGACAGCTGATGCAATATGCGCATAACGTCCACCTGGTACATAACAACCAGCAGTATTAACAGGTATTAGCTTTTGACCAGCAAACAATCCGTCTGAAAGCTCTACTTCAAAATCTTGACCGTAATTTTTTAATTGTGCTTCAGCAAACTTTCTAACTCTTTCGTAAGAAAACTGAACATCATCTTTTGTTTTTTGATCTAATGTTTTTTTAATCTCTTCAATTCTTTCTTTAGAAACAATAATGTCACCATCATACTTATCAAATTTTTTTGTAAGATCGATACAACCTTGTTCTTTTGTAGTTTCGATATTTTTTAATAAATCTTGAACAATCCCAGTTGTTTTAGTGTCGTCAGTTGATGATGTTTTAGGTGATTTTTTTAAGTATGTTATAGCCATTATTTCCCTCTCTAAATTTGAAGCTTTATTTAAAGCATTAATGTGATTATTTCAATGAAGAATTAGTCTAAAGCAACAACAGCAGCAGCAATAGAGGCCAATCTAGCTTGTGCTTCATCAGATCTACTAGTGATTACTATTGGAACTTTACCACCCACTACAACACCAGCCGCACAAGCACCCATAAAGTAAATCATCATTTTAACTAAACTATTTCCAGTCTCAACACTTGGAACTAACAATACATCTGCGTCACCAGCTACAATATTCTTAACACCTTTTATTGCAGCAGATTTTTTTGAAATACTATTATCAAATGCTAAAGGACCAAAAACATCAGCATTTAAATTCTCTTCTTTTGCAAGTTTTGTAATTTCATCAGCATCAATAGAGCTTGGTACACTATCTAAAATTTCTTCTGTCGCTGATAGAACTGCAATTTTTGGTCTTTCAATTCCTATACGGTTTGAAAAATCTATTACATTTCTTAAAATATGCATTTTTGTTTTTACATTAGGTAAAACATTTAAAGCACCATCAGTAATTATAAGTGGCTTATCGTCTTTAGTATTTGTCATGTGCCATATGTGGCTTAGTCTTGTTTTTCCAAGTAAATTGTAATCTCTTTTTAAAACTTCTTTCATCAAAATATCTGTATGAATATGACCCTTAACAATAATTTTTACTTTATCTTGACTTGCAAGTTTCGCAGCTATTGCTGCTGTGTTATTTTCTACAGGTTCATGAATAATTTCGTATGATGAGATGTCCCATTTTAAATCTTCAGCACATTTAAAAATTTCTTTTTTATCTCCTATGAAGATAGGAGTTATTAAGTTTTCATTAACCGCATCCTGAACTGACAACATTGGAAGAGGTAAACCAGCATTTACAATTGCAGCATTAACACCTTTTTTCTTATGTGCATGGTCAAGAAGGTTATTAGGACAAACAATTTCTTTATTTGAAAGCATGAGGTATATTTAATCTGAATTTTAAAAAAGTATATACTGTAAATTGATAATGATTAAGCCTTTTAAACTGAATATTCCCGATAAAGCACTTCAAGAAATTTACACTAAAGTAAAAAATTACCCATGGCATGAAATGCCAGATGATGGGGGATGGAAATATGGAAGCAACCTTGATTACATGAAAGAAATATCAAGTTATTGGATCAAAGATTTTGATTGGAGAAAACACGAGGCAGAAATAAATAAATTTTCAAATTTTACAACTGTAGTAGAAGATATTGAAATACATTTTATTCATGAAAAAGGTAGTGGTTCTAACCCAACTCCATTGCTCCTTATGCATGGATGGCCTGGATCAGTTGTAGAGTTTTTACATATAATTGAAAAACTTGCACACCCAGAAAAATTTGGAGGAAATATAAAGGATGCATTTGATGTTATTGTGCCTTCTTTACCTGGCTTTGGTTTTTCAGGTAGGCCATCTAAACCGATGGGTCCAAGAAAAATGGCAGCTATCTTAAATAAATTAATGATAGAGAACCTTGAATATAAAAATTATTTAGCACAAGGTGGAGATTGGG
>Ga0257121_1003575_pt1 | contig 10101 bp, 10 predicted proteins | sample SI106_100metaG_FD_190180 | JGI IMG/M metagenome (GOLD analysis project Ga0257121, IMG submission 190180) | Marine microbial communities from Saanich Inlet, British Columbia, Canada - SI106_100 | ecosystem: Environmental > Aquatic > Marine > Inlet | place: Canada: British Columbia | collected... | reverse complement strand
ATTATTCACCACTGTAGGCTTACCAAATAATCCTTCAATCGCGGGCAATGGAGGCTTAGCCCTAACCATCCCTCTCTTTCCCTCTAAACTCTCCAAGAGTGATGTCTCTTCACCACAGATATAGGCACCAGCACCGAGTCTAACTTCTAAAAAGAAATCACTACCCGAGCTACAGATGTTTTCTCCAAGAAAACCAGCTTCAGTCGCACGCTCGATAGCCTGATTTAGAATTTTATGAGCCACAGGATATTCTGAGCGCAAATAGATATAACCCTGATTGGCACCCACCGCGAGACCGGCAATCGCCATCCCTTCAATGAGCTGGTAAGGATCAGCTTCCATCAACAATCGATCAGCAAATGTACCTGAATCACCTTCGTCGGCATTGCATACGATGTACTTCTGCTCTCCAACAGTATCAAGGACTGTTTGCCATTTGATCCCTGCAGGAAACGCAGCTCCACCGCGACCACGTAGCCCGGAATCTTTAATTTGATCAACAATTTCCTGGCCTTTTAGTTTGATCGCATGAGTGAGGCCGACAAAACCAGATAAACGTTGATAGTTTTCAATACAGAGAGGGTCACCCACGCCCGCTCGGTTAAAGGTAAGCCTCTGTTGCCTCGCAAGGTAGTCAATTTCATTAACCTCGCCTAAAAATAGCGGATGATTCACGGACTTAGTGTTTTTCGTCCGGGAATTCAACGAATCTAGGATACTAGGCATATCTGAAGATTTCACCGGACCAAAGCCCAACCGACTGCCGTCAATCTCCACTTCAAGCAGTGGCTCTAACCAAAACATGCCTCTTGACCCGTTACGGATAATTCCACCCTCGACACCGCGCTCTTTTAGTTCGCTGGCCATCGTTAAAGCAACGGAATCTGAGCCAAGTGCCAACGCAGTGGTATCTTGTGGAATAAAGAATGTCATGCTCATTTCTTCCCTCCAGCATGAGTAGTAGCTGGAGAACGCAGCTCAGCCATCAATTGATCAAAGCTGGCGGCACTCACTCTGGCATGAATATCATCATCAATACGAATGGAGGGCGAACAGGCGCAGTTTCCCAAACAATAAACCGGTTGCAGAGTTACTTTGCCGTCCTTAGTCGTCTCTCCGTACTCTATACCTAAACTCTTTTTAGCGTGGGCTTCGATCTGACGAGAGCCCATTGATTGGCAGGCCTCCGCACGGCAAATCTGGACGCAGTGCTGACCTGTAGGACTGGTATTAAAGTCGTGATAAAAGCTGATGACACCGTGCACTTCGGCACGAGAAAGGTTAAAACCTTTGGCAATCTGTTCTACAGAGTCATCGGGAATGTAACCAACGTCATGCTTAACCGCATGCAACAGAGGCATTAAACCCCCTGGCAAGCTTTTAAATTGCTCTATGAGTTGGTCAATATTAGTGCGCTTATCCAACCTACTTACCTCTGAATGACTGCGTTTATTTGATCCTATTCATTACCGCCGCATTCTACCATTATCATCCTAATTATTTGCCGTACCTAACCGACTCTTATTTATCTAATAAGGACCACTACTTTAGCGCAGATTCTCTGCGTGAAAACTTAAATGCTCCGCTATAAAGCTCGCGATAAAAAAGTAGCTATGGTCATACTCTGGCTGAAAACGAATTCGCATGGGAAACGCGGCTACAGCGGCAGTATCAATGAGTAACTGAGTATTGAGTTGTTCAGTCAAGAAGTTATCTGCCTCCCCCTGATCGATAAGCACGAGCAATGAGTCTCTGGTGCTCTTGGATGACGTTTTAACCAACTCCACAGTATCGTATAGAGCCCACTGCCCATTGTTTTCAGTGGCGTCACCACCGATATACCGGCCCAGCGCCTTTTGGCCCCAGGGGCACTGTATAGGAGCACAAATTGGCGAAAACGCCGATACTGACGAATAGCGCTCTGGATTCTTTAGCGCAATAGTAAGTGCGCCATGCCCGCCCATAGAGTGTCCTGAAATAGACATCTTACTACCGTTGATTGGGAATTGATCATTGATCAGTGCCGGCAATTCATCAACGATATAATCATACATCTTGTAGTGATTGGCCCACGGCGACTCGGTCGCATTCACATAGAATCCAGCGCCAAGGCCAAAGTCATAGGCGCCTTCAGCATCATCAGGTACATCTTCTCCTCGTGGACTGGTGTCAGGACAGACAATGGCAATGCCATGTGCCGCAGCATGCTGTTGCGCACCCGCTTTAGTCACAAAATTCTCGTCAGTACACGTTAAACCAGACAACCAGTAGAGCACTGGGACAGGACCCTTATCCGCCTGAGGCGGCAGGTAAATAGAGAAAGTCATGTCGCAATTAAGAGTCGTTGACGGGTGACGATAACGTAACTGCCGCCCACCAAAACTCTGATTGGATCCGATCTGCTCTAAACTGCTGTCTTTCGCCATTTAGAATTCCACCACTGACCGAATACTTTTGCCTGCATGCATCAGGTCAAAAGCCTTGTTTATATCTTCTAACGGCATTTTATGAGTGATCAAATCATCGATGTTAATTTTTCCATCCATATACCAATCGACAATTCTTGGTACGTCAGTGCGACCCCGTGCTCCCCCAAACGCGGTACCGCGCCAAGACCGCCCAGTAACCAACTGAAAGGGACGTGTCGCAATCTCTTTACCTGCGCCGGCAACACCGACAATACAGCTCTCACCCCAGCCCTTGTGACAGCACTCCAAGGCCTGCCGCATCACATCAACATTTCCAATGCATTCAAAACTGTAATCGACCCCGCCACCCGTCATATCAATTATATGATCAACAACGTTTTCTACCTCACTAGGGTTGATGAAATCTGTCATTCCAAACTGCTTAGCAAGAGGGATACGCGAAGGATTAAGATCAATGCCAATGATGCGTGTCGCGCCCACCATTTTAGCGCCCTGAACCACGTTTAAACCAATGCCACCCAACCCGAACACTGCTACCGTGGACCCAGCCTCAACCTTCATGGTAAATGCTACAGCCCCAATACCGGTGGTGACACCGCAACCGATATAACAAATTTTATCAAAAGGTGCGTCTTTCCTAACTTTCGCTAATGAAATTTCAGGCAGAACCGAATAATTAGAAAAGGTTGAACAGCCCATATAATGCAATAGTGGTTTACCCTCGAAAGAAAAACGGCTGGTACCATCGGGCATCACACCCCGACCTTGAGTTGCCCTGACCGCTTGACATAAATTAGTTTTAGGATTTAAACAAAAATCACATTCTCTGCATTCAGCCGTATAAAGTGGAATAACGTGATCGCCAGGCTTCAGCGTTTTAACGCCTGGACCAACCTCAACGACCACACCAGCACCTTCATGACCAAGAATAGCCGGAAATGCTCCTTCTGGATCGTCTCCAGAAAGCGTGAATGCATCTGTGTGGCAGACACCCGTCGCCTTCATTTCGACCAACACCTCACCGGCTCTAGGCCCTTCCAGATCTACTTCAACGATTTCCAATGGTTTTCCAGCTGCAAAAGCAACGGCTGCGCGTGTTTTCATATCCGTACTCCAAAACAATTTATTTTCAATTTGATCAGCAACTAAATACCGTTCTACTGTTGGTGTATCTTACCCCGTTAACCAAAATATAATAGCCATTGTTGTAGCCTATAGTATGTTCTGATAACGTCGCAGTCGTCACACACAATTAAAAAGGGACCAACACAATGACCACACTTATAATTTATGCACTTGCACTTGCACTCGTTCAGTTTTGGATTTTACCTGCTAGCCTCAACATCAATAACATCACATATCTGCTTTCAAACAGAGATGGGGATGTTGAAACCTCAGTCACGTACAACAGAGTATCCAGAGCCGCCGCAAACTATAAAGAGAGTCTGCCCGCCTTTCTAGCGCTGTGTTTGCTATCTATGCATATGGATGTGGATTTAACAACAACAGCAACTGCATGGTTGGCGTTAAGAGTTGCCTTTGTAGCCTGTTATACCTTTGGTATAACCCATCTTCGGACCCTGATCTGGCTAGGTTCTCTCGCCTGCCTTATTTCTATGGCCTTGCAACTAAGCTAGAGAATATCGTTATGTCGACCCAAGGTTATGCACGCATAACCTTGGGTCATTAATCTGTGATTTACATTAGCTTTTGATCAATGGCTTCCAATAAAGAATACCGAACGCTAAAACGGCAACAATATCAGTGCTACTAGTGCGACCAACAGCCTTTAGCTTAGAGTAGACCACCGCCAACTCAATAACATGTAACACCAAAAAAACGATCCCCGCCCAAAGTACTCCCGTGCCCAGCGAGCCGCCGAATGGCATGGCGAAGTTAATGACAAACGCCAGCCAAAACCCAGCTAAAATATACATGTTAATCTGCGCAAATTTTTGCATTAATTACTCTCCCAAATAGAATGTTTGTTTTGCAGTATCACAGTCATATATGTTCCACGCAAGCGCTGCAGTCTCACCCGAGGTATAACTAAGTGCTGCCTTAATCGCAAAGTAGGGGCATGGATGTTTGACAGGCGAGGCAATCTTGATTTAGTCTGCTTGGCGGTAAGAATTAATGACTTAAAACTTATATAAAGGAAGCTAATATGGGCACCATTGTCACCTACACCTATAATGATGGCGTAGCCACGATTTCCATGGACGACGGCAAGGCGAATGTACTGTCTCACACCATGTGGGAAGAATTAGAGGCCGCGTTTGATCAAGCTGAAAAAAGCGGTGCCATCGTACTACTCAAAGGAAGGGATGGCATATTTTCTGGCGGATTCGACCTTAAGGAAATGGCTAAAGGGCCTGAGCAAGCGATTTTGATGACCGCGCGAGGTTCAAAGATGGCGCGGCGAATATTAGCATTCCCTACCCCGGTTATTGCGGTATCCACTGGCCATTGTATCGCAATGGGCGCTTTCTTGATGCTCGCCTGTGACTATAGAATTGGGACAGATGGTGCATTTAAAACGGGACTTAATGAAACTCTAATTGGCATGACCATGCACAATTTTGGGATTGAATTAGCTCGCTATCGCATCCCTGCAAATTACTTCAATCGATGCGTCATTAATGCTGAGATATGGACTCCAACTGGAGCAATAACGGCTGGATTTTATGACCAAATAGTCTCTGCCGAACAGCTCGACCAAGCCTCACAAATGGCTGCCAAAGGATTTTCTCAATTAAATATGACCGCATTTAATGGCACTAAAAACAAGTCTCGTAAAGCCTTCTTGCAATTGCTTGACGAGTGCATTGAATCAGACCTAATCATTCCAGATGGACTGGCCATCTAACAGACTTAGATAGGTGGCCTTCTATCGAGGGCTGCCTGTTTGAGCAATTCAACTCGAATCAACCACTACCACTTTCAGCTGCCTGATCACCCGAGTTTAAAAACTTAATCAAGCCCAAGTAGAGCAGCGGTGTCAATAGCAGCCAGGGCACCTGACTACTCAGTCGCAGTGTTCGATCATTGATCTCGAGTAAAACTGGGTCAAACCAAGACCCAAGCGGGGACAATGGCGCCCATGAGAGTGGTTTCCCTTCGCTCAATTGATCATGATATAGAAACATTTCTACTAAGATATTCTGGCCTATAAAGATCACTAAAAGCAGACCAAATACGCCCCAGTCCCATTGTCTATAGATAGAATTTCGACGCCCCATTGCTAACCAAACCAATAACAAGCTACCGCAACAAATTGTACCTGCATCTGCCAACGAATTTAGTAATCCATTGATATGCAGTGGAAGCAACTGATTTAAAATGTCGACCCGCCGAACCGTAACGCTATCTCCAGCAACCAAGCCATAGTTGAACCATAATTCCCAGCCAAAGGCGCAAACGATAAACATAGTTATATAGAAAGGCAGCACCCACGCAGGAATAGACTTACGAATATGTAACGTCGGGATGAGGATCAGCGGCACCAAAGCAGAACAGTAAACCACTACCACGAGACGAATCTGCTCAAATGTCAAAATATCCAAAATACGACCCCATCAAATTAAGCTAAACAACAGACAGTACGATACTAGCTCACAATCGGCAATTAAGACAGCCTATAAAAAAGCCCCAGATGACATCTCATCTGGGGCTCGAAGAAACAACTAATTATTTAATTATTGTACCCATTGGTATGCAAGTTCTTTGCCGCAAAACTTCTGGCGTTCTCACAGGTATAAACCTCTGCTGTTATCGGCTCAGCTTCAGCACTAACCTTGTGATAATTAAACGCCATCTCGCCCCTGGCTGCATAAGTCTGGAAATAAAACAAACTGATGAAGTCATAGTCAGTTGATGTCTGACCGAGATAAGGGAGAATATAATTAACACCATAACCCTTAAGGCCTACTGACGCGACAAGCTCGGTAGCTGACCGCTCAGCAGCCACCGCATCATCTAACGTTTTGCCGTCATTTAGAGAACAGTCCGCATATTGAACGGGTCTTCTCGCATCCATTCCCATCGATTCGTCCCAAGCTTGCACAACTCTCAACTGACATGTAACTTGCCATACGACATGCTCGCAAATTGGGAGATTTTTCTGGCCTCAAAAATCACACCAAGAGATTTTCTAAGTGACATGACTATTATAGGACTAACTAACCAATTAATTAGGGGCTCACAGGCATGCTATTTAGCTACACTAGTATTAATTTTTAATCACCAATATCGCAACAAAAAGAAAGGGCTAACTTTATGAATAGAAATGATAAGACACTAATAGCAAGCCCCTACTCTAGCTACCAAAAATGGCGAGACGAAAATCCTATATGGTGGTCTGATGGTGATCTTAAAGGATGGGTACTTAGTCGGTATGATGACGTTCGTACCGTTATGAAAGATGCTAAAACTTTCTCATCCAAGTCCATGGGAGAAATGGAGAGTCAGACGGTCGCCCTGCCGCTGTTGACTGATGACCCCCCCAGGCACACACAATTGAGAGCTATCGTAAACACAGCTTTCACTACTCGAACACTTAAGGTAATGGAATCAGGAGTTAAGGATCTAGTTGAAGAGCTCTTGGATGCTATGAGCGGAAAGAGCGTGGTGGATATTTCGGCCGAATTTACTGGTCCACTTCCGGTAACAGTAATAGCACATATGATGGGCATTCCCGCCACTAAATCTCAAGATGTGGCTGAACGTATGCCTCTTGTTATGGAGATGGCTGGGTATTTCACATCACTTATTCCGGAGCGTCGTGAAAACCCTGGTAAGGATTTGGTCAGTGAAGTCGTGAATGCTGAGGTTGATGGCGAAAGCTTAAATGATCAGGACATCGCAGGTTTCTGTATGTTAATGCTTATTGCCGGGAACGAGACTACTACTAGTGTGCTAGCCAGTTTATTAAATTATCTTGCAGATGATCCAGAAACTTGGCAGGAACTTAGAGAAAATTCAGACAAAATAGATGCTGCTATCGAGGAGATTTTGCGTTATGACGCGCCCGTGCAGTGGGTTAATCGAAAAGCTACTCGGGATGTTGAGTTTCATGGCCAAACCATTAAGGCAGGCGAACCAGTTTATGTCTTTATGGGATCAGCTAACCGTGACCCTCGGCATTATGAGCATGCAGACGAGTTTCGCTTAGACAGGGGGCGCAGTGACCACCATAGCTTTGGACATGGCATTCACTTCTGTATCGGGGCACCTCTCGGGCGATTAGAGGCTCGGTATGCAATGGAGGGCCTATTAAGGCGATATAAATCAATCAGCCATGCTCAAAGTGCTATGAACGAGCGCACTCATTCGACAATGCTGCGCGGCTTTCATCACCTGTGGCTTGATCTCGAATCAGCCTAATTAGGAGAGTTAAAAAATAGATACCCTTATAATGGGTAGATTAATGGGTACAGATTCTGCATATAAAAAAACCCCTGTAAAAACAGAGGCTTATTTAATTTATATGGCGGAGAAAGAGGGATTCGAACCCTCGATACGCTATTAACGTATACACCCTTAGCAGGGGCGCGCCTTCAGCCACTCGGCCACTTCTCCGTATGCTGTTCCGGGTGATTAATATCTATGTACTAATAAAACAGATATGCCGCCCTGAACCGCGGCGGCATAATATCACATCATGGGGAAAATCAAACGTCGCTATTGCGATTTTCTTGATTTTCACCCGTATTTTCACCATTTTTTTCATCTTGAATTCTTTGATAGATTTCTTCTCGATGAACAGCTATCTCTTTGGGAGCATTAACGCCCAATCTGACTTGATTGCCGCGGACGCCTAATACGGTAACTGTAACTTCGTCACCTATAATAAGAGTCTCGCCCACTCGCCTTGTTAAAATTAACATCCCCTTCTCCCTTATAAAACCCTAAACACCCCGTTGAACCGGTTATCAAAAACTACCGTCTGCTACGCAAGAAATTCAGGTGATTATCCTTTGGTAAACCTTAACAGCTTTATCTGCCCATAATTACATCTAAATTTCTGTAGCCTTATCGTCAGACAGGTTAAAACCTGAATGAAGCGCTCTAACGGCTAGTTCTAGATATCGCTCTTCTATCACCACCGTTATCTTTATTTCTGACGTGGTAATTAATTGAATATTGATTCCTTCGCTTGCCAAAGCTTCAAACATCTGAGCTGCTACTCCGGCATGCGACCGCATACCTACTCCCACAATAGAAACCTTCGCAATACGATCATCGGAGTCAACTTCTAGAGCCCCAAGATCAGCTGCAATCTCTTTTAATAGTGCTTCAGCCTGTTTTAAAGCAGCACGATGCACTGTAAACGTGATAGTTGCGGAGTTATCTTTGGCAACGTTTTGTACAATAACGTCAATCTCAATATTGGCTTCACTAATCGCGCCAAGGACTTTGTAAGCTACACCAGGCTGGTCAGGTATACCCCGAATAGTCAATTTGGCTTCATCTCGATTAAATGCGATCCCTGATACTACTGGTTGTTCCATTTGGTCATTATCCTCAAGAGAGATTAAGGTGCCGGGGCCTTCTACAAAACTAGACATCACTCTAAGGGGTACACTGTATTTTCCAGCAAACTCCACAGATCGAATCTGTAATATTTTAGAACCCTGACTTGCCATTTCTAACATTTCTTCAAACGTTATCTGATCTAATCGCCTAGCGTCAGGAACCACCCGCGGGTCTGTTGTGTAAACCCCATCAACGTCGGTATATATTTGACACTCATCGGCATTAAGCGCTGCGGCTATTGCCACTGCAGTCGTATCTGAACCACCACGGCCTAAGGTTGTGATGTTTCCCGCCTCATCTATGCCCTGAAATCCGGCCACGACAACGACTCGACCTGCCTGTAAGTCAGTTTGCATACGATGAGCATCGATTTCTTTGATTCTAGCCTTACCGTGGACGTTATCGGTTAGGATTCTAACCTGCCCCCCAGTGTATGATCGCGCTTGGATACCACGTTTCTGAAGAGCCATACAGACTAATGCAATAGTTACTTGCTCCCCTGTACTCACCAACACATCCATCTCACGAGGATCCGGGGTCTCATCGATTTGATTCGCTAAATCAATAAGCCGATTAGTCTCACCACTCATAGCAGAAACAGCAACAACCACTTGGTTGCCGCAGTTATGGCTTTTCACCACCCTATCGGCAACTGCTTCGATGCGCTCCACAGTCCCTACTGAGGTGCCGCCATATTTTTGGACTATCAGACTCATTAGTTTTATTCATTTACCAAAAAAAGGCTCGAATTAAACAACAATTCACCGCAAAAGTTAAGCCTTTAAGCTTATCCTGAGGCAAAAGGTCGTATCTTTGCGTCCTCATGAGGCATTCGAACCATTTCCACTATAAGAGAATAATTAGGATATTAGACTGATTTCTCAGTAATCCACTGGTATACGGACTCCAATGCCTTTGGTAACTGCGAAACATCACCCGTTGCACCTTGAGCCATATCGGGGCGGCCACCACCTTTACCACCAACCTGATCGGTCACAAATTTCAACAAATCACCTGCCTTAATTTCATTGGTTAGGTTCTTCGTGACCCCGGCAACTAAAGATGCTTTTTCTCCCTCAACAGCAGCGAGCATAAAAACACCCCGATGCATTTTAGTCCGAACCTGATCCGCAAC
>Ga0257121_1003572_pt1 | contig 10103 bp, 9 predicted proteins | sample SI106_100metaG_FD_190180 | JGI IMG/M metagenome (GOLD analysis project Ga0257121, IMG submission 190180) | Marine microbial communities from Saanich Inlet, British Columbia, Canada - SI106_100 | ecosystem: Environmental > Aquatic > Marine > Inlet | place: Canada: British Columbia | collected... | reverse complement strand
GCAGCGCAATATTATATTCGCTAACGCCCATATCGTCTTTATCGTGTTTAAACCAATAAGTCTCAAGCAAGCCATTTGAATCCATTTCATATTCGCCGTGGACGCCAATCATTTGCGAGTTATTCGTTGCAGCTTCACCCGTCACGGCGCCTGAGCTGAAAAAGTCGAAATCAGTTTCAAAGAAATTCGCCTGCCACAATACGGCATCGTGAACATTTTCTTCGAAACTCCAAGGATTGGAAGATATTAAAATGCCGTTACCAAATTCTAGGCCCATGCGCCCGATACGTAATTGAGAGTCACCCCACAGTTGGTCCGCATCGAGGTAAGCTTCAATATCAAAATGCACGCCAGTCTCGTCGTCGAAGTTGTCGGCGTGAATATGGCTAGCAAGCGTCAGGCTGGCGAACTCGTTAAGAGGGATAGTCGCCGCCGAATGAACGTGGATACCACTAGACGACAATGAGCCGGAGGCGCCGCTAGCTGTATCGGACAAACTGTTATGGCCGGCGCGCACGCGAACATGGGTGTCGAATTCTATTTGTGACAACTCGAACTGAGAGGCCAGAAGTATTAGGCTGAGAGAAAGCATTGTTCTAATTATAAATTATTTGTAAGCCAATAACCGCTGTACATGCTTAGCAAGAATATCTGCCTCGAGGTGCACCTTGCCTCCGACCTGCATCGCGCCAAGATTCGTGGTGCTCAAAGTCTCTGGGATCAATGCCACTTCGAAACTGCCGCTGTCATTTAATTTAGCGATAGTAAGGCTGACCCCGTCGACCCCGATAGACCCTTTATCTACCATCAACGGCAACATCGCGGACGGCGCGCTGAAAACGTAGTTACTGAAGTCGCCGCAGGTCTTTATTTCGAGCAATTCGCCGATATCGTCGACATGACCGCTAAGAAAGTGTCCACCAAGACGATCGCCCACTCGCAAGCTGCGTTCGAGGTTAACCACGCTGCCTGCCTCTAATGCGCCCAAATTAGTGACCTCTAATGTTTGAGGGGACACATCGAAATAAGCCGTTATACTGTCAATACTTACGGCGGTAAGACACACTCCGCTAGTGCAAATAGAGTCGCCAATTGCGATTTCGGAGGCCATTTCGCCCATTTCTACGCCGATGCGCGTCCCCCCAGAAATCTCTTCCACAGAAGAGATTTGGCCTGTTCTTTCAACGAGTCCGGTAAACATGGCGGCTATGATAAAATATCTGCCCAGAGAAGTGGTCTTTTTGTCATAAATAGTTGCCTTTAGAGGTAGTTTAGCGTATCTTACTCGACCATTTTTCCCACAACTACTTGGGATGCTCGAGGTCCACATTCTTTCGCTTTTTCCTGAAGCCATCAAGTCATACTTAGATGCTTCAATTTTAGGGCGCGCACAGAATTCGGATCTACTCCAAGTCAACGTTCTCGATTTCCGGCAATTTGCCAAAGGAACCCGCCGTAACGTCGACGACCGCCCTTACGGGGGAGGTCCGGGGATGGTGTTAAAACCCGAGCCGATCTTTTCAGCAATCGAGTGGGTCGAAGAAAACTTCGGTCCTGCGCGCAAAATTCTGCTTAGCCCAGATGGCGTGCCCTTTAAACAACAACACGCGACCGAATTCGTCAAAGAAGAACGTCTACTGTTGCTTTGTGGGCGCTATGAAGGCTATGACGAACGCATCCGCCTTGGCATCGACTTCACCGAAGTTTCCATTGGCGACTACGTTTTGTGCGGCGGCGAGCTTGGAGCTTTGGCAGTAATCGAAGCCACAACTCGTTTGATTCCTGGTGCTTTAGGGCATGATGAATCAGCCGTTCAAGAATCTTTCACACAACCCGATTTGCTAGACCATCCACACTACACCCGTCCCGAAGAATTTCGTGGTATGCGGGTTCCTGAAATACTACTCAGTGGCGACCACCAAAAGGTCGACGACTGGCGGCAACAACAGGCGGCCGAACGCACAAAGCTAAGGCGTCCTGATTTGCTAAACCACAATAATAAAAAAGAAACATAGTCATGGACAAAATCATCCAAGAATTAGACGCGCGCAACATGAAAGAAGAAGCTCCTTCATTCTCTGTTGGCGATATCGTAAAAGTTGATTACCTCATTAAAGAAGGTAAAAACGAGCGTGTGCAGCCGTTTATCGGTCAGTGCATTCAGTTCAAAGGCAGTGGTGTTGCGAAAACGTTCACTGTGCGCCGCATCGTGCAAGGCGAGGGTGTCGAACGTACTTTTGCTCTTCACAGCCCGCGTGTGATGAATGTCAGCATAGAACGCTCTCCTAACAACAAGCCGCGTCGTGCAAAGCTGTTCTTCCTACGCGACCGTCAAGGCCGCTCTGCTCAACTGTAATTCAATAGGCGCTTAGCCCATGATCAACAATCTATCTCGCAAGTTATTCGGTATTGCCATTTTTTCTGGTATTGCCATCTATGCGCTTTTTGCTTTTTCTCTACACCTTGGCCTCGACCTTCGCGGCGGTGCTCGTATTGTTTATAGCTTCGATTTCGATTCGGCTTTAGAGGCCAATCAAATCAGCGAATCCGAATACTCCAACAAAAGCGAAATGGTTGGTCAAATGGCTGACATTTTCCGCGAACGTCTCGACGGAAGCGGCTTGGCTGACATTCCGATTTACCCACAAGGTGAGACGCAGCTAGTTATCGAATTGCCAGACCGCAGCGAAAGCGAAGTTGCCGAAATCAAAACCACCATTGGTAATCAAGGTTTACTCGACTTCCGAATAATCGCAGAGCTAAGCGACGACTTGGGTCTCGCAGACGAAAAGAAAAAGTTCACTGACTGGATGACTAGCAACCCTGATGGTTCTACCAAAGACTTCAACAGGTTATCAGTTGCAGAAGGTGGTCCGCGCCCAGAGATTAATTGGCACTTACCTTCTGAAAAAGGCGAAGCGGGTACTAACCTATCCTTCGCAATGACCAGTGGTGCTTTCCCGCTACTAATGCTCGACTATGTACGTAGCGACCTCGCAACGAACGAAGCAACTTCTTGGCATTTCGGCGGTGACGACCTCAACTATGTAGGCGGTACACTCGATAACAAAGGCATGCCTGCTGTGGCATTCGAATTCTCTGAATACCGCAAGTCGGCATTCGGCGATTTTACTGAGCAATACAAAGGCCGTAAAATGGCTATTGTGCTGAACGGCAAAGTTTACAGCGCACCAAACATCAACGGTCGCCTCGATGGCGCTGGCATCATTGAAGGCGGAAGCTCCGGCTTTGACATCAAAGAAGTCCGCGAGCTTACTACGGTATTGCGTACGGGGTCACTGAAGGTGTTACCCGAGCTCGAAAGCGAATCTTTCGTTGGTTCATCACTCGGCGCCGACGCCATCCAAACCGGCGCTAAGTCGGCGATGATTGGCGGTATCTTGGTTCTGTTATTCATGCTGCTGTACTACCGCATGAACGGTGTAGTTGCGTGTCTTGCCTTGGGCTTCAACGGTTTCTTGTTGATGGGTGCTATTTACTTCTCACAAGCCACTCTTACTTTACCGGGTCTTGCTGGTTTAGTACTTACCATCGGTATGGCTGTTGACGCTAACATCCTCATCTTCGAGCGTATCCGCGAAGAATGGGAACGTGGCCGCGAAGTTCCGCAGGCTTACAAGAATGGTTATGAACGCGCGTTCTGGACGATCATCGACGCTAACGTTACTACATTGATTGCCGGCTTCATCCTGTATCAATTCGGTACCGGTCCGGTTCAAGGTTTCGCTGCGACTTTGTGCTTGGGTATTCTTACTACGCTGTTCTCAGCCTTGGTATTCTCTAAGGTGATCATGCACACGATTGTGTTTGGCAAGAATGCACCTGCGAAGGTAAGCATGATGGCCGCGCTTGCTGGAAAGAAAATTATCGATTTCTCCAAGTTGCACAAGGTAGCAGCATGCCTCTCGGTGGCCCTGCTCTCTAGCGGTTTATGGATATACTCGCAAAACGCAAACGAAATGCTTGGCATTGACTTCGCTGGCGGTTCAACCGCTCGCGTTCACTTGGCTAAAGAGGTCAACATTTCCGAAATGCGTGATCGCCTCAATGGCTTCCAGGTTACTGTTGTCAAATCCGATGCCGAAAGCACTTCGGGCGCTGACACATCTAAAGACTTCCAGGTTAAGCGCAAGCTCAGCGCCGCAGACCGTGCGGCCGGGATTTCGACCGACAAAGTTCAAGGGGGCAAAGACTTGGCCCAAGAAATGGTCTTCGAGTTACAGAAATCTCTTGAAGGATTATTAATCCTAGACGATGCTGGCGCTGTAAACCTCGACGCCTCATTCCCACAAAAGTCTACCGTTGGCGCTCGCGTGTCAGGCGAGATACAAGGTTCCGCCGTGCGCGCGCTCTTGTTGGCGTTGGTGTTGATTGTGGTTTACATGAACTTCCGCTTCCACGAATATCGTTTTGGTTTAGCAGCTGTTGCTGCCCTATTCCACGACGTGCTTATCACTCTAGGTGTATTGGCATTCGTTTCGCAGATGGGATGGGTTCACGTCGAGATCAATCTCGAAATCATCGCGGCATTCTTGACAATCATCGGTTACTCGCTTAACGATACGATTGTTGTGTTCGACCGTGTCCGCGAGAACTTGCCTCGTCGCAAAGAGTCTTTCAAAGAGATTATTAACATCTCCATTAACCAGTCTCTAAGCCGTACGATTCTGACATCTGTAACTACGTTCTTCGTGGTAGGTGTCTTGTTCTTCGCTAACCGTCAATTCCATAACACCCTCGAAGGCTTTAGCTTCGCGATGTTGGTGGGTATTGTCGTCGGTACGTACTCTTCAATATTCGTGGCGTCACCGCTACTTATTTTCTTCGACCGCTGGGCCCGTAATAAAAAAATCGGCTCGGTGTCAGGAAGCTCAACGAAAAAGAACAAGAAAACGGCTCCAGCTAACGGCTAATCAAGCCATTTAGCACCAAAACAGCCCGCTCACCGGCGGGCTGTTTTTTTTGTTCTTGAAATAGCTGCTCAATAGTTTACTTTAATGTAATGCGTACTTTAATTGCCCTTGTCGTCCTTGTCGTAGCTTTAGCTTACGCCGTAGTCTATAAAACTAGTAATAGCGAAGATCTGCCACCGACTCAAGCCCCGCACGATAGCAGTATTGGGATTATGACCTTTGGTGTTACAAGCACCGAAGCTGCATCCCCTGCTGACTCAGAGAGCAAAGCAGTGGCTGCGGTCAGTGAGAGCACGAACTCAGATGTTCATGTTGCGCCGCCAGCGACTAAAGATATTGCTGTGCATGAGCCCATGCAGCCAACTTCGCAGCCAGAGGCAGTCACGGAAACAGAGGCGTCATCAATAGCTGAAGTAGGTGGTGCAATAGATTACGTGGTTCGTTTAGACGACACTATGTATCGCATCATCTTGAATCACTACGGCACATACTCCGAAGATATTCTACGCGTAATTAGCGATGCTAATAACTTAAGCGACCCGTCAGACATCGGGATCGGCGATAAAGTAACCTTACCTGTTATTGAGGGTGTGGGCGCTCCGAAGCGGCGCTAAACCTGCCGCCGCACTCTTCTAGTCGCGGGCGCAATGCGTTCCAGTGACGAGGAGCTAAGCTAATGTGCGCCACCCAATTGCTCTCGTCATAATGTTCGCGAACAATCATTGCATGGTGATTGAACTCAGCCAACAGCTTACCTTCGGTAGCTGGCACTTCTATTTCTAAGTGCAATGACCAAACGTCAACCAGCGCAGCAACCGTTGAGTCGAGGCCGTCTATACCAAAGCCATCGTGCACCGAAGCATAAAGCGCATCTGGGTATTTATGACGCAACTCGATAGCTAACTGCTCATCTACTTTATCCCATTTATTAAGGACGAGTAAGGAAGGGATATGGATAGCGTCGAGTTGTTGCAAGACGTCGTTAACGGCTTCAATGTTTAATTCCAAATCTGGGTCAGAGGCATCGCAAAGGTGAACTAACAGATCGGCATTGATCGTTTCCTCGAGCGTAGCATGAAATGAGGCGACTAAGTTGTGCGGCAAATCGCGCACGAAGCCTACGGTGTCAGCAAGCACAACTTTTCGCGTATCTTGAAGTGTCCAATAACGCACCCGCGTATCAAGAGTAGCAAACAACTGATCGGCAATGTAAACATCGGCCGAAGTCAATTTCTTCAACATCGAGGACTTCCCAGAGTTGGTGTAGCCAACCAAAGAAACGGTGTATGGGTATTCACGCGCCACGGCTTCGCGATGGCGACGGTTTTCTATCTCCTTGAGTTTTCGCTTGAGTGAAGTAACCTTAGCGCCTACTAAGCGCCTGTCCGTTTCAAGCTGCGTTTCACCAGGACCACGCGAACCTACGGCACCTTCTGTACGCTCAAGGTGAGTCCACATTCTTTTGAGGCGCGTTTTTACGTATTCCATTTGCGCGAGCTCGACTTGCAGCTTTGCCTGGTTAGTTTGTGCGCGGGTAGCGAAAATATCCAATATCAATTCGGTGCGATCGACAACGCGCATTCCTAGATCTTTTTCTAAGTTACGCCCTTGGCCTGGACTTAGATCATGATCGACAACGACTAGAGTTGCGTCGTTAGCTTTTGCCAAGTCATGGATTTCTGACACCTTGCCACGGCCAAATGCTGTACGAGGATTAATTTTAGTAAGACGCTGGGTAAGCCCACCAACGACTTTCGCTCCTGCAGCTTCGACGAGACCTGAGATCTCTTGCAAAGGGTCGACAGCACGATCTGCCCCACTACCAGGCAAAATGAGGGTAGCTACAATGGCGCGATCGACAAGCGCGTTTGAATCTATACCGTCTTTGGTACTGCCCATTTATTGGTCTCTGACTTAATCACAAACTGATGTGTGTCGGCGATGACGCAGGTGCTAACTTTCCAATCTTCGCTGCTTTGCGGATAGTCGCCACGATAATGTGCGCCGCGTGATTCAGTGCGGAAGGTGGCACAACGGGCAATTGCTTGAGCGACTTGAACCATGTTTATGACTTCCACTCCCTGTGGAGTGAATGGTGCGAGACGCGATAGGTAGGATTCCCAGTCCTGAAGTAATTCATGCGCTTCTTCTAACCCAGCTGCGGAACGCTCAATGCCGACTTCACTCCACATCAATGACTTCAAAGAGTAAGTCATGTCATTAAGATTTAGTTGGGCATCGGTTTGCGGCTGCGTGTTAGTTAACCCTGGACTCAACCATCCACGATCGGCAGTTGTATATTTAGAAATGTTTTGTCCGCAAATGCGGCCGTGAACCAAACCTTCAAGAAGAGAGTTTGAACCCATACGGTTAGCGCCATGAAACCCTGTTGATGAGCATTCACCAACTGCAAATAGCCCTGGTACTGTAGTTTGCCCATGCAAGTTAGACTTAATGCCACCAACTAAGTAGTGAACAGCTGGCCTAACGGGGATAGTTTCGGTTTCAATGTCAATGCCGAATTCACGGCATATCTTTGCGAGTGCCGGAAATCGCGTTGAAGGTGAACTGACAGAAGACAGGTCTAGGGAAACGTAACGAGAATGCGTTTCAATCATGTGGCGGTAAATGGCCCGACTAACCACATCACGCGGTGCCAACTCGGCATCGGGATGGCAGTCCTCCATGAAGGCTACACCGTTTTTGTCGAGTAGTTTTGCACCCGCACCACGAGTAACTTCTGAGATTAAAAATCGCGCAGCACCTGCCACATAAAGAGTAGTTGGATGAAATTGAACGAACTCAAGGTCGCGCAACTCGGCGCCTGCGCGCAAAGCCATTGCGAGTCCGTCGGCAGTAGCCAATTGCGGGTTGGTGGTTTCTCGGAACAACTGTCCACCGCCACCGGTAGCAAAGACTATTGCAGGAGCTTCGAAGACGACAGTGTCGAAATCACTATCGGAGCGGATGTTGGTCATCGCAATTAAACCACGCACTGCCCCTTCGGCATCTTTTAATAATTCGATAGCGACGGTGGCGTGATAAACATCAATGCGCGGGTGCGATTTAGCACGCGCTATTAACGTGCGCTGCATCTCGCGACCTGTTGCAGTGCCGGCGCTGTGTAAAATTCTCGACACGCCATGTCCAGCTTCGCGGCCGAGATCGAATGATTTATCAGCATTGCAGTCGAACTGCATGCCACTTTCGATTAGCCACTCAATAGCTTCTGGTGCAGCTGATGTAAATTCATCGACGATTTTACGATCAGATAAACCATAGCCGAGTCTATAGGTGTCATCGGCATGTTGCTGGGGCGTATCGTCGTCACCGACAGCTGCTGCGATGCCACCTTGGGCTTCGTAAGTATTGGTTTGGTTGATACGACCTTTACTGAGAACCATGACATGGGCTCCGGAGTCAGCAGCAGAAATGGCAGATGCCAAACCGGCAACGCCACTACCAACGACAATTACATCGGCACGAAACGACGGTAAACTACGCAATGCTACAGAGTTACGGGCTAGCGGTGAAGCTAGCAATGGTGGGAATGTAGAAAGGGCAGATGCCACATATGTATTCTAACATTTTTTGCAAAAAAATGTCATGTTAGGGCTTTGTTTGCCGATACAATGACTGGGGCAATACCCTAACAAACACCTAATGAGACCCATCACTACCAAACAACTCTCCGTCCTTGAAGAAATCTGCAGTCACCAGCATGAAACCGGCCTTTCGCCAACCATGCAAGAACTAGGTGGCAAATTGGGCGTAAACAGAGTGACGGTCTATGGGCATGTTCAAGCCCTGCTAGAAAAAGGTTACCTCGAGAACCTCGAACCCGGTGCTTCGCGAGGGCTAGATCTGACGCCAGAAGGTTCCGCGGTTATTCAGAAACCTAAAGTAGCCAAACACCAACCATTCGAGTTGGTCAACAAATCTACTTCTACTCCACCGCCGACCTTTGGACTAGAAGGATTGAACATACCATTGCTTGGCCGCATCGCCGCGGGCGCAGCAATCGAGACTATTGAGGACCGCGAGGAAATCAATTTGGCACAACTACTTAATGCCAACGAAGAGACCTATATGCTCGAAGTGCATGGTACTTCCATGATTGAAGCACATATCGAATCCGGAGACTTTGTCTTAGTTAGCCGCTATAAGACTCCAAGCGAAGGTGATATCGTGGTCGCAGTACTCGAAAACGAAACTGCGACCCTTAAGAAATTCTACCCGCAAGACGACGGCACCTATATTTTGCAGCCAGCAAATGCTGCAATGGAGCCCATCTACTGCGACACCCTAGAAATTCGCGGTGTAGTATCGGGTGTCATTCGTAAGTACTAGTGCGCTCGCCTGATATACTCTTAAGATGAATGACTTTGCATTACTCTTATTAAGAATTGTTGCTGGCCTCGGCCTAGCATCACACGGCTATAACGCGATTGTGAATGGCGGAGTCGAAGCCATAGAAGGCTTTGCTGGTTTCTTAGGGTCACTCAGTTTCCCTGCGCCATTGGCCTTCGCCTGGATTGCAAAAACTGCTGAACTTGTCGGTGGTGTATGTGTCGCCGTTGGTCTACTCACCCGCCCCGCAGCGCTTTTGTGCGCGGCTACGATGTTTATTGCTATGTTAACGGCGCATCTAGGAGACCCTTTCGAGAAATGGGAGTTAGCCTTACTATATTTTGCTGCGATGGCTGTTATCGCAATGAGCGGATCTGGCAAATACTCTATCGACGCCAAGCGCAACGCTTAAACGTTTAGCGACGTTTGACCCTCAACAAGGCCTAGCCCAGAAGTTCGGGCATAAAAAAACCCATCTAGTTTTTACACTAGATGGGTTCATTATTTAAAGTCCGGCACTAACCTACTTTCACGCAATGCACTATCATCGGCGACTACTACTTAACGACCGAGTTCGGAATGGAATCGGGTGTGACCAATAGTCTATGGGCACCGGACAAATGGTGGTTAGAAGTGTAATCTTAAAATCGTTTACGATAATTTTATTTTGCTACTCCAGAAGAGAGCAAAAAGAATCAAGCCGTTCGGGTTATTAGTACAGCTCGCCTGAACACGTTACCGTGCTTACAGCTACTGCCTATCAACGTGGTAGTCTCCCACGACCCTAATTGGGATACCTAGTTTTAGAGAGGGCTTCAC
>Ga0257121_1003568_pt1 | contig 10111 bp, 9 predicted proteins | sample SI106_100metaG_FD_190180 | JGI IMG/M metagenome (GOLD analysis project Ga0257121, IMG submission 190180) | Marine microbial communities from Saanich Inlet, British Columbia, Canada - SI106_100 | ecosystem: Environmental > Aquatic > Marine > Inlet | place: Canada: British Columbia | collected... | reverse complement strand
TATCAACTGATGCCCCTGTGGCGATGCTCCCTATTCCACCGAAAGCCGATTGCCTACTACCAAGATTAGTTCCTGTAAAAATTTCAGTTGACGTCCCAGTAACAATCCTCACCAACGTCCCATAATTTGTACTCCCATTACCTATTTGAGTGTGCATCATCACTAAAATTTTAGAACTTGTTGCACTTGGTACGATTGTGGCGTTAACGCCTGTAACATCGACAAAACTTGCAGACGTTGAGGAAAAAGACTCGCCTAATATAGTTCCGTTAATTACTTGAAGAATTTTCCCCCCACCAAATCCTGTCGCAGTTCCGCTATTTACAATTGTTGCTCCCGATGGAACGGTAAAAGTATCTCCACTATCTCCAATCGTGAAAGCCGTTCCTGTAGCTGGGCTTATCTTGTTAGCCTTAATTTCTGATGCCATAGTTTATATCCTTAGATTACTGTATACACTCCGTTGACTGTAACCGCATAGCTTGACCCTACCGTTACAGGGCCGATAGAACTTGCGTTAGTTCCTGATGGCACAGTTATATTCTGATTGATCTGATCGCTGTTTGTTCTTATCCATTCATTTCCACTACCAAGACTTGGGCCACCACCTGTTATAGTTGCCCACTCTGGAGCCGTAGCACCTGAGTTAATCTGTAGTTGCTGAGATGCTGACCCTTTGGCTAGACGTGTATAGTCCGTGCCGTTGTAGTACATGATGTCACCCTGTGCATCACTACCTAATGCGATCTTGGCTCCTGTTACTGTGTTATCTAAAGGTGTGCCAAGCGTTACGTTGCTATCAGGCATGGTGACTGTTCGAGTCGTTCCTGTCGTTATGCCAGAGGCTTCAAATGCAATCTCTTTAGTGGCATCACTGTTATCTTGGATGCGGAAAACATTATCAGCCAGTTCATTCCCGACCCCACCGCTTGGCCCAACGGCCCCCGTGGGTCCAACATTACCAGATCGCACAAACGACATGTAGAGAGTGTCACCGTTATTGATCGAGCCGTTGGACGATGAATGTGAGCAAGGCACTTGCAACCATGATGTGTTATCCACCACTGTGCCTGTTACGTTGAAGGCAATGTACGTTGCCAGATCACCAGACTTTCTTATAAAAATATAACCCTCGTGTGTATCATTGCTACCGTCATCAATACTTAAAAGTAATGGACTTATATCTGGGTTGCCCGTGTCTGCCGTTACTGCATCGAATGCAATGTTAGTAATACTGGAAAGTGTGCCTGAATCAAACCTTACACCACCCGTCCCCGTTGGGTTAGCCATCGATGTCGTACTATCGTAGGTAAACTTGAACGCAACCGCACCCGTTGAGGCTTCTGTTAAAACAACATCGCTATTTGTTAAAATAACATCGCTATTTGTTGAAACAACATCTGCCGCTGTGCTTACCGCATCAGCCGCTGTTAGGACAGCCTTTGCCGTGGCTATACCAGCTTGGGTTGTTGCCGTTGTTGCTGACGTTGCCGCATTTGTTTCTGATGTTGTAACCGTGTTTGTAGTCCAAGCCGCTTGCCCCGAACCGTTGGTCGTTAAGTAGTTCGTGCTACTGCCGTCTGCTTGAGGCCACTTCACCCCGTCTAGGATTAAGTCACCAGTTCCGTTAGGTGTAAGAGTTAAATCCCCATCGGTATCGGTAGAGGTGATTGCGTTACCATCAACTTTCAGGTTATCTACTCTTAAATCTGTTACAGCCGAACTGACTCCTATCGACCCAGAATTAATTGTCACCCCATCTATAGTGCCGGCATTAATGTCTACCGAGTTCGAAACCGTCGTAGAAAAAGGGAGAACGACCCAGGTAGATCCGGAATAAAATTTCCAGACCGAGGCCGAAGTATCTCTCCATATATCACCGGCTGTTGGTGATGTTGGGGTAGTCCCCTGGGAAAACACCGCACTGACTGCCGTGTTAACACTAGGGAAAGATGCCTTTATGGTTGACTTGATTAAACGTAAATGATCGTCGCCCTGGTTCCTGTTATCCGAACCGGTCGGGTTACTGGTTACTAAATCCGATACATAAGTACCACTCTCTAAACTCATATCTTAACTCCAGGTCGTTGAGTTAGCCGTTACTGTTGCCCAAATTGTTGACTGGTCGGTAACATCCACCCACGTTGTTGATGTACTAGTTACTATTGTCCAAGACATATTAAATTACCGAGTGGTCGCCAATTGCCCTTAACGCTGAACCAGAGGCCCTGTCTCTATCATCTTCGGTCTGCATTGCTGCAACCGCTTCATTAAATAAACTGGTCCACTTCATTACCCCTTTATCGTTTTCAACATAAGAACTTAATTCAATAAGGGACCCATATAAAAGTATGTCAGGGTTGTTTGTCAGTAAGGTGTTAGTCGGGGATGCATCACTAAGGCTGTCCCACTTTTTGTAATAAACCATTTCCATTGTGTAGACTGCATCGGGAGTCGGAGCCACTCGGACTTCACTGCCAATCGTTGTATATACTTTTGGTTTCCCCGTATTAGTGCCCGCCCATAATGTATCCATACGTTCCGGGGTTAAATATTCCAGGTCCGTAACGGGGGAGGTATTTAATTTAAAATGTCGCATCTGGACAAAGTTTGTCGGTAAGGCATAGTACCCGGTCGAGGCTATTGTACTGGTCGTAACACGGGTTTCCATCAGTCGTACCCTTAAATTTCTGTTGATGCGTGTCTCGGCAAGTTTAATAAAGTCCGGTATCAGTGTGTCCAGGTCCTGACGTTTACTCCAAGACTTGACTGCCGTTTGTAATTCTGAATAGGTTGTTATTGCCATTTAAGATTTTTTCTTCTTAGGAGGTTTGTTTTTCTTTCTTCTTATCGTTCCTTTTTTCTTAGCCTTCCTATATGCCTCGTATCCTTTGTCTGTATACGAAAAATGTTTTCCACCATATTCCGGCATAACCCCTCCTATAAATTCGTATTCGTTGTTCTGAATGCTCTATTGTTAGGATCGTTCAAAAATTTCTTCATTGCTTCACGGTCACCCCATCGGCCATCACGCATTAATTCATCGACGATAATATTCGGGATCGAGGCTACCCTCTGCCATCCTGTAGGGTGTTTAATGTCGGAGTTAAATGCCTGGTCGAATGCATTTCTTTCTATCTTATTAAGTTCAAGAATAGGTGCCGTGTCCTGGGTACTTTGGATGTGTAACTTATCCTCAACCTCATCATAAAAAGTACGTTGTTCAACGGGGTAATCAAATTCCGGGGTGTCGTTGTTATCCATTTAAATCATCCAGTAAAAGATTGCTGATACGGTCCAACCGGCCATAAACCAGATAAAGGAATCCATGTTTGTATTCATGGTAGTAACCTCAAGGAAAGTATGAGAGGGAAGGTTGCCCCTCCCCCTCAAACAAGGTTAAACAGTCAAGTCTGCTAATTTACCGGAACTAGCCTCGTTTCGTGCCTCGAGACAATATTCTGATAAAAGCATGATTCGATCACTGTCCCCAGTCTTGGAAAGTTTCTCCTTTTTGACTGGTCGTAGGTAAGATACAGCCCACATATCCGGCTGAATAATGCTTGCCGTCCTGTCCCGAGAGAATCGGTTAGGTACGATAGCTAATTCACCGAAGTCACTAACATAAATGTCAGCAGAGGCTATGATCTGTGCAGGACCTACCTTTTTATTATCACGGTACTGGGTTGCGATACCGCTAAACCCGGAAAAGGTCTGCTTGTTGCTAGGTCCAACGATAACCGTAGTCGGCTCTCCACCAGAACTGAAGATAGACTGCAATACCGGCTTGAGAAGAACCTCTGTAGCCGCCCGTGCGGTCCCATCAGTTACCACACCCGTACTTGAGTTGGTAGCACCACCTGTACCGTGGCCCTTGTTAGTTAGAAGCCAGGATTCTAGTGCCCTTGTAGTACGGGCAACCGTAGAACTACCGGTGGCCTCAACTTGCTTGCCGGTAAGAATTGTTTCCATGTCTCGTTTTAGTTCCTTCAATTTTTTCGAGACATTGTATGCCATCTCACTCTTACGTCCGGCTTTGTCGGTAGCTTCACCAGAACCTGAAATTACAACAACCTTTCGAGAAATCTGTGTTCTGTTGTTTTCTCGAGTTGTTGCGGCAATAGCGGTACCGGCAGCATCATCACCTTCTATCTGGGCATTACTACCGTCAGGGGATGCTAACGAATCGGTCTGCCATTCATGGAGGGTATTGCTTGCCTTGCTACGTCCAATCGCTGACATAAATGGGCAATCGGATGGGCTTATGTTGTAGATGACATCGGTCAGGTCTTCCCTGGTTCCCAATGCATCATATGAGTCATGTGTATTAGTAGGTTGTGCCATTTTAAAACTCCTTTAATCGAACAAGGACATTCCTCGTTACAAGAGATCATAAATTACAGAACTGGCATCGTGTAATGATCCAGATTTCCGCAACTGTTTCATTTTCTCTGCACGTTTCTCGCCCGACACATCGGCCTTACCTGGGGTGGCACCGGACTTAACATACCTGGGTACGTTTTTAACTTTCTTGGCTCCGGGTTTTGTTTTCTGTATGTTGCGGTACCGCATGGCATCTCTTAGAACCATCATCGACCGGTAATCAGTAAGATTACTTAGTTCCTGATCGTCAAATCCTAAAGAAATTCCAAACTCCCGAACAGACTTGGAAACCTTTGCATCCCAGTCGGGCATCTTCTCCAAGAGTTGGTCCCTACCATTGGAAACATCTCTTTGAAATTGGTCGGACTGTTGCTGTTGCATCTGTTGGATGGTCTGCTGTTGTGATAACTGGGTTTCTTTTATAGAAGTTTCCAGATCACGCATTTCATCCCGTCGTTGCATAAACAGCATTGGGTCTTCTTCCCGGAGTGCATTCCAATCGACTTTCTTGTATTCCTCTAATTGGGAACCTTTGTCGGTCTTAGCTTGCTCCATCGCAGTAACGTACAGTTGACGTTCTTGCTGAATCGTAATCTGGGCCTGTTCGACCGCTTTACGTTGTTCTGCAAGTTCTTGTGTTTTCCGAGTGTAGTCCTCACCTTTTTGGTAACCGCCTTGCAACTCCTCGAGGGATACAGCACGTTCCTGGCCGTTAACCGTAACGGTGAAATCTGGCTGCTCCTGGTCGGGTTGTTCTTCGGTTGCATCTTCAGTTTCGGGCTCTACTTGCTCTTTGGATTCTTCTTGTGATGGTTGTTCTTCCTCTTCTACAGCCTCACCAGGCATGGTGGCTCGAGTCCTTTTGTATTCATCAGGTTCCGAGTCCATTGCAAGGATTGCATTCGTAGCAGATTCTAAACTTCCATCGGGTGGTTGGTTGACTCCCGTTTCTGGGTTGGTCGTTTCTTCTGTCATAAATCACCTTAAGTTGAGTGAATAAAAAAAGCCCCGACCGGACTCCCGTTTAAGGGTTGATCCAATCGAGGCTTCTATAAGAGTGGCCGATAAAATTTAGGTACTAAAGTATCTTTTTCTCCTGAGTGACTCTTTTAATTTTTCCTTGGTGGCAATGTAAAATCAGTTTGCCGGTAAATCCTTTGAGTATAAGTTCACTCAAAAAGTCGAAAACCTTTTTCATTAGACTCCTTTTGTTCACTAGCCATCTTGCCGGTAACCATATGCTGCCCTAGTTCCCGTTCAAGTGTTCCTAATAACTTTAGAGTCCTCCAACATTCTTCACGTCTTTCTTTTTCCTCGGGTAAGGTGTTTACCCAGGCAGAATAAAGGCCCTCCGAGATTGATTCGTAAGCCCCCTTATATATTTCACTGTCAAGGATGTCCTGTGCCTGACGACCTCTAGTGATTTCTTTATCTAAATTAATATTCATCAAGAAGACCTCTTTGCGGTTGAAGTCCAGGGTCCGAAAGGACCGATCCTACTTGTGGGGTCGCTTGTTGTCCTGAGAAGACTGTCCCTGACTGGTCCGGCCATCCTTGTTCTTGGGCGAATTGTTTATACGCCTCCTGTATCTTAGGGGTGAGACTACTTGATAATCTTCGTTCTTGAGCCTCTCCACCGTTTCTTCGTATGATGCTATCGTAACCTTCGCCATTTTTCCCTCCTACCGCAAGATCCCCATCAAACTGGTGATGGAAAACTTTAATATTATCGTCGGGGAATGTCTCCGACTTTTTAACTATTGACTGGACCGCTTTAACAAACGCAGTACGGTCCACCTCTTCGTAAACGTCATGGTTTACTCTTACTCCATTCTTCGTTGGAGCGAACCATACCGCTGATTGTATTGTACCATCCTCATTGACCTTTTGCAAATCAGGGTGAGTCTCTAATAGATCCATCAAGGACTCTGTTTCCTCTCGATTTAATGACCGTCCAAAATCTAGGTCTACCTGGTTTGCAACCTTATAATTCTTAGGAGCGAAAGACCTACCGTAACCGACCGAATCCTGATTAGTTAATTTCCCTCTGATAGCACTATAAAGTTCCATCGATTTTTTTGCAGATGGGTCCATTCGTCCACTCGGAACACCCCCCTTATCCATAGGGATAGCTATCCCAATCTGCCTGGAAGGGTTGAAGGATTTTACCCCCTCCTCAATGTAGAATCCAGTCCCCCATGCATCACGTTCCCCTACAGTCGGAATCCCTAGTTCTTTCTCAATACTATCCCCTATAATATCGTCAATTCTTCGAGAAAAATCCATTCTAACTTCATAAGGGGCATCGTGTAGTTGTGGCATCAATCCACTACTCCGGGAAGGCACTGCCTCCCAACCAACATAACCAGTGTAATCCTTCATGGCATCTTTAAAAGAATACCCTGCTTCTTGAACTACTCCTTCTGGGATGTCAGCTTTAAGAGCCTCTTTCCTTAACTCCTCACGCATCTTTTCATCGCTCCACCCCCGTTCAGCCCCTTTGAGTTTTATACCCTTGGCTGTATGTTCCCATCGACCTTTTATGGCAGACCAGATTGAAGCCTGGACCTGGTGCGGTTCAAGCCCCATTTTATCGGCTATTCGTTGTGTCTCTGATGTCATTATTCTATGTTGGGGAGCCCCTGGTGAATCCGACCCATAACCAAAGGCTCGGGCCATCCACATATCATTAGTCACATCCGACTGTGGTAAATTAGGATCCATAGTTTGCATCATATTATTAAAGAATGGGGATCGTTTAGGTCCTAAATAATCTTCCCCTTCTTTTAAATATCTATAGGCAGTCTTCGCCATATCATTTGGATACAGGCCGGCACTGATATCATCCCCCATTCTATTCTGATAATACATTCTAAGTGCGTGTCCCAGGTTTGACTTAACTTTCATAGATGAAGATGTTATAGAACTGAAGTTAGCTAACTGCTTGGCACGTTCTAGATCACCCTGCATTGCATCAACAAAAGCCCCACCAGAATCTGGATACCAGTCCTTTGCCAATATTCCTTCGTTAGCCAAGGCTTCTAACTGACCTCTCATTTTATTTTTCTGATAAGCATTGCCTACTTGTTCCGGGTACCCTAAATATTTTTTAGCCCTAACACCGGCAAGTACAGGACCTAACATTCCTAAAGGAGTAAACTCACTCAATGCCCCAACTCCCTCCAAGGCATCGGTCTGTGCATCCAACAACCCTCGAGGTTCTGCCCTAAAAGACAACTCACCAGAACCACGTCTAGGATCATCCCCTATTGGGACAGGCTGTGACTGGTCAATAGGGTTTCCGTATTGGTCATAAGGTAAACCTAAATCATACCCAAGTTTAGGATAAGGATTAGTTCTTTCCTCCGGGGGGTTTGCTAAGTTAGCACCAACTTGATAAAAAGGTTCAAGTGGATCAATAAATAAGGATTTTAAATCACTTCCAACCTCACCCAATACTGTCGGAATTGTTCCACCCTCACCAAACCAAGGAACCTCCTCTTCTTGAGGCCTGTAGCCATATACTGTCATATTAATTCCCTGTCATTTCTCTAGTTTCTTCTTGTGTTAATACTTGCAATGTTAATGGGGTAGTAGCCACAACGGTAGCTGTTCTAGGTCTTAACTCCAGGGCCCCAATCTCACCAAATAATTTATTCTCGTTTAATGTTGCCACCTTCACATCACCCTTTAAAACTGAAACCTTCCCTGATTTTATGAAGTAAGCCTCGGTACCATATTCACCTTCATTGATAATGATTTCACCTTGGCTGTACTTCCTGATTATCATCCAAGTTTCACCGCTCGTCCGGTATAGGCCTCCATCTGTAACTCTGCCGTCTTCATCTGGTTTTCTTTATCTTGCATCACCATATCGGCCTGTAGTTTTTGTCCTTCAAATTCCATCTTCTGTTTTTCTAATTGCAACTTAGCCATGTCCAACTGAATCTTCTGTTGGTCTAATTGGATCTTACTCATTTCAACCTGGGCCTTTAGCTGTTCTGGATCTGGTGCCTGTTCAGTTGGCATCCCTGATTCATCAGGTTTGTCCGGGTTATTGATAAAGTCATCCACGTTCTTGATACCCATGTGCTTAGCAGCCTCAGCCAAAAGGTTATAAACATTTTTAGGAGTTACTATTTTACCCATGCCACCCTGTTGAACCACGTTGGTAATATGTTGGCCGAACATATTCAAATAAGAAAGATTCTGGTCACGGTTGCCGAACCCAAGTCCTACCGTTGCTACCATGTCTGCCTTACTTTGCCATTGGGTAGGATCAACCTCAATCCATTCATTCCTTAAACGTATGACTCTGGGTTTCTGCTGATGTTTCTGCACCAACTCATAAATCATTTCGAACATCGTCTTCACCCCTGTCTCGGCAAATATTCTGGCAATAGTTTCCAGTCGTGCACCCGACGACTGCATCTGCTGCATATAGGCCGTGGCCGTGGTTTGCTGTAAGACGTTAGGGTCCAACCCTTGATTCATTTTTGTAATACCCGTTCTTGCATCTTTCACCTGGTCACAATAATTAAGCATTTCATAAGGGGACTTACCAATATCGGGAGTGTCTAATCTAAACACGGCCCCAGGTTCCCGGACTCTTACTATTCCACCAGGTCTTGATGTCAACATGTCATCGATGTTTACTTTTCCATCAACGACTCCCCAACGTCCATTATTCAACGCATAAATATTATCGAGAATATTTCTCCAAAGAGTGGACTTGATTAATTGTAAATCCATCACCGAGTCGGCAAGACTCTGGCCGTAAAACTTATGAGGCATTGGGATAGGACAGATGGTCGTAAACGGCATACGGTCTACAGACTCATTGAATAAGATTCTATTCCCGGCCTTAGTTACTTTTCTTAGTTCAGCAACTCCATCACCATCGTGGTCGCACATCATGTAACATTCACTGACCCATACTTTTCTCATAGCTTCATCGACTTCGTTTTTCTCGGTAGCACCTAATGAGTCGTCGTAATTATTTCTTGCTATGAATTGTTCGTTGTATTGCTGGTCATCTTCCGACACCAACTCCTCGGGGTTCTTGACTCCCATTTCTTTAAGTTGGGAAACTGTTTTCCTTACACGGTGGGCGACAAAACTTGCATCTTCCATTGACCTGGACTGACGTGAAACAAAAAACTCTTCGGGTGGCACAACTTCTATTTTTACCTTCCCGTCTTTAGTCCTCCGCATCAGGGCAACGTCATGGACTGTAGGCTGAACCATATCTATCTCTGGGCCCATCTCCTCATTCTGTATATCTACTGCTACTATCCTCGACGTATGTTCAAGAACCTCAACTTCTTCAGAAGCCACAACAGCATTAAACTCATCATCCGTTAATCCCTCGTATTCCTCCCGTTCTTCTTTATCACTCTCTTCCCAATAAACTTTAAAGATGCCGGTCTTTTGTATCAAGGCATCCTTGAATGCATCATAGATAATTTGAAACCCTGCATTGTCTCTAAAGAAAATATAGTTACAGTAGTCGGTAGCTTGTTCGGCAGATTCGGTGTCCTCTTCTCCCTGGGGATCAAACCTTCCAATACGGTCCCCACTAGTGAACACCTTCAACAAGGCTGGCAAGGTCCATTCAATCACGTCGGCTACGTCGGTGGAAACAACTGAACTACGGCCTTCCACTTCCGTGCCGAAGTTCTCCCCATAATAATATTCCAGGGCCTTACGTCGTTGGTCAGACAACTCC
>Ga0257121_1003562_pt1 | contig 10118 bp, 10 predicted proteins | sample SI106_100metaG_FD_190180 | JGI IMG/M metagenome (GOLD analysis project Ga0257121, IMG submission 190180) | Marine microbial communities from Saanich Inlet, British Columbia, Canada - SI106_100 | ecosystem: Environmental > Aquatic > Marine > Inlet | place: Canada: British Columbia | collected... | reverse complement strand
CTTGAAGACAGAGCATGGAGGCTAAGTTTATTTGGAGATAAATTAGAAAAGATTGAAGAATTTGATCCTTTAACAGGAGATCTATTAAAAGATTTAGATGTTATAAAAGTTTATGCAAACAGTCACTACATCACTCCAAAGCCAACTATCGAACAAGCTGTAATAAAAATTAAAAGAGAGCTTGAGGTTACTCTTAAGAAATTTAAAGAACAAAATAAATTACTTGAAGCTCAACGTTTAGAAGAGAGAACAAAATTTGATTTAGAAATGATTGAGGCTACTGGTTCTTGTGCTGGTATTGAAAATTATTCTAGATTTTTATCAGGACGAAAACCTGGGGAACCACCTCCTACTCTATTTGAATATTTTCCAGACAACACTCTTATATTTGTAGATGAATGCCACGTAACTGTTCCACAATTAAATGGAATGTATAAAGGGGACAGATCTAGAAAAAGCAATCTTGCAGAATATGGTTTTAGACTACCATCTTGTATGGATAACAGGCCTCTTAAATTTGAAGAGTGGGATGCAATGAGAACACAAACTGTTTTCGTATCAGCAACACCTGGTCCATGGGAATTAGAGCAAACTAAAGGTAAATTTGTAGAGCAAATAATAAGGCCTACTGGTTTAATTGATCCACCAGTTGAGATAAAACCAGCTAAGAATCAAGTTGATGACTTGATGCATGAATGCAAAAAAACAATTGATAAAAATTTTAGAGTATTGGTCACAACTTTAACTAAGAAAATGGCTGAAGACTTAACCGAATACTTTCATGAAAATGGTATTAGGGTCAGATATCTACACTCGGATATCGATACACTTGAAAGAATAGAAATCATGAGAGATCTAAGACTTGGAGTATTTGATGTATTAGTTGGAATAAACCTTTTAAGGGAAGGACTTGATATTCCTGAGTGTGCATTAGTTGGAATTTTAGATGCAGATAAAGAGGGTTTTTTAAGATCTGAAACTTCTTTAGTTCAAACTATTGGAAGAGCAGCAAGAAATCTTGAAGGAAGGGTTATTCTTTATGCTGACAAAGAAACAAAAAGTATAAAAAAAGCAATTCAAGAAACAGACAGAAGAAGAGCAATTCAGGTTGCCTATAACAAAAAGCACAACATTGATGCAACCTCAATTAAAAAAGAAATTAGCGATGTTTTAGAAAGTGTTTATGAAAAAGACTACCTAAAAGTTGGAACAGGTGACAATATTGGTGGCAATTTAAAGAAACATTTAAAACAATTAAATAAAAGAATGAAAGATGCTGCAACAAACCTTGAATTTGAAGAAGCTGCAAAAATTAGAGACGAAATAAGAAACCTTGAAGCGTCAGAGTTAGAAATTGTATTAAATCCAAAAGTAAAACACTATAATCAAGAAAATAGAGTGTATCCAAAAGGTAGATCAAAGATGGGCTTACCTGGTACAAGAGCACAAAAAGGTAAGAAAAAATGGAAGCAAACAAAATAATTATCACAGGAGCCGCAACAAGAATGGGCGCTGCTATTGCAAAGAAACTCTCAGGTCCAGGAGTTGAAATGGTTATTCATTACAATAGCTCTAAATCTGAAGCTGAAAAATTACAAAAAGAATTATCAAAAAATAAAACAAAAGTTTACTTGGTAAAAGGTAATCTTGCAAAAGAACAAGATTTAAAAAAAATTATAAAATTCTCAAAGTTAAAATTAAAATATTTTGATTGTTTAATTAATAATGCTTCATTATTTGAAAATGATAGTCTTAAAAATTTTTCTTCTAAAAGCTGGAACCAACATATTGATGTAAATTTAAAAGCACCCGCATATCTTACAAAAGAATTTTCAAAAAACGTTAAGGGTAAAAATAACAATATTATAAATATAATTGATCAAAGAGTTTTTAAGTTAACTCCCTTTTTCTTTTCTTATACTTTAAGTAAAACAGGGCTTTATACTCTAACAAAAACTAGCGCTATGGAATTAGCTCCAAATATAAGAGTTAATGGAATAGCCCCTGGTCCTACTATTAAAAATAAAAGACAGAGTGATAAACATTTTAAAAAGCAGTACTTAGCAACCCCTTTAAAACAGCAGGTAAATGTACAAGATATATGTTCTGCTGTTGACTTTTTTATCAAAAACAGTTCAATTACAGGTCAAGTAATAGCAATAGATAGTGGACAAAGTTTAAACTGGCAAACACCAGATGTAATTGGAAAAGAATGAAAAAAAATAATTTAAATATTGTCAAAATAGATAAAAATAAAAGTTTATTTAATTACGAAAAAAAAATTCTTATTAAAGAGTTAACTCTAGATTTAAAGCTTGGTTATTATGATTTTGAAAAAGAAAAAACTCAAAAAGTAAAATTTAGCTTAGAGATTGATTATGAAGATAGAAAACCAACAAATGATAAAGATATTAAATCAATTGTTAATTATGGTCAGGTTGTGAAATTAATTACAAAACTTGCAAAAAATAAACATTATAATTTTTTAGAAACACTTGCTGAAGATGTCTTTGATGTATTATTTAAAGACAAACGAATTGGAAAAATTATGCTTCAGATTGAAAAATTAGAAATTATAAAAGAGTGTGCCTCTGTTGGTATCCAAATTACCAAAAAAAGAAGTCATGAAGAGCTCTGAATTAGGTAAAGACGTAATTAGAAAAGAGCTCCCATTAATTCCTAAAAGCCCTGGAGTTTATCGAATGCTTGATCATAAAGATGTGATTTTGTACGTAGGTAAAGCAAAAAACTTACCCAATAGATTGAAAAGCTATGTTGCTGAAAAAAACCACATTATTAGAACAGCAAGAATGCTTTCTCAAACTTTTAAGTTAGAGATAACGACTACCGCCAATGAAAGTGAAGCCCTTCTTTTAGAGGCTAACTTAATCAAAAAACATAAACCTAAATTCAATATATTACTCAAAGATGACAAATCTTTTCCCTTTATTTTCATCAGTAATAAAGACCAATGGGCACAAGTTACAAAACATAGGGGAAAAAAAGATAAAGAAGGATTTTATTTTGGACCGTTTGCTTCAGCTGGAACTGCAAATTGGACTATTAAGATGCTTCAAAAAATATTTCAAATTCGAGTTTGTGATGATAGCACCTTCAAGAATAGAAAAAGACCCTGCATACTTTATCAGATAAAAAGATGTTCTGGTCCTTGTGTAGATTATATTGATAAAGAAGATTATAAAAAATCAGTAGATCAAGCAATTCAGTTTGTCTCTGGTAAATCAAGAGATATACAAAAAAATTTATCCAAACAAATGGAGGAAGCTAGCGAAAAACTTGATTTTGAAAGAGCCTCTATTTTTAGAGATAGAATTAAATCTTTAAATATAATTCAATCATCACAAAGAATTAATGAGGCCAATCTAGTTGATGCTGATGTGATCGCAGCATACAAAGAATCTGGTAAAACCTGTATTCAGGTATTTTTTTACAGGTCCAAACAAAATTGGGGCAACCAAGCATATTTTCCAAAACATGATCCTGATCAAGACGTATCTGAAATAATGTCTTCCTTCTTGATGCAATTTTATGAAAATAAAAATGTTCCAAAATTAATAATTATTAATACTGAAATTAATGACAAGAAATTAATTGAAGAAACTTTAAGTAAAAAAGAAAGTAGTACAATTTCTATTAATATAGCAAAAAAAGGCACTAAAGCTAAAGTGATCGCTATGGCAGAAAAAAATGCTAAAGAGTCACTTAATAGAAAAATTTATGAAACAAATAATAATAAAAATTTATTTGAAGGTGTGGCTAAAAAATTTGATCTTAAAAATGGTTTAAACTTAGTTGAGGTTTATGACAATAGTCATATCTCGGGAACCAATAGTGTAGGAGCTATGATTACTTTTGGAAATGAAGGATTTGTTAAAAAAAGATATAGAAAATTTGATATTAAGACAAAAGGTGCTGAACAAGACGATTTTGCGATGTTAAAAGAGGTCCTTACAAGAAGATTTAAAAGAGCAATGTTAGAAAAAGGAAATTATTTAACTCTTCCTGATCTAATTTTAATTGATGGTGGTAAAGGTCAATATTCATCTGCCAAAGAAGTATTGGATGAATTTGGTTTACACGATCTTCCCATGATTGCTATTGCTAAGGGTAAATTAAGAAATAGTGGTGATGAAACTTTTTTCTATAAAGGAAATTCATTTAAATTTGATAAGAATGACCCTACCCTCTTCTTTATGCAGAGATTACGTGATGAAGCACATAGATTTGCAATCACCTCTCATAGAGCAAAAAGAGCAAAAGGAATTACAAAATCCTTATTAGATCAAATTGATGGTATTGGGTCGATTAGAAAAAGAGCGCTATTGAACCATTTTGGCTCTGCTAGAGCAGTAGAATCTGCAAGTTTTGATGAGATTAAATCAGTTGAAGGTGTTGAAGAAAAAGTTGCAAAAAAGATATATAACTTTTTTCACGAATAATTATGCTTAAAAAAATTCCAAATATCTTAACAATTGGTAGAATAATAATTGTACCCTTTTTTGTCCTAGCATTTTATTTGCCAGGTTTTTATGGTGATTTAACTGCATGCGTATTATTTGTAATTGCTTCATTTACTGATTTTTTAGATGGAATGTTAGCAAGAATGATGGGTGAAGAATCTAAGTTAGGTGAATTACTTGATCCTATAGCAGATAAAATCATTGTTGCTACTGCACTTATATTGCTTGTTATGAGTGGAACAATTAGACATTACGAAGTTATTGCCGCAATTATAATACTTACAAGGGAAATACTAATTTCAGGCTTAAGAGAGTTTCTGGCTAGAGGGCAAATTAAATTACCCGTAACTAATTTAGCAAAATTAAAAACTTTTTTACAAATGGTTGCCATAGCTCTTTTACTAACAGGTGAAACTGGTAATAAAATTTTGAACTTTCAAGATTATAATGCTCAAACTATTGGTATAATCTTGCTTTGGCTTTCAGCATTTTTAACTCTTTATACTGGTTATGAGTATTTAAGAAAAGGCATTGACCATGCAATGTCTGAAGATAATAAAAAATAAATAATCTATTTTTTTCTAACTAAAGCTTGATAACTTTCATTTAAATCAATTATAGTTTCACAAACTTTGAATTGACTGTCTGCAATGCAAGATACAGGAGTTACTTCTGCAGCTGACCCAGTTAAAAAACATCCAACAAAATTTTTTAGTTCTTCAGGTTTAATTTTTCTCTCATTAATTTTAATTCCTTTAGATTTTGCAATCTCAATAACTGTTCTTCTTGTTATTCCATCTAAAAAACAATCTGGAATTGGAGTGTGTATTTCTCCATTTTTATCTTTAAAAAAAACATTTGCTCCAGTTGCTTCTGCAACATTTCCTTCATGATCCAGCATTAAAGAATCTGTATAACCTTGTTGTTCTGCTTCATGTTTTGACAAGGTATTGATCATATATAAACCAGATGCTTTCGTATCCCACGGTATTGTATTTGGTGCAGGCTTTCTCCAGTTCGAAATATTTAATCTAATCCCATTAATTTTTAATTTTGGATCAAAATATGAACCCCAATCCCAGGTTGCTACGGCAACATGAATTTTTGTTTGTTGTGCAGAGATTGCCATCATTTCACTACCTCTCCAGGCCATTGGTCTTACATAACCATCTTTTATATTTTGAACTGAAATAATTTTATTACATGCATCATTTATTTCCACTTCTGAATATGGCATTGTAATTCCCATTCTTTTAGCTGAATAAAAAAGTCTTGTAGTGTGTTCTTCTAATTTGAATATTGATCCGTCATAAACTCTTTCTCCTTCAAATACACAGCTAGCATAATGTAATCCATGATTTAAAATATGAATTTTTGCATCAGCCCAATCAACAAGCTCGTTATTATACCAGATTTTACCAGATCTTTTATCGTAGGGTATCATGTATGAAATAATTTAAATTTTTTCCTAAAATTATCTTTGTATCTATAATATGTCAATATAACTTACCCATAATGAAAGAACTTTTATATTTAAAGGACACTCAGTTAAAGCAGTTGATTGAAAAGTTATTTACAAGCTATCGTGAGTCTTTTTCAGATGCCAAGAAAACATTAGATAAATACTCTATAGGTATAGCTCACCACAAAGTTTTACATCTATTATCAATGTATAAAGGGATTACAATTTCTGATCTACTAAAGAAGTTAAAGGTTACCAAGCAGAGTTTGAACAGAGTTTTAAAAGATTTAATTAAACTTGATGTTGTTTTTTTTGAAAAAGATCAACAAGACACAAGAGTAAAGCACATTTTTTTAAATGAAAAGGGAGAAAAAATTTTTGATGAAATATTTTCGACACAAAAAAAAAGAATTTATAACGCTCTTTTAAATTCAAGTTCAGATCAAGTTCTAAACTTTGATAATGTTTTAAAGAAAATAATTAATGAATGATTTTGTAGCCCACATTTTAGTTGTAGATGATGATGAAGGAATTAGATCTCTAATTAAACAGTATTTAAATGAAAATAACTTTCTAGTTACCACATCAGATAGTGCAGAAAATGCTGAAGAAAAAATTTCAATAATCAAATTTGATTTAATTGTTTTGGATGTAATGATGACAGGCAAAAGTGGTCTTGATTTTATCAAACAAAATAAATCTAAAATTGATACCCCTATAATTTTATTAACGGCTAAAGGAGAAGCTGAAAATAGAGTTGAAGGTTTAGAAATAGGTGCTGATGATTATTTACCAAAACCTTTTGAGCCAAAAGAACTTACTTTAAGAATAAAAAATATTTTAAATAAAACAAAAAGAAATGATGAAAAAAGAATTATAACCTTTGATAATATTAAAATTGATCTTAACAAACTTTTAATTATTAAAAATGATACTGAATATAAAATAAATAGTACTGAAAAAATTATATTAGAAAAAATGATTAACAATCCTGGCAAAACTTTTTCAAGAGAAGATATTGGTAAACTAACCGATCTTGATAAAGAAAGATCAATAGATGTAATAATTACAAGACTTAGAAAAAAAATAGAAATAGACCCAAAAAATCCAAAATACTTACAAACTTTAAGAGGTGCTGGTTATGTTTTATGGATTGAATAATTTTATAAAAAATTTACTACCAAAAAGATTATTTTATAGAGCTTTATTAATCGTAGCAGTACCAATAATTGTTCTTCAAGTAATCATATCAATTGTTTTTTTTGATAGTCTTTGGATTAAAACAAATAAAGGTATGACAAGAGCATTAATTGGTGAGATGAAAACATTCATAACAGCTTACGATAACGGAAAATATAATAATAACGATCTGTCAGGGTTATTTTCAATTTATTTGGATCTCAATGTTGTATTTAAAAAAGATGATTTATTTGAAAAACCCCAAAAAGAAAGATGGTTTAGTCCAATAGATAGAACGCTTAGAAGAGAACTGAAATCTAATATGGGTACTCAAAATTACTGGTTCGATACAACAAGTTATAAAGAGCTTATTCATATTAATATTAAACATAACGAGGGTTACTTTGAATTTTTTATTCCAAAAGATAGGGTGACAAGCTCATCTGCTAGAGTGTTTGCATTGTGGATCACCTTACCAGCTCTACTAATGATAGCTATAGCTATAATATTTCTAAAAAATCAAACAAGGCCAATTACCAATCTTGCAAAAGCTGCAGAAAGATTTGGCAGAGGAGAAAATATTGACGAGTACAGACCATCAGGAGCCTTAGAGATTAGACAGGCAGGTTTGGAATTTGATAAGATGAGAAAAAGAATAATGAGACACCTCAATCAAAGGTCTGAAATGTTATCTGGTATAAGTCATGATTTAAGAACACCCTTAACAAGACTTAAACTTCAACTATCTTTTATGAAAGATAAAGATTTATCAAAAAAAATGTCTTCAGATATAGATGAAATGGAAAAAATGCTTAATGAATATCTACAGTTTACAAGTTCATCTTATTTGGAAAAAGATGAAACTTTTGATATTTCTGAATTAATAGAAATCACAATAGATAAATATAATAATGATAAAATAACTAAAGAAATAATTCCAAGAGTTTATATGAATGGTAGAAAAAATTTAATACAAAGGTCTTTAAATAATTTAATTGATAATTCTATTAAGTATGCCGAAAATATAAATCTTCATCTGTCAAAAAAGAATAACAGTATAATAATTACTATTGATGATGATGGAGTTGGCATTCCCAAAGAAGAGTTGGAGAATGTTTTCAAACCTTTTTATAAAGTAGATAAAAGTAGAGGAGATTCTAAATCTAGTGTTGGTCTTGGATTATCAATTACATCTGACATAATCAAATCACATGGGGGAAACATTTTATTAGAAAAATCTCCTTTAAATGGTCTTAGAGTTAAGATCTTTTTACCTTTATAGATTTTTTGTTTGGACTTTTTTTTTCTAAATTGTTGATTTTTTTTTCTAAATTTTCAACTCTTTTAATTAATATATCTGTTTCTTCTTTGCTGGTTAATTTCATTTTAAAAATGATTTCATCTCTTTTAGATCTTAAAACATTTATGATTTCAGAGCTCAAATCTTTATAAGAAATAAGTCCTTGTTCAAATAATTTTGTTAATTTATCAATTACAAATTTTGATTTTGTCATATATTCGTTTATAAAATTAATATACTTTATACGTAGTTTTTTAAAAATGTTTATTAATAATTTTGACCCAGTTGCTTTTCAAATATTTTCATTAGAAATTAGATGGTATTCTTTGGCTTATATTATCGGCATTACACTTGGTTGGCTGTATTGTAAAAAAAAATTAATTAAAGATTCTTATATTTTTCAACTATTTGATGACTTCATTACCTATCTCATTATTGGTATAATTTTAGGTGGTAGGCTTGGATATACTTTATTTTACAATCTAAAATATTATTTAGACAACCCTATTGAAATATTGATGGTTTGGAATGGGGGAATGTCATTTCATGGTGCTTTAATTGGAATTATAATTGCATCAATATTATTCTCAAAAAAACACAATACTAATTCGTTTATATTTTTAGACTTAGTGGCTCTATCTGCTCCAATTGGAATTTTTTTTGGTAGAATTGCTAACTTTATAAACTCAGAACTTTATGGAAGAGCCACAGACCTTCCTTGGTCAGTTCAATTTGTTCTAATAGATAATATCAAAAGACACCCCTCTCAATTATATGAGGCTTTTTTTGAAGGAATAATTCTTTTCTTTGTACTTGGGTATTTCTTTAAAAAAGATTATTTAAGAGTACCTGGAAAAATCTCTGCTTTATTCCTAATCTTTTATTCTCTATTTAGATTTTTTATAGAATTTTTTAGATCTCCAGATCCACAAATCGGTTACTTAGTTTTAAATCTAACATTAGGCCAATTGATAAGTGTTCTTTTTTTCATGATTGGGGCTTATCTTTTAATCCTAAAAAAATGAAGATTAAGAATAATGACTTATTTACTCTAGATAAGTTTATAGAAGAATCTCTTTATAACAAAACATCTGGCTACTACATGAAAAAAAATCCCTTTGGCAAAAAGGGTGATTTCATAACTTCACCAAATATATCAATATTATTTTCAGAAATGATTGCAATTTGGGTGGTTTCATTTTGGCAAAATCTAGGTTGCCCTAAAGAGTTTAATTTAATTGAGTTAGGTGCTGGTAATGGTGAAATGATGAAAGTTTTAGTCAATACCTTTGATAAATTTCCAATATTTAAAAATTCTTGTCGCATTAAGATTTTAGAAAGGAGCAAATTACTTAAGAAAAAACAAAAAGTTAATATCAATAAAAAAAATATTCAGTGGTTAAATGATTTAAGCGAATTGGATAATTTACCATGTATCTTTTTAGCAAACGAATTTTTTGACGCTTTGCCTATTAAGCAATTCATAAAGAGAGAAAGAAAATGGTTTGAAAAACATGTTAGATTTTTTAATAATAAATTTGAATATTTCGATGTTCCTTTTGATATGGAAAAATTTGAAAATAAAATTAAATTTAAAATTTCAAAACAACAGAACTTTATTGAGTATTCACCGCAATCAACTGAATACTTAAAAATTATTAACAATAAGATTAAACGTAATAATGGTGGAATTTTA
>Ga0257121_1003546_pt1 | contig 10140 bp, 23 predicted proteins | sample SI106_100metaG_FD_190180 | JGI IMG/M metagenome (GOLD analysis project Ga0257121, IMG submission 190180) | Marine microbial communities from Saanich Inlet, British Columbia, Canada - SI106_100 | ecosystem: Environmental > Aquatic > Marine > Inlet | place: Canada: British Columbia | collected... | reverse complement strand
TTTCCATAATCTTCCTTGCCTTGCTTAAAGTAAATGGTCCTGAATGATCCGAATAAGATTCTAAACCATCACCATCATCACTCATGTTCAATTCAGTGATATAAAATTGTTTCTTGTTTTTTAGCATTTCAACTCCTTTGTTCATAATTCATTTTAACACGGATCTGGATTGGGTCAACCTGGTGATGTATATATAATATAATGCCGACATCATCTAGTGCCACTCAGTGAGACCAACTACTAGATATAGTCATATCAAAAAAACCTCCCATTCTATGCGACTTCTACAGGAGGTTGACGGTATTACCATCCATGCTATACTGAATTATGAAACTAACAAAAGGAGTTGAACAAATGAAGATAAACATACATAATGAAATCTTTAACATGAACAGTGAAGAGCTGGAATCAGTGATAGAGACAGTGAAGTTGAGAAGAAATCAATTACACTTCAAGAACGCCCATTCATTGAGAGTAGGTGACAGAGTATCATTCCAAGGTAGACGAGGAATTACCGAGAAGGGTACTGTTAAAAAAATTAAGATCAAATATGTTCTAGTAGAAACTGACAGGGGTCAGAGATGGAATGTACCAGGATCACACCTAACTCAACTCAAGGAGGCTGTTAATGCCTAATTGGTGTTCGAATCAGATCACAATCACGGGCGACAAGTCCGTGATAGACAAGATAGAGAAGATTGTAAAAGAAGAAGATCACAAGAACGGTCTTCTAAATTATATGAGTCCTATGCCTAAACAATTAGAGGACACGACAAGTCCTAGTTCATCAGCAGACAAGCCACAGCCGATGGTTGAAGGCTTTGATTGTTGGTATGATTGGAGAGTAGAAAAATGGGGTACCAAGTGGGACGTCAATGAGTTCTACGGTGTGGACAGACAAGGCGATACTATATCATTCGGATTCAGTTCAGCCTGGGCACCACCAATTGGTGCTTATGAACAATTCATATCCGATATGTCGGCCAACCAGATAGATGTATCTGTGAAGGCGTACTACTACGAAGGTGGCTGTGATTTCATGGGCGAGTGGGACAATGGTGACGACGACTGTTATGCTCCTAGCGATTACAAATCAACAGATGACTTTTGGAACGACGGCATAGGTTCTACTTTGGATGACACATTCAATATCACGGAGTCTATGGCGGAGTACGAAGCGGAACAAGAAGCAGAAAAAGAAGATGTCCACGAGTACACCAAAGGCAAAGCAATGAACATAGGGGAGGAGGCATAATGCCAAAGAAACTTTATAGAGTCCATGCAACCAAACAGGTTTGGATGGAGGCAGACATAGAGGCCAACAGTGAAGATGAAGCATTAAAACTGGCCGAGGAACATCATGGAGAACAGGAGTGGGACGAAAATCACACTCAAGGTGGTGATTGGTCATATGACGATGTGGAGGAATTATAATGACGAGACAAGCGACTGACAAGATATTGGAGATGGTTGAAGAAGGAATCCTGGACCGGGATACGGTCATAATGTCGTGCCTGAAGTATATGTCAGAGGATGACGTGGCGGACATGGCTCACTCCAATGAGTTTTTCTACAACGAGGAAGAGGATGATGAGGAGGACGAAGAATAATGTGGGAAGATGAATTATTTGATGAGATACAGAAAGGCGACAGGGTCTGGTATGAGAACGAGCAAGGGCAGACCTGCAAGGGCAAGGCTGTGATGATAGGCCCAATGGGTTGGGTACTGAACACAGGCGATGGACAGGCCAAAGTTGTGAATGAAGGACATAATTACCTGGGTCACACACCTGCCAAGGACAGACAACCTGATCACCTGGGACATTTTTTAAATGGATAGATTAATAAAATTCTGCCTGCCTAAAGACTTACAGGTCTGGCTAGATCAATATAAGGCTCCTACATATGAATCGGCCTTTGCTAAAGACATACCTAACAGTTTCTACAACCATGAGATGGCTAGTAGACTGGCAAAGGTCGTTAAAATTAGAAAGAAGTATCGTGGAGCATCAGTATTCATAGAAGAGGGTAGGGTAAAATTATATTCAAGACCATCTTCTTTTTGTCATAAAAAAATGGCCGAAAGATTTTCACTATACGAAAGATAATTTTCTTTTAATCCAAGCCAATCTTTGAGACCTACAAAGGTTCCTTCTATGTTCTTCAGAGAATATTCTTCCTTTACCGGAAATAGACATTTTTTTTCTTGCTTCTTTCGACATTTTTTTACCTCTTTGGCCAAGGGATATTTTTAGTCTTGCTTCTTCTGATAGATTTTTTTAGAAACAGATATTTTTCTTCTTGCTTCTTCTGATAATTTAACGGTATGACACTTATGCCATTTTTTCATGGTTTCAGATTGTTTCCTTTTCTGTTCTTCGCTCAATGGACCAATCTTTAATCCTTTATTCCATGCCGGCTTGGCATGAGAGCCAGGCACTATTCTATTATAATATCTTTCGTTTAAATGCTTTTTTCTTTTCTGTATGAGTTCTCTTTCTAATACAGCCATTTCTTCTCTTTGGCCTACTTGTAATATCCTTCGTTTAAAATCCTGCGGTCTTTTTTCGTATTCCGCCAACATATATTTTGAAGAACAGATATAATTTGGATTGTATCCACTATGGAATCCTAGATAATACTTTTTTAATAAACTATCCCGCCAGAGATAAACATATGATTTCTGTTGATTGTAAATAGTTTTCACTGATACTTCCTTTCAAGTGTTAGAGCCAGTGGATGCTTTCAACATCGCGATTGGCGTTTTTCTTGTTAATATTTACCTTATTTTATGGCAATTTTTTGGATGGCACTAGATGTAGTATCGAAGAAAATGGTTGGCACTACATATAGTATCTTTTTCTGAAATTGAGGAGGTTGACGCTATTACCATCCATGTTATACTGAATTATGAAACAAGGAGTTGAAAAAATGTATAAAAGAGACGATCACTATTATTCTGTAATTTCTACAGAAAATTTATATAGAGAATTGAATACAAATTACGCAGGCGAAACTGATTTGGTACAGTCTTTGATGAGCCAAGCGATTTCAGAAGGCTTGGTTGCTACAAGACACGAGTTAGGCGTAGCGAATGAAGAACTTTGGAGCCTAAATGATTGGCCTGAAGGAGAGGGATTTGGTACTTCAGATTTCTATTCTTACAGAAAAAGAATTGCGGAGACTATCGCATTTGAAAGAAAATTCTTACAGGCAGAAAACGAGTTGGTTCAAATCAACAAGTTGACTGAAAGTCCAAAGAACGACACGGTAAGAAAATACATGAAGATGAATGAAAAACTAGCAGAAGGGATGGTAGCATAATGTCAAAAACACATCTAGACGAAAAAGAAATAGATCAATTAATGGACTTGTTCAACAAGATAAAGTTGGACCTGTCAGATCATAGTTTTCCAACAAGAACAAATAGGTTGGAGGCTGTGGAGAATATGACAAAGGTTTTAGAAATTCACGGAATGAAAGTTATCCGTGATCCTGAAATTTGGGTAGAACCAAGTAAGTCAGAAAGAGAAGAAGGAGTTGAACCAGTTGTGGTTGCAGATGCTAGGGATCAACATCTTATCAACAAGAACTTTAACAAGGCAACGGGAGGAAAATAATGGCGACTAGAGCGAGGATAGGTATAAAACAAAAGAGCGGAAGAATAATTGCGTCTTACCAACATTGGGACGGTTATCCAGGAGGACTTGGGTTCAACCTGGTAGAGAATTGGGAAGACCCAAAGAAGGTCACTGATGCTATTAAATTAGGTGATTCATCTAAATGGCATTACATCAAAGGTGAACAAATTGATTTTGATGATAGGTCTAATCCTATGCACGAAGTTCAAAATTGTTATTATGGCAGAGACAGAGGCGAGAAGGATTGTGGATACAAGATCTACAAGGACGAAGCCGAATACATAGCGAACGGTTTCCGTTCAGGTGAACAATATGTGTACCTTATGAAGTTAGACAATGAAAAGGACTACCTTGGCCGTCCGAAAGGCACTTGGTATTTCGTTGAGTCTAGATACACAGAACAAGGCAAGGAAGTCATAGATGAGGAGTTCAAGCCTTTGACTGAAGTTGCTATCCAGGATCATATTGATATGTGGAAGAGAACATTAGAAGGCTATAAGAATAGGAAAGTGGCATAATGGTTAGGGTTGATTGGAGATACATCAAGGAGAGAGGCGACTACAAGGATGACGAATCAAAGAACAGAGGATTCAGCCTTGTGGAAGTTTATGACCAGTATGATGTCAAAACGGTATTAGAATCTTTCTATGAGAGTATGAAAGAACCAGTAAAAATTATCAACATAAGAAGAGAGGAAATAATATAGTGAGCAGACTGAAAGCGATAGGAATATCATTCGTTGAAGGTATGTGGTTCGCTTCGTACACAGTTCTACCAGTGATTGGTATTATGTGGGCGACGGGAATTGTCAGTTTAAACATATAAGGAGGGGCGGATGCCCAAGAAAGAAAAGATTTGGAATGGCGGAATGCCAAGTGGACCTATAGGTCCATTTGTTTGGCAGGCATGGGTCAAAGGTTCAAAGAAACCTATAAGAGTTGTGGCATTTGATCTCCAACACATCAAGGACCAATTGGCAGGCAAGGCTGTGATAAAAGCCAAGAGATTACCTGAGGAGAAGGATGAGTTCTCATCCATGCCACTAGGGCCAAAGGGTTCAACAGTGAACAGGCCTGCTGACTACGACAGAGGATTCAAGATATTGAGGGAGTGGATAGACCAGAATGGCGGACCACCCGAGGAGATCAGGGTGAAACTTCGTGAATTATACATAGATTATGACAGGGCATCAAAAGGTGTCTAAAAACCAAAAAGAAGAAAGTCTTGATTCTTTAGAGAGCCTGTGGATGCTTTCAACATCGCGATTGGCGTTGTTTTATAATGTTATTTATTCCATTTTATGGGCATTTTTTGGATGGCACAAGATGTAGTCAAAAAAAAGATGGTCGATACTAGATGTAGTATCTTTTCACTAGATCACCCGGTTGACGCTATCCGTATCCGTGCTATTGTTAAGAATAACAAAAGGAGTTGAATATGCAGAAAACAATAGAAAACAATTTAGACCTTTTAAAATTCAATGCTGAAGGAGTTCATCCTGCAGATATGTTTTTAAATGCTAGAAAAGTTGCCATCAAGGCAGTGGATGAATTCACAGCCAAACACGGTGAACCAATGTATTGTGGTTTCGCCAATGTTTCAATTCATCCTGCAAGAGGCAAATTTGTTTCTTTTATGAAGAAAGCAGATATTGGTTCAAGTGGTTTCAGAGGTGGATACAGAATATCTTATTATGATATCATGCCAAATGATCACCAATACAGAACAACCCAATCGATGAGCATCAAAGAAGAAGCCTGTGATGCCTTTGCTGGCGAACTGAAGAAATATGGTTTGACGGTTTATTCGGAAAGCAGAGCCGACTAGTGTCAGGAACATTAGAATTCGTATTGCAATCAGCGAGGGCCGTTATGGCCTCGCTGGCAATGTCCTACGAAGTTGAGACAGGCGTGAGTGTAAACGAAACAGAATTAAAATGTATGGCAGAGAACATCTACTTTGAAGGTAGAGCAGAACCAATGGTAGGCAAGATTGCGATAGGCCATGTGGTTATGAACAGAATTAAAGATGACAGATTTCCAGATACTATATGTGGAGTGGTGCATCAAGGACCAGTTAGGGAGAGTTGGAAAACAAAAAAAGATCCTACCCTAGCAGATGAAGATAGAATTTATTATCCAAGAAAACACAGATGCCAATTCAGTTGGTGGTGTGATGGACAGAAGGATATAATTTGGGCGACATATATGAACGGTGATGTGATACCAGAGAATATGACGGCTTGGAGAGATTCAATCCATGTCGCTCTGTTTATTATGAACGGTGATTATAGCAATGACCCAACAGACGGTGCTGTCTTTTATTATAATCCGCATATCGCGAATCCAAATTGGGGAATGATTTACAACGAAACCGCTATGATAGGCAATCATAGATTTATGAAGGACAAATAATATGAAAAAGAAAAGAAACAAACTAGAAAGAAAACTTGATGAATATAATCATACCATGGAATTGGTTAGAACAATCCTACCGGTTGTGATTGTAGTTCTACAAGTTATAATCTTAATGAAAGTGATATAATGATAAAACCTTGGAAAATTATACAAGAACTAGAATCGGATAACAGCCGATTGAAGAAAGAAGCGATCATTAAAAGAGAAAATGATGCAGACAATATCAGATTCTTTGATGGCGCCTGTATGGCACTAGATGGATTTAGAACATTCGGTGTTCAAAAGGTTCCAGTTGCTAAAAAAGATGGGCCTGGCATACCTGAAGCAGAATTCCTAGACACTATCAAAAAATTAGAAGATAGAACTCTTACAGGTAATGAAATGCGAGATAAGATTCAAGACTTGTGTGATAGGTCTAAAATGGAAGAGTGGGATGATTGGTATCGTAGAATACTGATAAAGGATTTGAGATGTGGTGTGACCCACAAGACTATCAATAAGAACACGACAATGAAGGTTCCTGTTTTTGATTGTATGTTGGCCACAGATTCAGCGAAGCACGAGAAGAAGATGGTAGGTGAAGTGTTGGTAGAGCCAAAGTTAGATGGAGTTAGAGTCATTGTCATATGTGATGTAGACAAAGATGAAGTGAATTTGTTCAGTAGGAACGGAAAAGAGTTGTCTAACTTTCCTGAAATCAATAAGCAGTTTGATGATATGTTAGACCAGATGGGTGAGTCCATGGTGTTTGATGGTGAGGTTATGAGTGATGACTTCCAAACCCTTATGAGAGAGATACACAGAAAGGGTGGAGCAAAGACAAAAGATGCCAAACTTAATCTATTTGATTGTATGCCACTCTATAACTTCATGGACGGCAGTTGTGTAGAACCAATCACAGAAAGAAAGAAATGGTTAGACAATTATGAGTTCGGACCAAATATCAATGTGGTGGAGTCTGTGAAGATCAATTTGAGTGATGAAGATGGACAGAAGCAATTCGCAGATTATAACAAGATGTGTATAGACAGAGGCTTTGAAGGTATAATGGTCAAACCAATATCAGGAATTTATGAATGTAAAAGGTCTACTCTTTGGTTGAAGGTCAAACCTTTCATAGAAGTGTCGTTGAAAGTCGTAGACACAGAAGAAGGCACAGGAAGAAATGTAGGCAAACTGGGTGCCTTGATAGTAGAAGGTAAAGATGATGGCAAGTTTATTAAAACGAATGTTGGATCAGGTCTTACAGACGCAGACAGGGAGACATTTTGGGAGGCCAAGGCGAAGTTGATTGGTCAGATAGTAGAAGTTAGGGCAGATGCCATAACACAGAACCAGGACACCACAAACGAATGGAGCCTCAGGTTTCCACGGTTCTTAAGATTCAGAGGCTTCGAACCAGGAGAAAAACTATAATGACAAACAAGATAAACTTGGTTATCAACCTGAGCATTTTGGCTCTGTTGATTTACCTATCGGTGGCAGTGAAACAGATACAGGACAAGGTGTTTCCTGATCCCAACATCATGCAACCGGCGATGGGATATGATCAAACGGTGGAGATGAAGTATAACATCCAAACCCTTTTGAATAACATCTTAGAAGAAGCAATTAACCAGCAGGAGAAGTAATATGGATGAACTAGATAACATCTTATCAAACATCGACCTCGAAGAGGAGAAGGCCGAAGTGAAAGAGAACTATGCCGACGAATGGTGGTGCATGGATTGTGAACACGGTCCGATGGACGAGAAGGACGACAAGTGTGACAGGTGTGGAGCGAAGAACAGCCAGTACGCCGACGAGGAGATGACCGGTTGGGAAGACGAGGACATCGAATCAGAGGTCGAGGAGATATGGTAGCCACAAAGGAGATCAATGCCTAAAACTTTATTAATATCTGGTTGCAGTTATGGAATGGTTTATTCTGAAATTGAAAAGGAATTAAAAGACTTATTTGGTGTTGACGAAGTGGTCAATTTATCACAGTCTGGAGCATCTCCAGATAGGCAGATCAGAGTCGCCATCGAGTGGATTGCACAGAATGGCAAACCAGACATGGTGATAATGCCTGTTAGTCATTACAACCGGTTTGACTTACCTATCGCCAATAAGTTTGATCCATTACACAATTTACATCATAAATCAAACTGGCATAGTATAGCAGATCATGATAAGATTAATACAGATATCGTTTCGTTAGAAACTTTAGAAACTTATATGAAGTCGGGAGCGATAGTTCATACAGTTGAACACACAGAACACGACAAGCTCTTCGTGAAGTTAATAACATTCCAAGCATACCTAGAACTCAACAAGATCAAACACCTTATCTTCGATACAGGAAACTATTATGAGAAATTATGGATGCAGTATCTTTCTATAGATGATGAGAACAATTCAGGTTATCAGCCTGGCATGAAGAAAAGAGACCTAATAGAAAATTCCACAGGAATCTACAGATTACTTTCTTTCTGTTCAAATGTATGGATGTATGAACAGTTGACCGAGGATGAAAAGAAAAATTATATCCCATGGGACGAAGCCGATACCTTACGATATCCATTAGACGACCACGGCAAGGCCACGATACATCATCAGAAGGAACAGGTTCTAAAATTAATCAAACACCTAAAACAGGAAGGAGCGGTACATGATTGAGACAATGACACAAGACACAAAGGACAGGATAGCAGAGATGGAGCGACAGAAGATCGACCTAGAAAACAGGTTAGAGATGTTGGGATACTCGGGTAATCTTGTTCGTATGCACGAATTAGAAAATGAGATCTACGAGATAGAGGACACTATCCGTAAATTACTTCCATAAAATGGAAGGTTTTAGCCGGTTGACGCTATTACCATCCGTGTTATACTGAATTATAAACCATTTAACAAAAGGAGTTGAAAATGGACAATAAAAACACAAGAAAAATCCTATTATTCATAGATGGAATAGGTGGTATCAATAGACAAGAAATGGTTCATGGTACTTTATATTTGAAGTTGGACAATGACAGAGATTGTGACTTCATCCATACAGAAATTAGAAAGTTCTACAGAGAGTTCGTAAATCCAGAAGGTGGCGTGAATATGTATGCCGTAGGCGATGAGTTCGCTTTTGACTTCGTACCAGAAGACAGAGAAGCACCTGTGTTCTGCGATGAAGATTATTCAGGCAAAGAAGACATGATGCCAAGTGACATCGATGAGCAGATCAATGGTGTTTGGTCAGAGTTCGCAGAAGAAGAGATGTTGGCGAATGTGGACACAATGATCGACCTAGAAAACGATGCGAAGGAGGGCAGATAACATGACAAGAAATAGTTGGATAGTGAAACAGGTCTACACAGATGCCAAGGAGAACCTAGGTTGGTTGTTCAAGGTCGTGCTGTTGGCCGGTGGTTTCATAGCAGGGATCAAGTTGCTGACGTTCTTCAATGTACCCAAGGAGATCTTGTTTCCAGTGATGTGGATAGCATTCATCCTGGTAGCGGTCTACAAATGGTACTCGATGAAGTACGATTGGAAGAAGGACGACAAGGCTTACGACAGAGCGTCTAAGAGATACATGAAAAAACTAAAGGGAGGAAAATAATGTACGATTCAGAATACGATGAAGTGAAGGCGATATTGGATTCAAATCATATCACAGACATCGAAGACATAGAGTACGGTGGAGAATGTTTTGATGATTTGATCAAATACTATTCAGACCAAGGCGAGATACCATACGGTGTCATGAAGGCCAGAACAGGTATGCCAGATGAATGGATCTACGATAGACTTTGTGATCTAGGATTCGACAAGGAAGAACAGAATGATCCAAACGGATTGCCTTTGAACTTCACAGACAAGTACCACGATGAGGAGATGGCCTAGTGTCAGATGAAAGAATAAATTACTCCAGCAGAACTTCGAGGGCGATCGCCACAAACGGTTTGCCCTTGAAGATACAAGTGGAGTGGACAGACAATGACTATTGGGAACGGAGACACCCAGACACTGACGACTTAACCTGCATCAATGTGGCGGGTTGGCTTGTACGGATCAATGGCAAGAAGTATCCTAGAGGCAATTGG
>Ga0257121_1003544_pt1 | contig 10144 bp, 7 predicted proteins | sample SI106_100metaG_FD_190180 | JGI IMG/M metagenome (GOLD analysis project Ga0257121, IMG submission 190180) | Marine microbial communities from Saanich Inlet, British Columbia, Canada - SI106_100 | ecosystem: Environmental > Aquatic > Marine > Inlet | place: Canada: British Columbia | collected... | reverse complement strand
CTCATCATGCATTGTGATTAATTTTATATTATTATCTTTAGGTGCTTCAGTTTTTTGCATAAGTATTAAAATGGAATTTCGTCATCCATTTCATTTGACACTTGAGACGAATCCTCAATATTGTTTTTTTGAGTAGTGTCATTTTGAATACCACCTCCAGTGTTTCCACCACCAAGCATTGTCAAAGTTGAATTGTAACCTTGGAGAACAATTTCAGTAGAATACTTGTCTTGTCCTGATTGTTCATCTTTCCATTTTCTTGTGGTTAATTGACCTTCAACATAAATTTGAGCCCCTTTTTTGAGGTATTGTTGAATAACATTTACCAAACCTTCATTAAATACAACTACACGGTGCCATTCAGTTTTTTCTTTTTTTTCACCTGTATTTTTGTCTTTCCAAGATTGACTTGTAGCTAAACTCAGTCTTGCTACGCTTTTTCCATTAACCATTTGTTTGATCTCAGGGTCTGCGCCCAAACGACCAATTAATAATACTTTATTTAAACTTCCAGCCATAATATTTATATTTGTTAAATTTATTAATTAGATTTATATCACAATTCTTGTGAATATTAATTTTATTAACTCAAAGCAACAAAAAATATGATCAAAAAGATAGTTATTAAGGGTGCTAAAGAACACAATTTAAAGAATGTCTCTGTTGAAATCCCAAAAGATCAATTTGTTGTAATAACTGGGTTATCAGGTTCAGGAAAATCATCTTTAGCTTTCGATACTATCTATGCTGAGGGTCAAAGAAGATATGTCGAAAGTCTATCAGCATATGCTAGACAGTTTTTGGACAAAATGAAAAAGCCGAATGTAGACCTTATAGAAGGTTTAAGTCCTGCTATAGCTATTGAACAAAAAAATACATCTAAAAATCCAAGATCTACTGTTGCAACTGTAACTGAAATTTATGACTATATGAGAGTTTTATTTGCGAGAGCAGGTATTCCCTACTCCCCATTTACAGGTAAAGCTATTACTTCTCAAACTATAACACAAATTGTAGATTTAATTAAAAAGTTACCAAAAAAATCGACAATTTATATTTATGCTCCTGTAGTTAGAGGTCGTAAAGGTGAATATAAAAAAGATATTCTAAGCTATAAAAGAAGAGGTTTTAGAAAGATTAAAATAGATAATGTTCTATATGATATTGAAAAATCACCTAATTTGGATAAAAAACTTAAACATGATATTTCAGTGCTTGTTGACAGAATTGTTTTAAATTCAAAACTTGGAAACAGATTGGCTGAAAGCGTTGAAACAGCAGTAAATTTATCTAATGGATTAATTTTTGTAGAATATGAGGATGAAACCTTACCTCAAAAATTTAGAAAGATTGAAAAATTAATATACTCAACTAAATTTGCTTGTCCAGAAAGTGGTTTTACAATTGAGGAAATTGAACCAAGACTTTTCTCTTTTAATAGTCCTTATGGAGCATGCGAGGAATGTGAAGGTATAGGAATTAAACTAAATGTTGATCCAAATTTAGTTATACCAGATGAGAGAAAAAGTATAGCTGATGGAGCGATTGAACCTTGGGCAAAATCTACAACTTTATATTATGCACAAACTTTAGCTTCTATTGCAAAACATTACGGTTTTTCATTAGATGAAAAATGGAAAAAACTTCCAAAAAAAATTAAGGATGTAATTTTATATGGATCTGATGAAGAAGAAATAAAATTTAATTATGATGACGGTTATGAAAAATATTCCCATAAAAAAACTTTTGAAGGAGTTATCAATAATCTTGAAAGAAGATTTTTGGAGTCTGATAGTGAGTGGAAAAGAGATGCTATAGCCGAATATCAATCTGACTCTGCGTGCGAAGGTTGTAATGGAGATAGACTTAAGGAAGAAGCATTATGTGTTAAAATTGATAATCATAATATCAGCCAAGTTACAAAAAAATCAATTTTAGACTCAGCTAAATGGTTTAAAGATTTAGAGAAAAATTTAGACAAAAGACAATTTAAAATAGCTGAACATGTATTAAAAGAAATTAATGAAAGACTAAACTTTCTACTAAATGTTGGATTAGATTACCTCACTCTTTCAAGAGAGTCAGGAACTCTTTCTGGTGGTGAAGCACAAAGAATAAGATTAGCTTCACAGATTGGGTCTGGATTAACTGGAGTTTTATATGTTCTTGATGAACCATCTATAGGCTTGCATCAAAAAGATAATGTTAAACTTATTAACGCACTTAAAAGACTTCGAGATTTAGGTAATACAGTAATTGTTGTAGAGCATGACACAGAAACTATGGAAAATGCAGATCACATTATTGATATGGGTCCTGAAGCAGGAACAAACGGTGGAGAAATAACGGCGCAGGGAACATATGATGAAATAAAAAAAAATAAAAATAGTATTACTGGCCAATATTTATCTAATAAAAAAATAATTGAAATTCCTACAGCTCGTCGATTAGCTAAAAATGGAAGGTTTATTGAAATTAATGGAGCTAGTGGAAACAACCTTAATAATGTTAATCTTAAAATTCCAACAGGTAGTTTCACTTGTATCACAGGAGTTTCGGGAAGTGGAAAGTCCACATTAATATTGCAAACATTATATCATGCTTTAAATTTAACACTTAACAATAAGGCAAGAAAAGTTCCTAAAGCATTTAAAAGTTATAAAGGTGTTGAATTAATAGATAAAATTATTGATATAGATCAATCTCCAATAGGAAGAACACCAAGATCAAATCCGGCTACTTACACAGGTGCTTTTGGCCCAATTAGAGATTGGTTCACAAATTTACCTGAGTCTAAAACAAGAGGTTACAAACCAGGTAGATTTTCTTTCAATGTTAAAGGTGGAAGATGTGAAGCCTGCGAAGGTGATGGTGTTATTACATATGAGATGCATTTTTTACCTGATGTTTATATCCAATGTGATGAGTGTAAAGGAACTAGATACAATAGAGAAACTCTTGAAATAAAATTTAATGACAAAAGCATTGCAGATGTTTTGGATATGTCAGTTGACGAAGGTTGTAAATATTTTGAAAACATATCTAATATTAAAACTAAACTTTTAACTCTTAAAAAAGTGGGTCTAGGTTATATAAAGATCGGTCAACAAGCGACAACCCTTTCAGGCGGTGAAGCTCAAAGGATAAAACTTGCCAAAGAACTTTCTAAAAGATCTACTGGACGAACAATGTATATTCTTGATGAGCCAACAACAGGACTTCATCAACATGATATAAAAAAATTATTAGAAATACTTCATACTTTTGTTAAACTAGGAAATACCGTTGTTGTTATTGAGCATAATTTGGATGTGATTAAAACAGCTGATTACATTGTTGATATGGGTCCTGAAGGGGGCGTAAAGGGTGGTAATATTATTGCTGAAGGTAAACCTGAAGATGTATGTAAGGTCGCAGGCAGTTATACAGGGCAATTTTTAAAACCATTATTAAAATAAAACATTAAAAGAATGTTAAAATTAATTATAATTTAGTGTATAATTATATAGAATCATGAGTAATTTATTATCATCTCTATCTAAAACAATTCACGCTTCCCTAGTACTAGCAATTTTATTGTTTTTATGTTTATTTTATTTAAATGATGGTTTCACTTTTGACACATTTTTTTGGAGCTGGCTTTTTAGATACATGCATGTAGTTGTTGCAATTATGTGGATTGGATTACTTTGGTATTTTAATTTTGTTCAAATCCCTAATATGGCTAAAATTCCTGATGAACAAAAACCAGCAATTGGAAAAGTAATTGCTCCTGCAGCATTGTTTTATTTTAGATGGGCTGCAGCTCTTACAGTTTTATCTGGATTAATTTTGGCTTTATTAAATGGCTATCTACATGATGCTATGACTTTAAGTATTGGCTCAGGTATCCCAAAACATACAGCAATTGGCATAGGTATGTGGCTTGGGGTTATAATGGCTATAAACGTTTGGTTTGTTATTTGGCCCAATCAAAAAAGAGCTTTGGGTATAGTTGAATGTGATCCTGAATTAAAAGCTAAATCAGCAAAAACAGCTATGTTATTTTCTAGAACAAATACTTTGCTTTCTCTACCGATGTTGCTTGCTATGATAGCAGCTCAAAACCTTTACTAAATTTCAGTTATTATAAGAAACAATTCTATAAATATCAAAATTGTAATTCTTTTATATTTATATATTCTTTTAAAGACTCAGGGTTAGCTAATGCTTCTCTATTTTTGATTTTGTTACCTTCGATCATATTTTTTACTGCTAGTTCAACAATTTTACCACTTTTAGTTCTAGGTATGTCGTTTACTTCTATTATTTTATGGGGAACGTGTCTAGGTGAAGCATTTTTTTTAATTTGTAATTTAATTTTTTTTAACAAATAATCAGTGAGTGCAAATTTATGATCTAAAATTACAAATAAAATAATTCGAACATCATTATCCCAAGATTGCCCAACAACGAGAGCCTCTTTTATTTCGTTAAATCCTTCAATCTCAGAATAAATTTCAGCAGTACCAAGACGAACACCTCCAGGATTTAATGTTGTATCAGAACGACCAAAAATTATAAATCCTTTTTTATTTGTTACTTTTGCAAAATCACCATGATGCCAAATATTTTTATATCTATTAAAATAAGCTTTTTTAAATTTTTTATCATTTTTATCGTTCCAAAATTTTAATGGCATTGATGGGAAAGGATTAACACAAACAAGTTCTCCTTTACTATTTAAAATTGATTTTCCTTTTTCATTAAAAACACGGATATCCATACCTAAACCTTTATTCTGAATTTCACCCGAATAGACAGGTTGATATAAATTTCCTAAAACAAAGCATGAAACAATATCGGTTCCTCCTGATATAGAGGATAAATGAACATTTTTTTTTATATTTTTGTATACATAATTAAAACTATCTTCTGACAACGGAGAACCTGTTGAACAAATAGTTCTTAATTTTGATAATTTATATTTTTTTTTAAAATTTTTTTTAGTTTTTCTTAATGAGTCTATATATTTTGCGCTTACACCAAATAATGATATTTTTTCTTTTTCAACCATTCTTAAAAGAAGGTCATGTTTTTTAAACATTGGAAAGCCATCAAATAATACAATAGAAGCTTTTGAAGCTAAAACTGAAATTAACCAATTCCACATCATCCACCCACATGTTGTAAAATAAAAAACATTATCATTTTCTTTTATGTCGCTATGAAGCTGATGTTCTTTTAAATGTTGCAACAAAACTCCACCTGTTTTATGACAAATACATTTAGGTATACCTGTAGTACCACTAGAATAAACTACTGCTAATTCATGTTCAAAATCAAATTTAGAAAAAATTAATTCAGGATCACTTTGTTTGATTATTTTTTCCCAATTATAAACTTTGACAAATTTATATATAGGTAATTTTTTTATTTCAGGTTGTCCTGGGTATTTTGAAATAATTACATGTTTGATTGATGGTATTTTTTTTATTATTTCGGGAATTCTTTCTAAAATATTAATTTTTTTTCCGTTATAAAAATATACATGCGTTACAAATAAAACTTTTGGTTTTATTTGAGAAAATCTTTCAACAACTCCATTTATTCCAAAATCAGGTGAACATGATGACCATATTGCCCCTATGGCTACTGTACCTAAAAAAGCCTCAACTGTTTCTGATGTGTTGGGCATATAAGCTACTATTCTGTCTTTAGATTTTACCTTTAAACTTTTTAAGTAGTTAGCAACTTTTTTTACATTTTGATTTAGTTCTTTCCAATTCTTTATTTCACGATATCCATTTTCACTAATAAAAGTAATTGCCTTATCGTCAGTATTTTTGGAGAGTAAATTTTCAGAAAAATTTAATTTAGAATTTGGTAAAAAAATATTTTTATAAAATTTTGAAGATCTTTTAATTTTATTTTTATTTTTTTTTCCTTTTACTTTTGAATAATCCCAAATACTATCCCAAAAGTTTTGTGGATTTTTAATTGACCAATTATGAATTTTTTCAAAATTTATATTAAATTTTTTTTTAAATTTATTTGATAAAAACTTTTCAAATTTAAATAAATTTGAATTTCTCTTTATTTTTTTTGAGGGTTCCCAAAGCTTTTTATTCATACATAAAATATTGCCATTTACTTCATTATTTCAGGTCATCTTCTCTCAAAACTGTTTTTTGAGAAACTTTAAGTCTAACCAAAACTGTATTAGCAATATAAATTGAAGAATAAGTTCCAAATACTACACCAAGGATCATTGCTAGCGAAAAGCCTTTTAAAATTTCACCACCAAAAAAATAAATAGCTAATAAAGCTAGCAATGTAGTTACTGAAGTTATTATTGTTCTTGATAAAGTTTCGTTAATTGAAATGTTTGTTAATTCAAAAATCTTTATGTCAGAATATTTTCTTAAATTTTCTCTAACACGATCAAAAATAACAACTGTATCGTTCATTGAATACCCTACTATGGTTAAAACTGCTGCAATTATAGATAAGTTGATTTCAAGACTAAATAAAGAAAATACTCCTAATGTAACTATAACATCATGAAATAAAGCCAAAATTGCACCTAAACTAAATTGCCATTCAAATCTAATCCAAATATAAAATAGCATTATTGCTAATGACAATGAGATTGCTATCACACCTGATTTTAATAGTTCAGCACTCACTTTTGGACCAACATTTTCAACTCTTCTAAAGTTAAAATTATTGCCAAATGATTTATCTAGATTTGATTTAATTTCTTCAATTACATTTTTTTTATTATCTTTGTTCTCAAATTTAATAAGATAATCAGTATCATTGCCAAATTTTTTAACTGATATATCTCCTAAATTCATCTGACTAAATTTATCTCTTAAAGTGGTCACATTTATTTTTGTGTCAGTTGATCTTAATTCAATTAAAGTTCCACCTTTAAAATCAATACCAAAATTAAGACCTTTAAAAATTAATAAGATTAGTGATACAGTTATTAACGATGTTGAAACAATATTAAAGTGGTTATAAAACTTATTAAAAGCAATCATTAAAACAATTTCTCCTTATCTCTATTTCTTGATACATAAATACTAGTAAATAATCTTGCTATAAAATAAACTGAGAAAAGAGTTGTAAAAATTCCAATACCTAGAGTTACAGAAAAACCCTTGACAGGACCTGAACCCATGAAAAAAAGAATAACAGCCGCAAGTAAAGTGGTTATATTGGCATCTATAATAGCAGTTCTTGATTTAGTGTAGCCCGTATCAAAAGCTATAATATTATTTTTTTCATTTTTTAATTCTTCTTTAATTCTCTCAAAAATTAAAACATTTGCATCAACAGCCATACCTACTGTTAATATTATTCCTGCTATACCAGGTAAAGTTAGAGTTGCTTCAAACAATGTTAAAATACCTAATAGAATAAATAAATTTATAATTAACGTAACATTGGTAATCAAACCAAAAACTTTGTATTTAATAAACATGAACAAGATGACCAAAAGAAAACCTATAGTCAAAGCTATCATTCCAGCATTTATAGAGTCTTGACCTAAATCTGGACCAACAGTTCTCTCTTCAATAATATTTAATGGTGCTGGTAAAGCACCTGATCTAAGTAATAATGCTAAATCTGTTGCAGATTGAAAAGTAAATCCACCACTTATTTGACCTGAGCCACTAGCAATTGTATCTCTTATAACTGGAGCACTTATAATTTTACCATCTAAAACTATAGCGAGTTGTTTTCCAATACCAGTAGATGTTGCTTTGCCAAATCTTTTAGCCCCTACTCTATCAAGTGAAAATGAAACTATTGTTTGATTATTTTGCGTATCCATTTGAGGTTGTGCATCAAGAAGATTTTCTCCACTTATTATAATTCGCTTACTTACAGTTGCTTCATCAATTCCATCCTCATATTTTAATTTCTCTACACCAAAATTGTCATTTTCATTATTAGTAACAAATCTAAAAGTTAAATTAGCAGTTTTTCCTAAAAGTGATTTCACCCTCATAGGATCATCTAGACCTGGCAATTCTACTAAAATTCGATTATTACCTCTTTTCAATATGTTAGGTTCGTTTGTACCAACCTCATCAATTCTTCGTCTAACAATTTCTATGGCTTGATCTTGTGATGAGGTTTTAAGAGCAATTAAACCTTGCTTAGAAAAACTCACTTTAAAGTTAAGACCAGTCTCTTCAATTACTAATTGATGTGACTTAAATCTTGGGTAATATGGGTTTATATCACTTTCTTGATCAGAAAACGTATCGACTATTAACTGTTTATTTTGATCATCAACATTAAAGAAAATACTTTGATCTTCAATTTTGATATTGTTAATTTTAACATCTTTGTCTTTAAAATAATTTTTAATAGTTGTAGTTAAATTTTGAAGTTTTTGTTCGACAACAGGAGCATTATCAATTTCTAGTAATAAATATGAACCACCTTGAAGATCTAACCCTAAATTAATTTTTTTATCAAAAAAAATATCCTCAACTTTAAATAAATTAGATAATGCAATTAAGATAAATAAAAGTGAAAATATGGTAACTGATAAAATACGTAACTTAGAAAAATAAAGCACTTAATCTTAAATTAATTATTTTTTTACTTCTTGAGTAGCGTTTAGCAGACCTTGGATACCAGTAGCTTTTACTATTTCAACTTTAACATTATCAGCAATCTCAACTTCAACTTTATCGTTGTCTATTAATCTCTCAACTGTTCCTGTTATTCCTCCAGAGGTAATAACTTTATCTCCTCTTTTTAAATTTTCGACCATTGCCTTATGTTCTTTAACTTTTTTTTGCTGAGGTCTTATTAAGAAAAAATAAAAAATAACAAAAATTAAAATTAACGGTATAAATTGTCCTATTCCTGAACCTTCCATAAATCTCCTTATAAATTAGCTGAATTATTATACTATCTTATTGATGAAAACAACTTTATTTCAATGAAATTAATTCCAAATTGTTCATATAAGGTCTTAGAACTTTTGGCACAATAATAGATCCATCTTTTTGTTGATAGTTTTCTAAAACAGCAATTAAGGTTCTTCCAACTGCTAAACCACTACCATTTAATGTGCCAACAAAAATTGTTTCCTTGGTTTCATTTTTATATCTGGTTTTCATTCTTTGTGCTTGAAATGTTGAGCATGAGGAACAAGATGAAATTTCACGATATTTATTTTCTGATGGGAGCCATACTTCTATATCGTAAGTCTTTTCGGCACTAAAACCCATATCACCAGAACATAGAATTACTTTTTTATATGGTAATTCTAATTTATCTAAAATATCAGTTGCACAGTTAGTCATTCTTTCAAGTTCTTCTAAACAATTTTCTTTTTCAACAATGCTGACCATTTCAACTTTATAAAATTGATGCTGTCTAATCATCCCTTTGGTGTCTTTTCCATAACTGCCTGCTTCTTTTCTAAAACATGGTGTTGATGCAACAAATCTAATTGGAAGACTTTTACGATCTATAATTTTATCTTTAACCATATTGGTCAAAATAACTTCAGCAGTTGGAATTAGAAATTTTCTATCAGAACCTTCGTCAAATTTAATTTCGAATTGATCATTTTCAAATTTAGGAAGTTGTCCAGTTCCATACATTGTATTGTCTGACGCAATTAAAGGAGGCGAAATTTCCTGATACTCGTTTTGATTAACATGTGTATCAAGCATAAAATTTGATAATGCCCTCTCTAATAGAGCTAATTTATTTTTAACAAAAACAAATCTTGAACCTGTAGTTTTTGTTGCAAGATCAAAATCAAGCATGTCTAAGTTCTCACCAAGTTCATAATGTGATTTTGGAGTAAAATCAAAATTGGGTAATTTGCCAGATTTTAACACTTCAATATTATCATTCTCATCCTTACCACTGGGAACATCAGGATGAGGAATATTTGGAATATTTGATAAGAAGTTTTCTAATTCAATTTTAATTTTTTTTTGTTTATCAGATACTTTTTCCAATTCAGAAGAAATTTCTTTTGATTTTTTAAATAGACTTTCGTCTTTAGATTTTGAAATATTTTTTTTTTCTTTTTCTAAAGCTTCTTTTTTTTGAATTAAATCTCTATTTTGTTCATCTAATTTTTGCAAATCATTGAAATCAATTTTTAGGGATCTTT
>Ga0257121_1003542_pt1 | contig 10145 bp, 10 predicted proteins | sample SI106_100metaG_FD_190180 | JGI IMG/M metagenome (GOLD analysis project Ga0257121, IMG submission 190180) | Marine microbial communities from Saanich Inlet, British Columbia, Canada - SI106_100 | ecosystem: Environmental > Aquatic > Marine > Inlet | place: Canada: British Columbia | collected... | reverse complement strand
TCAATCTCCTTAGTTGTTTTCTCGTTATTAATATTTGATAAAATAAACAATAATGCAATCACCATTAATACAATTCCAATCCACTTTTTCATGCCGCTAATTTAATTTTTTATGCTTATCGTTTTTATTTATTTTCTACTGATTTATTGACAATGGAAACTTCAATTCTTTATACTCAACCAAAACCGCTTTAATACTCCCAGCCCAGATTTTTGTTTCTACTTTCATAAGCAAATGATTCCCGTCATCAGTTATCCAAATTTTCATTTCTTCCCCATCTTCAAACACTCTTCCTTCTTGCATTTTTGGTTTAAAAACCATGCAATCAATAGCACCCCATTTTGTTTGCAACAACTCATTTTCTAAATAGAGTATCTCTAAAAAATAATTCTCCTCATCCATAAAAATTGGCACAAAAAAGGAGTTCGTTTTTTTTAAATCTTCCTTATTAAAAGTTCTAGCAAAAAACAAAGCGGATAACATATCCTGAGAGTTTAATGGAATAGAATAAGCTGTGTCTTCAGTAAAAACTAAACTATCATGATGATTGAAATTATACAATTGTGTTTTCTCATAACCACCTTCATGAATATCACGGATAAATCTTAAAGGTCTTAATTCTGAAATATCTAAAAATGTTTCATAAACATCTCTAACTTTAAAAAACCAATCAAAAAAAGGAGCAGTTTTTCCTTTGCCAACTATATGAAATACTGAAGTGCTGTCAATTATCGTATCACTTACAATTTCCATGTCTGCACTCCCAACTTTAATTCCTCCAAATGAAACGTCAAAAGATGAGTATTCTCCTAACTGATATGGAAGCTCTTTTTGAGCAGAAGAAAATAAAGGGAATAAGAAAAGTGCTAAATAGAAAAATCTTACCATAGCACAAATATATAATTTCTTAGTTGCTTAGGTATTTTGAAAATGAAATAAGATCAGCCTCTTTAAAATTATCAGCCATTAAATGCAATCCGATAGGCAAACCATTAGAGTGTTTTCCCAAAGGTAATGAGATAGCTGGATTGCCGGCTAAATTTGCCTGAACAGTAAAAATATCCTCTAAATACATAACTGTTGGGTCTTTATATTTTTGACCTATTTTAAAAGGAGTATGAGGAGTTGTAGGTGATATAACGAAATCAAACTGTTCAAACATTTCATCAGTTTTGTTCTTAATAAGTCTTCTTATTTTTTGAGCTTTAGTAAAATATGCATCATGATATCCTGCACTCAAAACAAAAGTTCCAAGCATGATTCTTCTTTTTACTTCTTCACCAAATCCTTCAGTTCTGCTATTTACATAAGTACTTTCTAAATCAGAAATATTTTCACTTCTATAACCATAATGTACGCCATCAAATCTTGCTAAATTTGAAGATGCTTCAGCCGTTGTAATCACATAATAAGTTGGAACTAATAAATCTAAATATGGAAATGAAATCGGCTCTACAGCATGTCCATTATCTTTTAATTCTTGTATTTTATTTTCAATAAAAGACTTTACTTCCTGGTCTAATCCTTCTCTTTCTAAGCATTCTTTTATGTAAGCTATTTTCTTAGGCTTTTGCTCTGTAACAACTTTTGAGTATGATTCAACTTCACGAGAAGAAACCGTGCTATCAAAATTATCCGCCCCAGCAATAACTTCTAAAACTAAAGCCGCATCTTCAACTGTATTTGTAAGTGGTCCAATCTGATCAAAAGATGATGCGTAAGCTATTAATCCATATCGGGAAACTCTAGCGTATGTTGGTTTTAAACCAACAATATTACAAAAAGCAGCAGGTTGTCTTATCGATCCTCCCGTATCACTTCCTAGTGCCACTAAACAAAGTCCGGCAGAAACTGCAGCAGCAGAACCACCTGAAGATCCTCCAGCAACTTTTGAATTATCTAAAGGGTTTTTTACTGTTCCATAAATTGTATTTTCATTAGCAGAACCCATTGCAAATTCATCACAATTCAATCTACCAATAATTATAGCGTCTTCATCCAATAATCTTTGAACTGATGTTGCTGTGAATAATGACTCAAATCCATCTAAAATTTTTGATGATGAAGAAAGTTTGTGGTCTTTATAACAAAGATTATCTTTTATACCAACAACCATTCCTGCTAGTTTACCGGCAGTACCATTTCTTAGTTTCTCATCAACAAGTTTAGCTTGTGATAAAACCTCATCAGGATATACCTCAATAAAAGCATTTAAATGTTTGTTACTTTCAATTTCATCAAGATAAGATTGAGTAATAGCAACACAGTTTGTTGTGTTCTTCAAAAGTGCTTTTTGCACCTTTTCAAACGAACGGAAAGTAGTCAAATTTTTATTTTTTAATCTTCTTTTTCTCCTTCCTTCAAATCCTTAGTCGCGTCTTTGAATTCTTTCATTCCTTTTCCTAATCCTTTCATTAATTCTGGAATTTTTTTACCACCAAACATTAATAAAAAAACTAAAACGATTAAAACGATTTGCCAAGGTCCAATCATACCTAATAATAGTGCTGAAGTCATAATTTTAAAATTTAATTATTTGCAAATTTATGCATTTTGATTTAATAAGCCTTAAATAACCAATTTGATGGGTCATGTTTATCGTATCCCTTCCAAATTTCGAAATGAAGCTCTGTTTTATTTTCTTGTTCTTGTGTAACAACAACTCCTATTTTCTCTTTAGAAAGCAACTTATCGCCAGTTTTTACACTCAAATCTTTTAGTCCAGAATAAACACTAAAATATTCTCCATGATTTATCAACACAGCCTTCCCCTCACCTTTAATAAAGAAAATCCTAGAAACTGTTCCGTCAAAAATCACTCGAACTGTTGAGTTTTGATCAGTTGCAATATCTACTCCATTATTAAAAGTTTCAACTCCAGCAAAAACAGCATGCTTCTGTTTTCCATATCTGCTAATAATTACTCCTTTTTCTAAAGGCCAAGGAAGTTTTCCTTTATTGTTTGCAAATTCTGATGAAAGCGCTAATGCTTCTGGTGTTAAACCAAAACTATCATCCTTATTATTTTTCTTAGCTTTCTCTCTGGCCTTTCTAATTTCTTCCTCAATAATCTTACGAATTCTATCATCAAGTTCTTTTGCCTTTTTTTGTTTATCCTGTAGTTGTTTTCTAAAAACCCTTTCTGATTTACTGAGTTTTTTAACTAATTCTTGCTTCTCCTTTTTTGTAGAATTTACACTTTGTAATTCTTCCTTTTTTGACGAAACTAAATAAACTTTAGTGGCAGACTCCTCAATTAATTTATCTTTTTGTTGAGCCAACCTTTCTTTATTCTGCAATAATTCTTCCTGACTTTCAAGAATCTTATGAGCTTGATTCTTTCTAAAAGTATAGTATTGTTTTAAATATAGAATTCTTTTATATGCCTGATTAAAATCTTCAGAAGAAACGATAAACATCAAATTGTTTCTACTGCCTTTTTGTTTGTAAGCGGCATATATCATTTTAGCATACTCCTCTTTTAAGTCTGATAAATTTTGTTCTTCTTCCAAAATCGATTTTTCAGTATTTAAAATAGCTCTTTCTGTTTTAGATATTTGTTTATTTAATAATGAAATTTCAATATTAAGTGTAATTAAAAGTTGCTCTTTACTTTTAATCTGAGTTTCTAAAACCTTTAAATAATTTAACGACTTGGTTTTGTTTGATTTAGTTTTATTTAACAAATCAGTAGTGAAGTTTATCTCCTTTTCTAATGCAGATTTTTGCTTTTTTAAATTTTCTTTAGTTTGAGAAAAAGCAAAATTTCCTACTAAAAAAACTAACAGAAATAGTAAATATTTATTTCTGCTCAACATAGGATTTTGGTATTTTAAATGAGATTTTTTGAGGAGTATTAATTACAACTTTAGAGTAGGTTAAATTAGCTTCAAACTGCTCTTGAGCATTTACTTTTAATGAAAATTGTTTTGGGAAACCCTCTGTATTGTCAGAAGAAGCATAAGAAAAGTTGACCCTATTTTCTCCATCAATAAAGTTTGCATTCTTTATTCTAAAGTCTTTTGAAACTAAATAATTGTAAAATTCTGAAGTAAGAGCAAAACCCTCATCTTGAGTTTTAATCTTATATTTATTTTTAAGAATTATAGGGTTTGCTGTAATCATATCTTGTAAATTTTCAAAGCCAATATCATACTTTAAAATTTCTTTAATATGATTTGAGGGCTCAACAAACCAAGTTTTTTTAGTTCTATTCACAAAATAAATTGAATCAGGAGTAATTTGAGCTCTAATGATTTCAATGCCAAATGGCGCGCTTATTGAAAGCCAAATAACACTATCCTTTCTGTGCTTAATATTAACACTTAAAGTAATGTCCTGATTTTCTTTTACAACATTTATTTTGCCTTTTAAACTCAGCCATTCAATATTTTTATTCTTTGAATTAACCATTGAAATTAGCTCTTTTGAATTTTTTGGAGTTTTGGAATAATCAATATTAGAAAGCTGTTTTGTGTTACACGAACTTAAGGTTATTGCAAAAATTAATATGGAAATAAACTTATTCATACAGCTTGCCGTCTGCAATTTTCTGATCTAACTTTTTAGAGCCTTTTCCTAATTCTTTTGCTATTTTCCACTGATTAATCGCATTATTTATATCTCCTAACTGGAATAAAATATCACCATAGTGCTCCACAACAACAGCACTTTTATCGCTTCCATTTTCAAGTGATTTCAACATCCATTCTTTAGCTGATTCATAGTCTTTTAGCTCAAATAAAATCCAAGCATAAGTATCTTGATAAGTACCATTATCTTTTTCCAAATCATTACATAGAAATGACATCTCTTTAGCTTTTTCTAAATTCTTTTTTCTAACCGATAAATAGTATGCGTAATTATTTAAAATCAAAACATTATTAGGATCAATCTCTAATGCTTTTTCATAATACTCATCCGATAATTTATGTTGCTTAGTTGCATGATAAACATCTGCTAAAGAAGAATAGAATTCTAATAATAAATTTTCATTATCAACAATAAATTCAACCCCCATTTCTAAAGAGCTTATCGCAATTTCATTGTTTTTAAACCACTTATTAGAAACTCCATTAAAATAATAGAATAAAGGGTCAACAGGAAAATACTCAAGCGCTTCATAACTAGTGGATAACATTCCTTCAAAATCAGATTGCTCCGCCTGTATAAACAATACCTGGCTCCAAACTTGGCTTTTATCTTTGTCTTTTTCAAGAACTAATAAATACTGTTCTTTGGCCTCTTGAAATTTATTATCTGTATATAAAATATCAGCATAAACTGCTCTTGCTTTTAAATCTTGTGGATGTGCCTTAATCATTAGGTCAGAAAGCACATAAGCTTGCTCCTTTATTTCTTTATTTATAGCAAGCAATTGATAGTAAGAGACGAGTATTCTAACCTTAGTATCAATGTTTAATTTTGAACTCTTAAACGCTAGTTTTAACTCTTCAAACGAACTTTCATTATCTCCATTCTCCCGGTAATAATCTGCTAAAGTTAAATGAACTCTTCCATTATTTGGAGCAATTATTGCAATCTTTTTAAAGAGGAAAAATGCACTTTCTTTTTCATCATTTAAAAGATAAAGTTCCGAAAGAATTTCCATTGCTTCAATATCTTCAGGGAAAGAATTTAGAATTGATTCGAGTTCTTTAATTGCTCCTTTCATGTCGTTTATTTCGCGATACAATTTATGCTTTTGCATGCAAAGCATTTTATCAACTCCCTTATGTTTTTCTAAATCATCATAAACTCCAATGGCTTTTCTAAAATCATTTGCATAAATATAAGTGTCTGCAAGCATAAAATAGAGTTCCTTATTTCCTGGCTCTAAAGTAATTAGCTTTTTATACTGAATTGCTGAATTTGTAAAATCCTGATTGCTAAAAAGAATTTCTGCATAAGAAAGAGCATACCACCTGTTCTTTGAATCGAGTTTTACGGCAATTTTAATTTGTTCAGTTGCCAAATCATAACTACCATTTCTTGCATTTATCAAAGCTGCTTCATAAAACGGAATAGCATTTTTATCATCTAGTTTAATGCATTTTTCAAAATGCTTTAATGCCACATCAAAATCCTCTAATGATTTTGCTTTTAAAGCTGTAAAAAAGTGAGAATCGAACATGTGTTTGTTCTTCTCTTTGTTTTTCGTTTCAACTTCTTTTTTATTTGTTTTTGATTCAGGGTAATATGATTTCCATTGCGCAAACGACTGCACACTAAAAAAACATAAAAACAATATTACACTTATCTTTTTCATTATTTCACCCCCGTGCTTCCAAACCCACCAGCACCTCTTTCTGACTCATCTAAAACATCAGCCTCAACCCACTCTGCTTGTTCGTGTTTTGCTATTACCATCTGAGCAATTCGCTCTCCATCTTCAATTAAAAAATCATCAGATGAAATGTTTACTAAAATAACCCCAACTTCACCTCTATAATCAGCATCTACAGTCCCTGGAGAATTCAAAACTGTGATTCCTTTTTTAAATGCCAATCCACTTCTTGGGCGTACTTGGGCTTCATATCCAACAGGAAGTTCCATAAAAATACCTGTTTTTACGATTGTTCTTTCTAAAGGCTTAAGGTTAATTGACTCCTCAATATTTGCTCTTAAATCCATACCTGCTGATGCGATTGTAGAATAATGAGGAAGCTCATGTTTAGATTTATTTATAACTTTTACTTTCATAGTATTTTTGAAGTTTTTGGTTTTTCAGTTAAGTACACAAATATGACAAATCCTACTAACAATAAGCAGTTAATTAGAATATTTTCTGGGTAAAAATAGATAACGAAATAAATCCCTAACATATTGAAAATATACAACCCTATTGTTTTTAGATTATACGGGATTGGAAAATGTTTTTTGCCGATAAAGTAAGATGCAACAGACATGCTAAAGTAACAAACTAATGTTGCTATTGCCGAACCAACAAAACCAATAATTGGGATTAAAACAAAGTTAAGGATTAGAGTTATTATCGCACCAAAAATTGACAGGTAAGCACCGTATTTTGTTTTCTCAGTTAACTTATACCAAATTGATAAGTTGTAGAATATTCCTAAAAATAAATTGGCTAATAAGAGAATGGAGACGACTAAAAACCCTCTTTCATCATGATAAGCTTCTCCCAAAAATCCAATTACAAAATCATAAAACATGGTTACTCCTAAAAATATCACAATCATAATAATCGTGAAATATTTCATAACATCAGCATATACTTTTTTATTGTCATTTGATTTGTGTTGAGAGAAAAAGAAGGGTTCAGCCGCATACCTAAAAGTCTGAATAAACAAAGTCATTATAATTGATAGTTTGTAAAATGCGCCATACAAACCCAATTCTGAAGCGGCAATTTCAGGGTTGGGCAATAGCTTTTTTAATAAGATTCTATCTATAGTTTCATTCGTCATTCCAGCTAAACCTGCAATTAGCAATGGAAAAGCATAAATTGCCATTTTCTTCCAAAGTTTTGTGTCAAAATTAAATTTTGATATGATCATTTCAGGCATTAAAAGCAGAATAGTTATTACAGATGAAATTAAGTTTGCAATAAATATATATTCAATTCCAAAGCCTTTATAAACTATAAAATAAAGGTTCAATCCAATATTTGAAAAGATATTTAGCAATCTAATTACAGCAAATCTTACTGCTTTTTCTTCTTCTCTAAGTTTTGCAAACGAAATAGAGGAAATTGCATCCAAACCAATAATAACTGCAAAATATTGTACATACCTACTTTCAATTCCATAGCCCATCCATTCAGAGATAGTATTAGAATAAATTATTGAAAGAATAATGAAAATTACTGAAGAAATCAGTAGAGAAAACATAGCTGTAGAATATACCTTTTCTTTATTGTCTTCCTTTTTTGTAAAGTTGAAAAAAGCAGTTTCAAAACCATAAGTCAGCATAATTACCAAAAAGGCAACATAGGCATAAAGCTCAGTAACAATTCCATATTCTGCAGGTAAAAAATAGCGTGTATAAAGTGGAACTAATAGGTAGTTTAACAAACGACCTATCACACTGCTCAAACCATAAATAGCGGTCTGGCTTGCTAATTTTTTAAGTGGATTCAATTAAAAATTTGCTTTTCTTTTTTCCATAAAGGCAGTAGTTCCTTCAATAAACTCTGGAGTTCCAAAACACTTACCAAACTCTTGTTTTTCTACTTCAAAACCATTAACTCCATCAATAAAACCAGCATTTACTGTTTTTATTGCTTTAGAAATTGCCATAGGAGAGTTACGTTTAATTTTTGAAGCTATTTTTTCAGCCATTGGAATCAACTCATCAAGCGTGCAAACATGATTAACTAAACCCCAACTTTTTGCGTCCTCTGCATTTAACATTCCGGCAGTTGTTATCAATTCCATGGCCTTACCTTTACCAACAAGATTTGCTAACCTTTGAGTTCCTCCATAACCAGGAATTACCCCTAAGGAAACCTCTGGAAGTCCCATTTTAGCATTATCTGATGCAACACGAATATGACACGACATTGCAAGCTCCAAGCCTCCTCCTAGAGCAAAGCCATTAATTGCTGCAATTGATGGAGTGCCAATGTTTTCTAACAAATCAAATAATAATTCTTGCCCTTTTCTTGCCAAACTCTCACCTTCAGAAATATCAAAACCAGCAAATTCTTTAATATCAGCTCCAGCGACAAATGCTTTATTATCCGCTCCTGTTAAAATTATACACCTAACTAATGAGTCAGAATCAGCAGACAAAATAGCCTTATTGAGTTCTGAAATTGTAGCGCCATTTAATGCATTTAATTGTTTAGGGCGATTAATTCTCAGATAACAAATTCCATCTTTATTTTCGCTTAATATATTTTCGTAAGTCATAGTTATTGTTTTGCACAAATATAAGTGATTCAGTTGGTTTTAAACAAAAAAACCCCCTTCCTAAGAAGAGGGTTTTTAACAATAATATTAATATTATTTTATCCGTTAAGCGCCTCAGCGCCACCAACAATTTCTAAGATTTCTCCAGTAATTGCAGCCTGTCTAGCTTTATTATAAGTAAGCGTTAAATCTTTCTTAAGCTCTCCAGCATTGTCTGTTGCCTTATGCATAGCCGTCATTCTAGCGCCATGCTCTGCAGCATGAGAATCTAAGATAGCTTTAAATAATTGCGTTTTTAATGATTTAGGGATTAACTCATCAACTATCTCCTTCTTACCTGGCTCAAATAAATAATCACCAATCTGACCACCTTCAGTGTCAGTAGTTTGGATTGGTAAATAGTTTTCATTCATTATAATTTGAGTAGCAGCATTTTTAAACTGATTGTAAACCAAAACAACTTTATCATAATCACCAGCAACAAATTGCACCATTATACCCTCAGCTACTTCAGCAACATTATCAAAAGTTAAATCATTAAACAAAGCATCATGGGATGAGGCTACATTAAAATCATTCTTTCTAAAGTGTTCAGATGATTTTTTCCCAATAGATAAAACAGCAACTTCTGCATCAGTATATTTATCATTAATTAGTGCTTTTGCACTTTTAATAATGTATGCATTAAATCCACCACACAAACCTCTATTTGAAGTAATTGTAACCAAAAGCACATTCTTTACTTCTCTTTCTGTTGAATAAATTCCACCATCAGCTGACCCTAAACTTGCGCTAAGGTTTTCTAATAATTCTGTCAACTTATTTGCGTAAGGTCTCATTTGAGTAATAGCATCTTGCGCTCTTTTAAGCTTAGCTGCAGATACCATTTTCATAGCGGAAGTAATCTGCATAGTTGACCCAACAGATGTAATTCTTGACCTTATTTCTTTTAAGTTAGCCATGTTTTATTTTGCGTATTTTGATGATAAATCAGCAGCTACAGTTTCTAAAGTTGATTTAATTTCATCAGTTAATTTTCCTGAAGCTAAAGCATCTAAAACATCTTGATGTTTAGAGTGTAAGAACGAAATATACTCTCCTTCAAACTCTTTAATTTTATTAACAGGAACATCCATTAAAAGTCCGTTAGTACCACAGTAAATAATTGCAGCTTGTTCTTCAACTCTAAGTGGAGAATATTGTCCTTGTTTTAGAATTTCAACATTTCTTTTTCCTTTTTCAATAACTGCAGTTGTTGCAGCATCTAAA
>Ga0257121_1003539_pt1 | contig 10156 bp, 9 predicted proteins | sample SI106_100metaG_FD_190180 | JGI IMG/M metagenome (GOLD analysis project Ga0257121, IMG submission 190180) | Marine microbial communities from Saanich Inlet, British Columbia, Canada - SI106_100 | ecosystem: Environmental > Aquatic > Marine > Inlet | place: Canada: British Columbia | collected... | reverse complement strand
TCGTTTATAGCGTATGTTAGATATTTAGTTGGGAAAAAAGTGGTTAAAAAGATAGCAAATGGATCAAAAATTATTAGCTGGCAAGAATTTCAGAATCTTGAAAAATCTTTTAATAAAGCAATAAAAGAATCAAATAAAGATATAGTAATTTATGGTTGTGAGCTTTCAATGACATATGGGGCTTATATTAGTATGCATATTACTGACGTAGATTCTGATTTGAAAGTCACGCCACATCAAACATTGTTAAATGGTAGGCACAATTATAGTAATAGCGTTAAACATATTTTTAAGAGCGGCGTATCTTTAAGGTATCAAAATTTATTTAGGTATGTAGATAATGGCAAGGAAGATAAAAAACCTCTAGCATTAATAGGTTATGACGTAGAAGAGGGTGTGGATATTCTAAAGAAAACTAAAAGTTTGGAGAAATTGGATGTCAAAATACACCCTACCACAAGTGAAAGTCAGTTTGATAAATATATGAAAGGTGATTGGGGTTATGTATATGGGGATTTATATGGAGCACTCAAAGGTGCAGATGTGGTGTTTACCCCTCCTTATGCGGGGACATCATTAGAGGCTGTTGCTTGCGGGGTTCCAGTTATTATAATTGCCAATGAAGATAATTTAATCAAACCTTTGGTAAATTGTGGGAAGGGAGAGATTTGGGACATTGCTTTTAATGAGCAAGATGTTAAAAATCACTGTAATAATCTTTTAAAGTATAAAAATAACAATCCAGGTAAAGTTAAGGAAATGGCTTGCTGGTATAAGGAAAATTTCTTTATAGAGCCAACAGAAGAAAATATTATTAAGGCGTTTGATATTTGTTAAATGAGATTGAATATAGGTAAGTTATATACTTGGTCTGTGGCAACAGAGCTGTTGCTTTATTTTTTGTTTGCACATCAAAATATCACCGCTGTTAGTCTTACTTTATCTAGAATTATACAAATTATTGTTATATGTTTAATGATACTAAGGGCGGATTATTTTATAAATCAATGGCGCGTTTTAAGTATTAACTCAATATTTAATAGGTGGTTTTATATTTTCATTCTATATTTGATTGTTATTTCAATATTGGGCTTTATTATTGGGGAATATGATAGCAATATAGAATACAGAGCTAGAGACAACGAAAGTATCATTGCAAATATACTTAACGGTCCTTCTATAAGACCTATATTTGAAATATTTATTAACGTATACTATTTTTTGTATTTTGCAATACTTCCTAGAGTTTTTTTAAAAAACAAACCAAGCATAAATTACTTTTTTAAAATCTTTGGCTTGTTATTTATTATATCCACCATTGCTGGTATTTTAGACTTCTCGTATTATTCCTTCTTCAAATCAAATCTTATTTCCAGGCATTTTTATGATGGAGTTGATTCTGGGTTTCGTTTTCATGGTTTTGCAGGGGAGCCTAGAGATGCATTTGTTTATATCGTACTTGGATTTGGTATATATACATTGAGAAATTTATATAACAATACATACAAATTAAATATCTGGGTTGTTTTAGGATTGATTGTATTGCTTATAATGACGAAATCATTGTCAGGTGTGATAGGGCTTTTTTTTACATTGTTAATGGTTATGATTTTCTATATAAGAAAAAGTACCATTAAGCAAAAAATTGCTATAACTTTTACTGTACTAATTTCTATTGTTTTATTGTTTGTTGTATTATTTTATACGGAGAGGCTATACTACTATTTAGGTGATCTTGAAAATCTTTATAACGCCCTTTTAGTTAATAATTATAAATCATTAAATTATTTAGGCGGTCAGTTGCCTAGTATTTTTCCAGTATGGGATAGATGGTTGGAATTAAAAAATTACAACCTGCATTTTATTTTTTTTGGATCTGGATCTGGAACATCTTCAGTTGTAAATAACAACTATTTTCCTTATGCTGAGCTTGCTAATCCACACTCGCAAATTATTCGCATTTTTTATGAAGCTGGAGTTATAGGGATTTATTTATTTGTAATTGCATTAATAAAGCCAATCAGAAGATTACAAATGCCTTATAAAATGCATAACATGGCTTTATTTTCCATGTTGTTGCTAACAGGTGCATACTTTGCTCATAGGTCAGCGGCAATTTTTATTTTTTATGGAATTTTTGTTATTGTGGCCACTGATTATAGTAATAAAGAGTCTGAAAATACAAATACATCTTTTAATAAATAATTCACATGAATTTTGATGATGATATGGTTTCAGTTGTTATACCGACTTTCAATAGTGAGAAATATATTTATAGAGCATTAGAGTCGGTATTGTCACAAACTTATTTAAATTTTGAAATTATAGTTGTTGATAATAATTCTTCTGATAAAACTAAAGACATAGTTATGTCGTTTAGTGACAATCGTATTAATTTATTAAACACTGTAAATAATGGAGTGATAGCATACTCTAGAAATATTGGCATTAAGGCCTCAAAAGGAAAATGGGTTGCTTTTTTAGATTCTGATGATTGGTGGCTTCCTGACAAGTTAAAATATTCAGTAAGAGTTTTAAAATCAGGAGCCAAAATTGTATACCATAATATGTACATAGCTCAAAAAGAAAGAAATATCTATTTAAAGAAAATGAAGATAAGACAGGTCAACAGACCTGTAATTGTAGACTTACTTATAAATGGAAATATGTTGCCTAATTCAAGTGTAGTTGTATGTCGTAAGACGTTGAATGAAATAGATCTTTTAAATGAAGATAGGGAGTTTATTACATATGAAGATTATGATGCATGGATAAGGATTGCAGAAGTGACAGATAGTTTTGTATTTATTTCTAAATGTCTTGGTTATTACTGGTCCGGAGCTGATAATTTAACAAAAACACAAAGATCTTTGTTTGTAAAAAATGTAAATCCTAATTATTTAAAGTATGTAGGTGACAATTACATACAATTTAATGCTTTAATTGCATATATGGACATTAAAAAGCTTTATATTGAGAAAAATCCAATTAGTTTTAATTTAATTGTTAAATCTTTAAAAGTGTCTAGTTACTCACTAAAGTTAAAGACAATCTACATATGGATTATCTACCTGGCTAGAAAGATAAAATAAGATTTAATAATGACAAGTAAAAAAGAGAACATTGTAGTTGGGATTGATGCGTCACGTAACAGATCTGGCGGTGCAAAATCACATTTAATTGGAATACTTTCTAATATTGATTTTTCAAAAAGTGATATATACAAAGTGCATGTTTGGTCGTATAGATCATTATTAGACTCCTTGCCAGAAAATAAATTTATAGTTAAACACTACACCCCAGAATTGGAAAAATCATTAATAAGACAAATTTTTTGGCAGTTTTTACATCTTCCTAGAGAGCTTAAAAAGTTTAACTGTAATATTTTATTTTCATCAGATGCCAGTACATTTTGCAGGTTTGATCCAATGGTTGTATTGAGTCAAGATCTACTCTCATACGAGCCTGGAATAATTAGACAATATGCACTTTCTAAAGAACTACCTAGATTACTATTAATATTGTTTTTGCAAAATATGGCTTTTAGATCTTCTAAAGGTGTAATTTTTTTAACCAACTATGCTTCTAATATTATTCAAAAGTCATGCGGGAAGTTAAGTGAGTATACAGTTATACCGCACGGATCAGATAAAGAGTATCAGGATGTTCATATGAATAAAAAGTTAAAATTGCACAATACCACTATTAAGTGTTTGTATGTGTCAAATGTTGAAATATACAAATACCAATGGATAGTTGTTCAGGCGATAGCATATTTAAGGGAAAAAGGATACGACATTTCTTTATCCTTAATAGGAGATGGCAATGGAAAGGCTAAAGACAAATTGAACCACCAAATCAATAAATATGATAAAGACAATAGATTTATTAATTTTTTTGGTTTTTTAGATAAAAATAAAATACTTTCTAAATTTGAAGAATCAGATATATTTATTTTTGCTTCTGGTTGCGAGGCATTTGGCATTGCATTATTGGAGGCAATGTCATGTGGTGCGCCTATAGCATCATCTAATCGTAGCTGTATACCCGAGTTATTGAAAGATGGAGGGGTTTATTTCAACCCTAGCAATTCACTGTCAATTGCTAAATCTGTAGAGAGTTTAATTAACAACAATAGCTTAAGGAGTCAAATGTCTGGCCGTGCAAAATATTTATCTAATCAGTACTCATGGGAAAAGTGTTCTACTGACACATGGAAATACATTTCATATGTGTATAAAAAAAAATAATTAAATGCAAGAATACACCATATGTAGTAATTGTGTAATGGACACGTCAGATAAAAATATTTATTTTGACAAACACGGATTGTGTGATCATTGTAATAATTTTATATTAAATATTCAACCAAACTGGCATACTGATATTAATGGCAATATTGAATTGAAAAAGATTTCTGCTAAAATTAGATCTTATGGCAGGGAGAGTGATTTTGATTGCATAATTGGACTAAGTGGAGGTCTTGATAGTTCTTATACTGCTTATATAGCGAAAGAGGTAATGGGACTTAGGCCTTTATTATTTCATGTTGATGCGGGATGGAATACTGATCAGGCAGTGAGTAATATTGAGAAGTTGGTTGATGGGCTGGGTGTAGAGTTGTATACAGAAGTGATAAACTGGAAGGAAATGCAAGACTTGCAAGTAGCATTCCTTAAATCACAAATATCTGACCAAGATATACCTCAAGATACTGCGTTTTTTTCTTCACTTTATAAGTTTGCTAGGCAGAATAAAATCAAATATGTTTTAACAGGTGGAAATTACTCAACAGAATGCTGCCGAGAGCCTGATGAGTGGGGCGCATTTCCAGGGATAGATAAAATTTTGATTGGCAATATACATAAGAAATTTGGGCTGAAAGAGTTAAAGACTTTTCCTATTATAGATGCATTGGTTTATAAGATTTTTTATCATATGATCTTAGGAATGAAAGTAGTAAAACCTTTAAATCTGACTCCTTTTATTAAGGAAAATGCTGAGGCTTTATTGAATGAAAAATATGGCTGGAAGTCATTTAAACACAAACACCATGAATCTAGATTTACTCGTTTCTATGAAGATTATTGGTTGCCGAGTAAGTTTGGGTATGAAAAACGCAGAGCGCATTTTTCAAGTTTGATTATGACCGGTCAAATGACTAGAGATGAGGCAATAGAGCGATTGAAAAAGCCAGAAATGGATGATAAATTTATGAAGTTAGAATTTGAGTTTGTTGCTAATAAACTTGGCCTGTCAGTGGTTGAGCTTCAAGAGATGTTTGATGGCGAAAATAAGAGTTTCCATAATTATAAAAACAAATATAAGATTTTCAATTTGGGTGGAAAACTTTTGAATCTGCTAGGATTAGAGCGAAGACAATACAGGTGATTACAATAATCGATTACGGTTTGGGGAATATCGAAGCATTCTTAAATATCTACAAGAAATTACACATACCAGTGCAAGTTGCAAAGAGCGAGAGTGATTTGGAGGGTGCGAATAAACTAATTTTGCCTGGCGTTGGGCATTTTGACTATGCAATGCAAATGTTTAGTGACTCGGGTATGAGGGAGAAAGTGGAGAGCCTTGTATTGAATGGCAATGTTCATATACTGGGTGTTTGTGTTGGCATGCAAATAATGGCAAATTCTAGTGAAGAGGGTGTTGAATCTGGGCTTGGTTGGATTAGTGGCACTGTCAAGAGTCTTGAATCAATTGTCAGGGCAGATAATAACTTGCCACTCCCGCACATGGGGTGGAATAAAGTGACACCCAATCATAAAGATTTATTTAATGATATTGATTCTGGCGATTTAGAATTCTATTTTTTACATTCTTATTATTTTGATTGTGCATCTCAAGAAAATTGTATTGCAAGTACTAACTATAGTTCAAATTTTTGTAGTGCCGTAAATAATAAGAATATCTTTGGTGTGCAATTCCATCCAGAAAAAAGCCATCACTCTGGCGTTAACTTGCTTAAGAATTTTGCGGAGTTAGGGATATTTTAAGGTCAAGAGTGATACCATGTTTGTTGGTGCAAGACGGAGGGCTGGTAAAGACTGTTAAATTTAAAGACTCTAAGTATGTTGGTGATCCGATTAATGCAGTGAGGATTTTTAATGAAAAAAAAGCAGATGAATTGATTGTTTTAGATATAGATGCTAGTGCAAGTAACGCAGAACCAGATTATAAAATGATTGAACATCTTGCCAAAGAATGTCGTATGCCATTGTGCTATGGCGGTGGTATTAAAACTTTAGCGCATGCTGAAAAAATTGTTGCCTTGGGCGTGGAGAAAGTTGCTTTAAGTTCTGTTGTGTTTGATCAGCCCAGTCTTATTGTCGAAATTGCTAACAAGATTGGACGACAAAGTGTTGTTGTAGTTTTAGATGTTAAGAAAAAAACTTTGTCTAGTAATTACAACGTGTGGATACTTAACGGAAGGCATAACACTAAGTACAATGTAGTTGATGTTATACAACAAGTTCAAAATTTAGGAGTTGGTGAAATTATCTTAAATTTTATTGATTTTGATGGTACTGAAGCTGGATATCCTATTGAAGTTATCCAACAGTTAAAGAGTGATATTGAAGTGCCCCTAACTATAATGGGTGGTGCTAAATCACTTGAAGATATGGGCAGTGCAGTTGAGCGCTGTGGATTGATGGGTGTTGCTGCAGGCAGTTTGTTTGTTTTTAAAGGTAAGTATCGTGCAGTCTTGATTAACTATCCTGGGCGACAACAGAAAGAGGAATTTATATATGGAAAATAATATTTTTAAAGATAAGGTTTTATTGATTACAGGTGGAACAGGGTCTTTTGGTAATGCTGTTTTGAGAAGGTTTTTAAAGACTGATATTAAAGAGATCAGAATATTCTCTCGTGATGAGCTTAAGCAAGATAGTATGAGAAGACATTACAATAATGACAAGCTAAAGTTTTATATTGGTGATGTTCGAGATTTAAATTCAATTGATGATTCAATGAGGGGTGTGGACTACGTTTTTCATGCTGCGGCACTTAAGCAAGTTCCTTCTTGTGAGTTCTACCCAATGCAGGCAGTGAAAACTAATGTGATTGGTACTGAGAATGTGTTGAACTCTGCTATCAGATTTGGTATTAAGAAGGTAATTTGTCTTAGTACTGATAAGGCTGTTTATCCAATTAATGCAATGGGCGTAAGCAAAGCGATGATGGAGAGGGTTATTATCGCTAAAGGTAGGAATGTTCAAGATACAATGATTGCTTGTACGAGATATGGTAACGTAATGGCAAGTCGTGGTTCGGTTATACCATTGTTTATTGAGCAGATAAAAAATGGATTGCCAATGACTATTACTGATCCAAATATGACTCGCTTTATGATGAGCCTGGATCAGGCCGTGGATTTGGTTTTGTTTGCTTTTGAAAATGGTGAAAGTGGAGATACATTTGTACAGAAAGCGCCAGCTGCAACTGTAGCATTACTGGCTCATACTTTAAAGAATTTGCTATGCAAGTCAGAAAATGAAGTAAATATAATTGGTACTCGTCATGGGGAAAAATTATACGAAACCCTTCTTACTAAAGAGGAAATGGTTAGGGCAATTGATATGAATGATTATTATCGTATCCCAGCCGATACTCGAGACTTGGGATACAATAAGTTTTTTGACGATGGTGAAGAGGTAATTACACAGGCTCACGAATATCATTCTTATAATACACATCAACTTAATGAAGATGAGTTAAAACAGTTGTTGCTAAATCTCTACGAGATTCAAGATGAGCTAAAGGAGTTTGGGGTTAAATAGATGCGCGTACTAGTTACAGGATCTAACGGTTTTATTGGTAAGAATTTAATTGTTCGCCTAAATGAATTAGGTATTTCTTATAAGGTTTTCACTCGTAGAAATTCGACTAAGGATTTACAAGGATTAATTAAAAAGTCAGATTTTATAATTCATTTGGCAGGAGAAAATAGACCTAAAGATGAAGGTGATTTTGAGGTGGTAAACTCTGGATTGACATCATTAATTTGTAATGAAATTCGTTTAATAGAAAAAAATATTCCAATTATATTAGCCTCTTCTACACAAGCAGAGTGTGATAATCTATACGGAAAAAGTAAGCTTAGTGCTGAAATAGCCGTTAAAAATCTTGAGAATGATACTGGAAATTCTTCACATATTTATCGCCTTCCGGGCGTATTTGGAAAGTGGTGCAAGCCCAATTACAACTCTGTTGTAGCTACATTTTGTCACAATATAAGTCATGATCTTCCTGTACAAGTCAATGATCCATCTTTTGAGTTGAACTTGGTTTATATAGACGATGTTATTGAAGAGTTTGTTAAGGTGATACAAGGTGGGGAAGGTGGTAAAGAAGTGCCATCAGTACAGCCAGAGTATAAAATTAAATTAGGAGACTTAGCTGATCAAATTAAGCTTTTTAAAGAAAGCAGAGTCTCTCTCATTACTGAAGAAGTTGGTAGTGGCCTTGTTCGTAAGCTGTATTCAACATATATCAGCTATATATCTTCTGAACAATTTTCCTATTTAATACCCTCATATGGTGATGAACGCGGAATCTTTGCAGAAATACTTAAAACAAAAGATAGTGGTCAGTTTTCATTTTTTACTGCAGGGCCTGGGGTGAGTAGAGGCGGCCATTATCACCACTCCAAAACTGAAAAATTTTTAGTTGTTCAAGGTGAGGCGAGATTTGGCTTTAGACATGTAGCTACAGATGAAACGCACGAAATTATTACAACGAGCAAAGAATATAAAATTGTTGAAACTGTACCAGGATGGTCACATGATATTACCAATATTGGTGCAGGGGAAATGATAGTCATGCTTTGGGCTAATGAAATTTTTGATCCTGATAATCCTGATACCATAATTTACAAAGTGTAGAGGTAAATAAAATATGAAAAAATTAAAAATTGCAACAGTAGTTGGAACGCGCCCAGAAATCATACGTCTTGCATGTATCCTTAAGAAGCTTGATAAGCATTGTGAGAACATTCTGATCCATACAGGGCAGAACTATGATTATGAATTAAATGAAATTTTCTTCGATGACCTAGAAGTTAGAAAGCCAGATTATTTTTTAGAAGCTGCTGGCACAACCGGTGCTGAAACTATTGGTAATGTCATTATTAAAGTCGATAAAGTTTTAGAAGAGATTCAACCTGAGGCTATGCTGGTTCTGGGCGACACTAATAGTTGTATGGCACTCTTACCTGCTAAGCGTAGAAAAATACCCACATTCCATATGGAAGCTGGTAATCGTTGTTTTGATCAGCGTGTTCCAGAGGAGATCAATCGTCGTTTAGTTGACCATATGGCCGATATTAATTTAACTTATAGTAGCATTGCTAGGGATTATCTTTTGAGGGAAGGCTTGCCAGCAGATATGGTTATCAAAACAGGCAGCCCAATGTTTGAAGTGCTGAATGCTTATCGTCACGGGATTGAGAGTTCTGATATATTGACAACACTAAAGCTTAAAGCACATAAGTTCTTTGTTGTTAGTGTACATCGAGAAGAGAATATTGATTCTGATAAAAACTTTTTGTATTTAATAGATTCATTAAATACAATTGCAGAAACTTATCAAATGCCAATTATTGTTTCTACACATCCAAGAACGCGAAAGCGTATCAATGAAATTAAAGCTAAATTGAATCCAGTGATTCAATTGTTAAAGCCATTAGGGTTTAAGGACTACAATAAGCTTCAAATATCTGCTAAAGCGGTATTATCAGATAGTGGCACTATCAATGAAGAGGCATCTATTATGAATTTTCCTGCACTCAACTTGCGTGAAGCGCATGAACGACCAGAGGGTATGGAAGAAACTGTAGTTATTATGACAGGGTTAAAAAAAGAAAGAATTATGCAGTCTTTAGATATTATTGACAAACAACCAAGAGAAAACCAGAGACTAATGCGCCAAGTTTATGATTACTCTATGCCTAATGTATCAGATAAAATTGTTAGAATTATATATAGCTATGTTGATTATATAAATCGAGTTGTTTGGAAGAAATATTAGTGAATAAAAAAATATTAATCATTACAGAATGCTTTTACCCAGAAGAATTTAAAATAAACGATATTGCATTATTTTGGAAACGTGAAGGATACAATGTTGATGTATTAAC
>Ga0257121_1003528_pt1 | contig 10184 bp, 10 predicted proteins | sample SI106_100metaG_FD_190180 | JGI IMG/M metagenome (GOLD analysis project Ga0257121, IMG submission 190180) | Marine microbial communities from Saanich Inlet, British Columbia, Canada - SI106_100 | ecosystem: Environmental > Aquatic > Marine > Inlet | place: Canada: British Columbia | collected... | reverse complement strand
GCACTCTTAGGATTAGGCGTTCTTTTAGAACCAACTTTATCTTTCCAAAGTTCAAATATCTTATTTAAATCTCTAATCATTTCTTCTTATCACCAGATTTGGTTTCTAATCCCATCTCTTTAGTAAATTCATTTGATTGGTCTATTAATTCTTCTATTGGTGTATCTATTTCTTTTATATCCATTTCTATATCACCATCTCCACCATTTGCTATATCTTGTGCTACTAAAGCTGCCCATCTATGATGACCATCTACAATATACCTCTCACCCGTTTCAGGGTCTCGTGATACGATAATTGGTTCGTTCAATTTCTTAGTAAATTCGGAATCTGGATCACCATTCTGTAATTGATTTAAAAATAATGATACCTTTTTACCAACGAGTTGATTTTGAGTTGCCTTCAACTCAGTTACCTTAACTCTTACTGGTTTTGCCTCTTTACCTATCTGCTTCATAAATAACTTTTCTGTATTAACTTCACCCTCGTTATCCAATTTTAAAACTCCAGCCTTTACCATTTGGTCTGCCTTTCCTCCTGGTTCTGGTTTAGATTTTAATTGAGGCATCTCTTTTCTTGGTATTCCCTTATTATCTCCACAAAATAAATTTGTTCCTGGAACACTTACCTTACATAAATCCACATCTTTATCGTTATGAACTAAATCTTGAACTGCTGCTATTATATGTCTTTCTCTTGCTGGGTCTGTTCCTAATGCATCATCTTTGGATTTGGGGCCTTTTGTAGTTCCACCTTTTTGACTTGGTGAATCTGGATGTGGTGGTGCACCTATACCAGGCAATGGTTTTTTCTTAGGTTTATCTTTCTTTTCATCATCACCCGCTACATTTGGAGCCGAACCGTGTTTTTCGATATATGCTTGTTGGGCTTTATCACTCAAATCATCCCACCAACTTTCTTTTAATAAATCTTTTAATTTAATCATTTCTTTTTTACCCTAATCATCCAATTAATACTTTTTCCGGAATATCCTTTATCCTTGAGTTGCTTATATACATCCTTATATCTAACTTTCTCTTCCGAAGATAAAGATGAATAGTTAATTTTTGTCATTGGACTTTGAACTATAAAGTTCCTTTTTTTATTATTAACATCTTGATAAATTAATGTATCTCCACTTTTATATCGGCCAAGTCTTTCTTTACTATCAAAAATTACCGTTAAATTTTTTGGTAAAATAGTATAAGAACTATAATAAACTATTCGTTCATATAATAAACTTTTTAATTTAATCATATTTACCACCTGTATAAAGAACCAGCGGCCACATTATGATTTCCTAATGTGGATAGTCCTTCGGTTTCAAATTCAAATTTATAAGGTAATACTTTAACGGGTAGGTTATATCCCAGTGAGATTGCAACCATAAATCTAGTATTCCCAGCAAATAAATATAAGTTTTCTTTAGAATCCTTCACCACAAAGGGAATTGCAAACTTATCAGGAGGTGTACCAGTCATTCCTCGTAATACACTTTGCCAGGGTTTATTATATTCATCTCCCAATTCTTTCATTCTCATAATTCTTTTTCGTGCATCCTTAATGGATAATAATTCTGGTACATCTGAATTTTGTAAACTCATCAATTCTTTGTGTGATAAAAATTCTATTCTATCTGGTAATTGCATTAAACTCAATAAGTCATCTTTATCTTTACCGAGTTTTGGCATCACCTTTCTCGTATATTTATTTCCAAAATATTCTTGTGTTTCATCTTTCAATTCATCTTCTGTATTTGGTCTAATATACTTATACGGTTTTAATTTAATCATCACATATCTCTTTACTTGCATAATCACTCAATACGTTTGGTAAAAATGCATGGATTAAAAGTGCACCACTTATTTTAAGTGCTCTCCTTAAATGTGTGAAATATCCTACATTTTGTTCTTCTAAATGTTTAACCAACAAATTTCTCCGTTATATCTTCCATCTCGTGATAATTTAATCCCCAACTTATACTTGTTGGAAATTTACCACTTAGCTCTATTTCGTTTTTTAATAACTTCAAATAATTTACACCATCCTCAATATTAAAATCAAATAAAAATGAATCATAATTATACAATACCAATTTACTTTTATAATCTTTAATAGTATTAAATAAAGTACTCAACATTTTCATATTAGTTTCTGTTTCTAAACTCTGTATGAAATAGTTAAATAATTTATTTTTATTCATATCAGATACATTCTGACTAAATATTCTTCTACTATAAATATTAGTATCTATATATTTATCTTTTTTATACGACTTCCACAACTCATCAATAAAATCTTGTACTTTACCAAAAAATGGATTCATTTGAACCACTTCTATTGGAATATGACCATATAAATACTGAAAAGACCTTCTTTTAGATTCTTGGTAATCACATCCATAAAATTTAGACATATGTTCATGAACTGAACCATCAGGAAATTTATAATTTACAACTTCTCCTATTAATCGTAAGTGATATGCATCATAATCAAATTCTACTAACTTTCCTCCAGTTCCAAACCTACTCGTATAAGCTTTTCGAGTTTCATCTTCTTTATTTAATGCTGCATAATTTACTCCACCGAAACGATTTGATGGTCTACCCGTTGCAGTAAATGGGTTGTATTGTGTATATACTAAATCACTTTCTTTATATAATCCAACATTTTCTATATTGAATAATGCATCTGAAATTTCATTATAGTCTTCATTCTCTAAAGAGTAATCTAAATTTATACTCGTTGAAATATTTTCTAAAAATTCAATTTGTTTCATTAAAGGAATTACAGAATTTAAATCTTCGGTATGGTAAAATTTACTATTATAAAACTGTCGTGTATTATTTTCTAAATCATATAAATCAATCTCTTTATTATATTTCAAATAATATAAAGTATTTATATCCACCATATTATTAAAATCTATAATATGTTTTAATGATTTTACATCCCAAACATATTTTTTGTTATCTGTTTTTAATAATTCAAGATATTTTTTATCTAAATTTTTACAATCATTGTGGTTAAAGGGCAAAACATAGTCATCTTCCATCTTCACATATAAGAATGATATCTCATTATGATGTGGATGTTTTATAAAGTCTGTTAAAAAATAAAATATTGAGGGAGTTGTAGATTTATAAAGTTCTAAAAACTTTTCAAATTCTACTTCATTCTCAACTATTTTCACTCGGATAACCAATTTTAAGTTTTACAAAGTTTACTATATCTTCTGCTATATTTGTCTTGGTAAATTTATCCATTCCTTCAAAACCTGGTGATGAGTTAACCTCACATATACTGTAACTTCCATTATTAAATAATAAATCAACACCTGCTATATCTAAATTAAGTAACCTTGATGATTCGCCACCCAACCATTCTATCTCGTCTGTTATCTGATATGGAATACCTTCTCCACCTCTTGTGATATTTGCTCTAAAATCATCATCGGTAGATTGTCTCATCATACAACCAATAACTTTTTTATTAAGAACAAATACTCTAATATCTTTTCCCCACGAATCTTTTATAAACTCTTGAACTATAATATTATAACTCTTTTTAGTTATCTCTGCCATTTTAACCAATTGTTCTAACTGTTTTTTATTTTCTGCCAAAAATACACCTGCACCAAAAGAACCACTAAGAGTTTTTATAATAACAGGAAAGTTTATGTTTGTTTCTACCCATTCTAAATTAATTGGATGTTTTACCAATAGAGTTTTTGGAACAGGTAATTTTGATTCACCTAAAATCTGTTGTGTGTATAACTTGTCTTTAACATTATCAATAGCATCACTACCATTAATCAATACTACACCTAATCGTTCTAAATGTCGAATAATTGCCTTAATAAAATAAGTTGTTCCACTACCAGTTCGTGGCATAACAAAATCAGGTAATTGTCTTGTTCTACCTGCAACCAATATAGATTTTCTATCATCTCTATCAACAAAAATATCTATATCATCAGGATGCACCACACGTACCTTAATACCTTGTTTCTCAAATTCTTCTATAAGTTTTTGAGTTTCATAAGATTCACTTATTTTATTTTTATATAATATCCAACCATTCATTTCCAATATTCATCACTCCATATTTTAACAGTTTCGGGATAAATGTCATACATCATTTCTTTTAAACATTTAGCATATTGTTGTATTTCCCATTGTGCAGTTGTTTCATCTCGTAATTCAATAAAATTCATAATAGCCTGAAATGATGCAGTCCAATAAACTTCGGTGTATTGTGATAATGGTAATACCACTCTGGCTTGTTCTTTAGCCATACCTGCATCTACCATTGTTTCATAAACTCTTTCAACATCTAACAAATATCTTTCATATATATGACTCATTCTCTTTTGTTGTAAATCATCTAACTCACCTTCTGATGCTTGTTTATTGTCTTCTGATTGTTTTCTCCAAACTTCTGGAATATAATAATCTGACACGGGAGTGTATCTACCACTAATCTCGTTCCAAGCATGGTCTTTGGTGGATGAATTGGATGTGGTTTCTATCCCAACGACATGCTTATATGCTTGTCTCATTACAAATTCGGGTGCCTTGATAATCAGCATAACGTGTTGATGTCTAAATGGACTAAAATGTTTATTTTTGATTAAGAACTTAGACAACTTCCTATCTTTCTCTTCAAAGGTGTTACTCCTATCTCCAAATGACACACGAGCTGCATTAACAGGTGTTAAGTCATCGCCTAACTTATCTACAACCTCAATATAACCTTTATCTAAAACCTTAATTTTCATTCTGTTTTCTCCTTTTCCATACTTCTTTCATTGCTATGGATGATTTTTTTGAAAGTAATTTCTTGGTTTCTTCTGTATGTTTGTGTCCCCAAGATTTACGAATATCTTTACCTTTATTCTCTTCCCAATACTTTTTTACAGAATCTCTAATTTTCTGTTTATGTTCTTCTGATTTTTTTACACCTTTTTTTGCCATACTATGATTCTTTCTAATTTGTTCTTTATTTGGATTATCAGTAAACATATCTCCACCAGTTCCACCTTCTGTAATATTGTAATAAGGATTGAGTTTTTTTATCCAATATATCTCTTTTTCATCAATGTCTTTTTTATTATCAGCAGTGTCTATCGTTTCTCTTATAAAATTATCTCTACCATATCTATCAATTGCCTGTTTTATCAACTTTCCACTTCCAAGATAATCCCTACCATTTTCTTTATGCTGTCCTATATAGGTTTTTTTATTAACTCTATTTGTTGTTTTATATATGATATACATTTTGTTCTCCATTTTACCATTGTCCTATCATATATAAGTATTACCATTGACCTAAAAAAGACTGATTTATTTGATTTTTATTTGCCGCATTGTCGCATAACGAACTCTGGTGCTTTGAGATGGAACTGAACCACCATATGTCGAAATGGTGAGAAGTGTTTATGTTTTGCCAAATATCGCACTAATGCCCTATCTGACTTATCATATACTTCTTTTCTTTTACCGAAAGATACGCGTGCCGAGTTTACTACCGTTAAGTCTGAACCTAACGAATCTATAACCTCAACAAAGCCCTTATTGAGCACTTGTTTTTTCATTTTATAACCTTTAATTACTAATAAGTATCAAATTAATTTGTGTTAATTTATTTTTTTTCAGTCCTTTTAATTTGTAGTTTTTAAATTAATCTCTTTTATTTCTTTATCTGTAACTGTAGATCCTATATCTAAAGGGTGTTTTATCTTTAAGTTGTTACCACCAGTTAACCCCTCTCGAATTTTATGTTTAGCTACAGTATCTTGTATAACATCCCATGCGTTATAATCTGGCCAGAGTCCTGTAGGGCCTGAGGTCTGTACGCCACCAAACCTCATTGTCAATCCCGGTGCAATAATAATTCCATGTTTTGTCATCATTGTCAAAAATTTATCTACTTCATCGTCAAAATTAAATGTATGTATATTACTTCCCTTAAATAGCTCAGATTCATCTATGGATTCTGTAGTTAGATCATCTACCGCTTGATCGTATCCACCTGCTCCCGAGTTTCGAAACATTTTTCCATATTCGCGAATTATTTTTGACTCATCTATATTTTTATTATTCGCCGTTAATGAAACATTTTCTTCAAAGTCATCACCAATCCAAGCTTTATATAACATCTTAAAAAAGGCTTTATATATATCTCGTCCAGTTTCAGTTAATCTCATTACACAAGTCATATCATCTTTATCAAAAAGTTCGTTGCCAGGAAGTTCAAATTTCCGTTCTTTAGGCTCTATTCTAGTAAATCGAAATAATTGTTGATAGTTTTCAGGAAGTCTTTTGTTGGTTAACGTCTCCTTAGTTATCCATTGTAATGGAGAATAATAATCGGTGTAAGTTCCACCAACGTTTTTATTCAATGCATCTTGATCTTTAAAGTGTTTGTTTATTTGTGTGAAAAATTCATCTGTATATTTTGGCCAACCATGTTTTCCAGAATCCATATATCTTTTAACTGGATTTATAGGGTCGAGGTCATCACTAACAAACATCAAATACGACATAAGATTAAAACCATCTACAGGAAGAAATGGATCGAATGTTTTACGATACGATTGTTCAGGAGGTATTCCATACAATATTGCACTATACATACTAAGCCACATTGCCTTTTGTACAGAGATGCCGTTATAAATAGCCATATAATATGACTCTTTGTGTTCAGCTTTTTTCTTGGATGTAAACTTTACATTTGGTTCTATATTTTTCGTATAATTACCTTGTGCACTTCTTAATGGAAATTCAGTAGACCAATCAGTTTTCATATCTCCACCACCCCAATATGGATCACTTTTATGTATTCTCAATATACCATGATGCATTTTATATTTTGACATAAACTGTGCATTAATTCCTAATATATTTCTCGTTTTTTGGAAGTAAGCTAATTTTTGGTTAGATGCTGCTTTATCCGTACCAATCGGTTTGGTACGTTCTTCATCTTCATACAAATATTTAGAATTTAATCTTGGTTGTCCTGTTATAGTAGTTTTCCACCCATCTGGCCCTAATGCTTGCTCTACATTAGTTGCTTGAAATATTAATGGTAATGCTCCACCGATACCTCTTCTAATCAAATGATTTGGTAAATGTTTTGAAGTAAATGCATCTCCTGGGTAAATACCTGCCGTTCCATCAATTGTAAGTTTAATTGTTGCAATTCCATTCAGTAAATCTACTAGCTTTGTTTTAGCAGTTCTTCTATCCGTATGTAAACCTTTAAGCATTTGTTCTTTAAAAGTAGTTGAACCACCTTCCTGTAATTTACCAGTACTTGTATATAAAGTATTATATCCTCCTATAGTCTCCGAGTTAGGTTGGGTAAACGATGGATTAGCAAAATATGGATGTGCCATAGCTGCGGATGATATACCAATTTCAGCAATTGGTGGTATATCAGTTTTAGCATTACCTTCAGTTGGATTGGTAAATTCTTTATCCCTATTTACAACTGTACCGAGTATACTTGGGCCTTCATTTGACTCTAATTTTTTATTTTCATCTGCACTCGAATTCCCAAACTTTTCAATTGCGGGATTGTCGAAATGGTCTGATATTTTTACTATATTTTTAAAAAATTTAGATTTTTGATTCTCGAAAGATTTATCCATAATTTTAACAAATTGCTGAACATTAATATCTCCCTTTTTTGCACTGGCGGGTTGATTACTATCTAGAGTACCTCCAGATAAAGCAGCCACTGCAACTTGACTTGAAGGTATAGTGACTGTATAATCCATATTAGATACAATTGAATCTTTAGTCCAAGTTGGAAATTGATAACAAGAATATAATGAATTGTTATCCTCTGTTAAATTTATATCAGATAGTCTAAAATTATCAACATTATATCTCGGATTATTTCTATCTACTATTCGAGCTAAGGTTGTATCATTTTCATCTCCCGTAATATCAAAATCCCAAAAGTTTTGATATTCTAAATTTACGCCATTTAATATATTATCTAATCCTTCTCGTAGAGTTTGTGTTCCTTTTAATTGTTCTTTCAACCAATTAACATTAAAATATATATTTCTCAAATATCCTTCTTCAAACCCGGTTTCATTATTAAGACTTCCTGGTATTACAAATGGTTTTAAACTTCGTTCCCCAATATCCACCATACTATTTAAAAAGTCACCGATATGAGATGCCCGAATAGTGTCCGATTTTTCTGCCCTTTTTAAAGTGGGTGTTCTTCCTACCAAAATAAATTTATTAATATCTGAAGTGATCATCTTTGAATGAGATAAAATCCTAACTGATTCATATTTTATATCTTTATCTCCTGGAATTTCACTTCCCTTAGCATCCACCTTTAGTATTTTATCTATACTTCTAAATTGTAATTTAATATCTTCAACACCAGTAATTGTTTTATTCGTATCTGTATCTGTCTTCAGCGTTACATAACCCATAAATTTACTTAATACATTATCTTCAAACCACCCCCATCTAACCCATGCATTATTGACGCTTTGAAGTGTTTGGTCGTCAACTGTGTTCAAGTCTACCATTTTATTTGCATTTGCTGTTGATTTTTTTGGTTTTGTTTTCGTAGAAGCATAGTTCGCTAACGATGATAAAGTAGAATATATAAACCAATTATTAGGCTCTCCATAAAAATGTGAAATTTGGTCTGTGTCTGGTATCGTCTTGGAGCGAGAGTGGGTACTGAATGGAATTTTACCGAGATATTTACTGCTTATAACTTTATTATCTTTATTAATACAACTAAATCTAAAATAATCATCTAACCTATTTACAGTAGTGATTAAATTATTTTTTAACAGTACTTCACGAGATACAGGATCATTTTGATTATTTGGATCACTTAATTTTAATGCGGTGTCAATATTATAAGTAGTAGAATCTTTTCCGGCGTCTAATAAACTTATCCCATGTGTGGCAAAAGTAGTTGTGCAATCAAACCCACCATCATCTCGTAATGAATATTCAAAGTTAGTAATAACTCCAGTTAATATTTCATAATCTCCTTCGTTTTTATATATAATGTCTTCCACACTACTAAAATCTTCAAATTTAGTATCATTCTTTAATAATTTATCACCTATTAATTTTTCATCAAATACTTTCCCATCATAATTCCAACCCATTTCTAACATTGTCCATTTACCAGGAGATAAAAAGTGGGGTGTTAATATTTCTAATTCATCTAAATCATATACTGTCCAATTAACTATTGTTTTTCTTAAAGATTTTGTTGCTCCTTCAAATGTACTAGAAATAGATTTTACACCCGCTAATGGTTTAAAATAACTACTGTGATAATCTCCCTCTCTGTAATTTTCATCAACTAACCAACTAGCCCTTTCTTCACCTGTTAGAGTATCTTTATTGTATTGAATTGATGTATTGGGTGGAACATATACTTGATCAAATCCTTTTGCTAACTTATAAGCTCCATCATAATGTGCTACTCCACCAAGAATCACAATAGGATTTTCATTTCCTGAAATCCATCTCATCCAAGTGGTTCTTCCCTGTACGCTGTTTAAATCGTTTTGTGTTCCGGCTTTAGCACTAAGGGCACTAGTATCTCTTGATAAAATCTTTGATTTTCTTTCAAGTACTTTTTGTATTCTTCTATCTATTGGTTTTAATGCAAATGACATACTAATATAGTGAGTTTAATTCTTCCATCGAATTTAAAATTTCTGTTATACTAGTTAGGTTTGGTATTCTAAGTTGTTTTCCAGGTTCTAAAAATATAGTACCATTAGAAATATTATTTGCTTTAGCTATAACCCACCAATATTCTGGAGTATTGTAAAAACGATAAGATATGTGTTCTAACTTCTCACTTTCTTTTGAAAATATATAAATATCATCATCACGCAAAGGAATTTTAGGATATAAAGTTGGCTTACGTACAGTTTTTTTACCCCGTTTCATTCTTTTTGTATATTTGTATCTTGAACTTGGCATATCTATTTACCTTTATCCTGGAACACCGGCTGTTTTTAAATCTTTACTATACGGTTCGCGTCTATCTGGTTTATCATTTTTAACAGTATTATCCGTTCCATTCAACCAAGGTAAATCAAAATGTTTTCCTTGCATTGTTTGTAAATTCTTACCAACATATTTAAATCCCATAGTTGCCTCAATAACCTTTGG
>Ga0257121_1003526_pt1 | contig 10187 bp, 11 predicted proteins | sample SI106_100metaG_FD_190180 | JGI IMG/M metagenome (GOLD analysis project Ga0257121, IMG submission 190180) | Marine microbial communities from Saanich Inlet, British Columbia, Canada - SI106_100 | ecosystem: Environmental > Aquatic > Marine > Inlet | place: Canada: British Columbia | collected... | reverse complement strand
GGTTGGAGCATTATTATTAATTGCTTTTTTGTCTTTCATTGTTTGGGGACATCATATGTTTATGACTGGAATGAATCCTTTTCTAGGATCAGTATTTACATTCACAACATTACTTATTGCAATTCCATCAGCTGTTAAAGTTTTTAATTATTTAGCCACTCTTTGGCGAGCCAATATTCGTTTTACTCCAGCAATGTTGTTTGCCATAGGAACTGTATCTGCATTTATTACAGGAGGATTGACAGGTTTAATCTTAGGAGATAGCGCCTTAGATATCAATGTACATGATACTTATTTTGTTGTTGGACATTTCCATATTGTAATGGGACTTTCTGCTATTTATGGAATGTTTGCCGGGGTATATCACTGGTTTCCTAAAATGTATGGTAAGATGATGAATAAAAACTTAGGTTATCTACATTTTTGGGGAACCTTTATATGTGCATATGGTGTTTTTTTCCCTATGCATTTTTTAGGGCTCGCTGGTCTACCTAGAAGATATTACACTAATACCAATTTCCCTATGTTTGATGGATTAAGTGATATAAACGAGATAATTACGTTTTTTGCTTTAGCTGGGGCTATATTTCAAGCAGTCTTTATTTTTAATTTTGTCTATAGTATCTTTAAAGGAACAAAGGCTTCAAAAAACCCTTGGAAATCTAACACCTTAGAATGGACTACGCCAATTGAAAGAATACATGGTAATTGGCCTGGAGATCTACCTGTTGTTAAAAGATGGGCTTATGACTATTCTAAGCCAGGAATGGAAGATGATTTTGTTCCGCAGAACGTTCCATTAAGAGATGGTGAAAAAGAACATTAACAATGAATGTGAAAACTGTAAAAAGAGAAGATTTGGATAAATTTTTAAACACAGAGGATAAGAGATCAGTAAATATTGCGCTTAAGTCAATGCTTTTTCTAGGTATGGTATCTATATCAATGTTTTTTGCAGGGCTTACATCTGCTTACATTGTTCGAAAAGCTGATGTAAACCGTAATTGGATGGATTTTATTCTTCCAGACTGGTTTTTAGTAAGCACCATTGTAATTGTTCTAAGTAGTTTTTTGTTATTTTTTGTCAAACGTAGACTTAAAAATAATAATTCAGTATTTGGTTTAGTTTGTAGTGTATTAATTTTAGGATTAATTTTTTCATTTATTCAATTTAAGGGTTGGGAGCAATTAATATCTCAAGGTGTTTTCTTAACAGGAGAAGGAAGTAATGCAGCTGGTTCTTTTTTATATGTTTTAACATTAGCTCATTTAGCACATTTATTTGGAGGGATTATTGCTTTAATATTTGCTACAGTAAATGCTAAATTGAGACTCTATACAATTGATAGTTATTTAAGTCTTAAATTAATATCAATGTATTGGCACTTTTTAACTATTTTATGGGTTTTGTTGTTTTTATTTTTAAAATTTTTATAAAGCATTTAAATTATTTATTAATACATGACAAAAGAATTATTTTTGTAAAAAGAAATTAAAAATTATGGCAGATTCATTAATTCAGAATGACATAAATTCTCCAGCTTGGAAAGGAGGTGATGTTCCGTATAAAGCAAGCTATGGTAAGTTAATGATGTGGTTTTTTCTTATAACAGATACTTTAACTTTTTCTGCTTTTTTAGCTGGTTATGGTTTTAGTAGATTCAAGTTTAAAGATATCTGGCCAGTACCTGAAGATGTTTTTACACATTTTCCATTTCTTCATGGTGATCATCCTCTTTTATTTGTTGCTTTAATGACATTTATTCTTATTATGAGTTCTGTTACAATGGTTTTAGCTGTTAATTATGGTCATAAAATGCAAAAAAATAAAGTTATACTTTGGCTGTCCTTCACCATCATTGGAGGCATAATGTTTCTATCTTCACAAGCATGGGAATGGGGTCACTTTATTCATGGTGATTCAGGTGCTATTGAAATGAAATACGCAAATGAGAGTGGTTCTTCTGAGATTGTTCATGTAGTAAAAGATGGATCAATTTATTCTATATATGATATTATGGGCGCGAAATCTCATGATGGCGCACACCATGAGTTTGCTATTGAAGATTTTAAAGAAAAATTCAGTTTTGAAAAAGAATTAGGACTTAGATTATCTAATAAAACATTTAAAAACCACTCTGAGTCTGTCTTATATTTAGATCAACATGCCTCTAAGGTTTTACTTGGAGCAGATCTTAAAAAAAATGAGTATGGACATGTTTTATTTGCCGACTACTTCTTCTTTATAACGGGATTTCATGGGTTTCATGTTTTTAGTGGTGTGGTTTTACTTATTATTCTTTTAATAAATACTATTAAGGGAACATATGAGAAAAGGGGTCATTATGAGATGGTAGAAAAGATTGGTTTGTATTGGCACTTTGTAGATTTAGTGTGGGTTTTTGTATTTACATTCTTTTACTTAGTTTAATTTAACTTATTAATTATGTCCAACGAAAAAAATAGTGGCAATTGGTGGATCTGGAAGGTCTTTTGGATTTTATTAGGACTAACTACTTTTGAAGTAGCATTGGGTATAATAAAGCCAGATTTTTTAGTAAACACTCAGTTCTTAGGTACTAAATTGTTAAATCATGTATTTATTATTCTTACTTTAATTAAGGCAGGATATATTGTACTTGTTTTTATGCATTTAGGTTTTGAAGAAAATTCGTTAAAATGGACTATTCTAATTCCAGCATTTGTTTTAGTTCCTTATTTACTCTTTATCGTCTTAATAGAGGGTACTCACGCTTTTAATGCTTTAATGTTGTAAAGGTGGAAGAAAAAACAAAAGCTTTTCTTGGTATTCCTATTACTAGCGTGACAAGTGTTTTTATATTACTTATTATTTTAGCCTTACCTTTAGGTATTTATAAGATTATAACAACAGGTTCTAATAATTTTATAAAACTAGATATAGTTGGGGAAAAGGATCCTCTCACTAATAAGGATCATACTATTGCAGATTTTTCATTTGTTAATCAATATGGAGATATGGTTAATAATAATAGCATGAATGGTAATATTTATATTGCAGATTTCTTCTTTACAAATTGCCCATCTATATGTCCAATAATGACAAAAAATATGGCTTATGTACAAAAGACATTAAGTAAAGAAGTAAAAAGCCAAAAAGTTAAATTCTTATCTTATACAGTTGATCCTAAAAATGATACTCCAGATAGATTTCTACAATATATAGAAGAGATGAGGCAAAAGAATGTTTTTATAGATTTAGAGAATTGGGATTTTGTAACAGGTGACAAAGAAGATATTTATAATATTGCTAAATCATATTTTGTTAATGTCAGCCCTGACTCATTAGCTCCTGGGGGTTTTCTTCATTCAGAATACTTTGTGTTGATTGATAAAGAAGGTAGAGTAAGATCTGGAACTGACAAGAGTGGAAATGTAGTAGGGGTATATGACGGAACAAACGAGGCTCAGATAAAAGATTTAATAAAGGATGTTAAAGTATTAATGGCGGAATACCATAGACCACCAAAGACCAAAAGGAAATGGTAAAAAAATTTACCATCATTACACTCTGCCTCTTTTTCTATATTAAACAGGCTACTGCGCAATGCGCTATGTGTAAGGCTGCTGTAGAGGCTGATGTAGAATCAGGCGGAACTGCGGGGGCAGGATTGAATGACGGTATTCTTTATTTAATGGCCATGCCTTATATTCTAATTTTATTATTTTGTGTTTTTTGGTATTTTCAAAAAAGAAAGCCTAAACCAGTAAATTAATTTTTTTGATTAATCATCTTAAATATTACGGACAACTTTTAAAATTCAGACTTGCATGTACAGTTGTTTTTTCAGCAATGGCAGGATATCTTATTGGAGTTTCTGATTTTAAACTTGAAGAGTTTATACTTCTTATAGTTGGAGGTTTTTTAGTAACAGGCTCTGCTAATGGGTTTAATCAAATTTTAGAGCAAGATTATGATAAGTTAATGATCAGGACCTCTGAAAGACCTCTTCCTAAAAAAAATATTAGCTCATTTAGCGCTATTATATTTTCTATTATTATTGGAATTATTGGTTTTTATTTTTTAAGTCTTATTAAACCTCATACAAGTTTTTATGGGTTTTTATCAAAATCCTCTGCTTTTGGGCTTTTATCTTTAATGATATATGTTCTATCATATACCCCTCTAAAACGCATGTCAACAGCATCAATTTTTATTGGAGCTATTCCAGGAGCTATTCCAGTTTTATTAGGATGGGTTGCTGCCACAGATGATTTTGGTTTAGCAGTAGGAATTCTTTTTGCTATTCAATTTCTCTGGCAATTTCCACATTTCATATCAATTGCTTGGATTCAAGATGATCAATATAAAAAAGCAGGATTTAAAATGATGTATGGTGAAAAAAAAGGAACCTATCCAGCAAAGATAGCACTTGTAACCTCTCTTGTAATGACAATAGTATCTGTTTTGCCATTTTTCCTAGATTTAGAGAACCTAAATATATCAATAGGATCTTTCTTTTTAATATTAGCTTTAGGATTATGGTTCTCTACTAAATCATATAGCTTACTTCGTAATATTAATGATGAAAGTGCAAAAAAAGTAATGTTAGCTTCCTTTATTTATTTACCTAGCATGCAGCTTGTTTATGTGTTAGATAAGTGGGTAGCTATATGGTTTTTTTAAAAATAAAAATTGAAAAAACTGTTGATCCTAATAGAATAAACGCGCCAACTTGATGCATAACACCTAACCATATCGGAACTCCCATTATTAAGGTTATAATACCTAATATCATCTGCAAAAGAACTGTTATTAATAAAATATTGATTGCTTTTTTTTCAATCTTAATTAAATTAAATTTTCTTGATTTATAAAAGATATATAAGATAAGGCCTAAAACTAAAAATGCAAAAGTTCTATGAATAAACTGTACTCCAGCCATTTCATTAATAAAGTTGTCCCACCAAAAAGGAGTAGTTGAGTAGACAGCTTCTGCTATCCATGCATCATCCATTTTAGGCCAACTATTATATATTTTTCCAGCATCTAGTCCGGCTACAAATGCCCCATATATTATCTGAATTATTACAATAATCATTAGTGATAAAGATAATTTATATAAGATTATATTATTATGCTTTTTATCTGGATATATAAGTGATAAAGCTATCCAAAAAGTATACGAGAAGGTTAGAAATGCTGTGATTAAATGAGTAGCTAATCTATAATGACTAACATCTGGATTTTTTACAAGTCCACTTTTAACCATCCACCATCCAATAAATCCTTGAGCTGCTCCCATACATAATAGTATCGTAGATTGGAAAATTAATTTTTTTGATAATCTTCTTTTTATTAAAAAATAAATAAAAGGTATTATAAAAACTAAACCAATAAGCCTTCCAAGTAATCGATGTATATATTCCCAAAAAAATATGTTTTTAAACTCAGCAAGCCCCATCGTGTAGTTTTTTATTTGAAATTCAGGAGATTGTTTGTAGCGCTCAAATGTATCCATCCATTGAAGTTCATTAAGTGGAGGTATTGCCCCCATAAATAACTTCCAATCTACCATGGATAATCCAGAACCAGTAAGCCTGGTTATTCCTCCAATTATTACCATAGAGAATATTAGTAAACAACCTGACAATAGCCATACTATTACAGAGATATTTTCTTGTTTCATAGTGCTAAAAACTAGTAAGGAGGATAATAATCTGATATCATTAAATATACAACAACTCCTGTAGTAGCTACGTATAACCAAACAGGGAAGGTAATTTTAGATATTTTTCTATGAGGGTCAAACTCCTCTTGAATAGCTCTTACATAGCTGGTTAGAACAAGTGGGATAAGAGCTATGGAGAGTATGATATGTGAGGATAAAATAGTCCAATAGACATATAATAAATAACCAACCTCTTTTTTTTCTGCAAGGCTTAAAACACCATTTCCATCACTATCACCATAGAAAGTTGTAGAAGAAGTTATATGATGTGCAATATACATAACTAAGAAAGCTAAAGAAAGTGCAATGCAAGTTTTCATTAGCCACTTATGAAGTGTTACTTTCTTAGACTTAATTGCAATAAGAGCACATATTAGTAATATGGCGGTTAATCCATTAATAGCAGAATAAATTGGCGGTAGAAACAAAGGTAGTTTATAATCAGCTTTTAGACCAATGTCCTCTGCATCTACTCCAAATAAGATTGCTACAACAACCGGTATTACAACTGAAATAATTTTAATCCAAATACTATATTTGTTGTTTGTAGGCATAAACTATTATTTTAGTTTAATATTCAATTCATCGAGCTGTTTTTGGTCAATGTTAGATGGTGAGTCAATCATGATATCACGACCAGAATTATTTTTAGGAAAAGCAATGAAATCACGAATACTTTCTTCACCTCCAAGTATTGCACAAAGCCTATCAAATCCAAAAGCAACCCCACCATGCGGGGGAGCCCCATATTCAAAAGCCTCCATCAAAAAACCAAATTGCTCTTGAGCTTCCTTATCTGTAAAACCAAGATGTTTAAACATGAGTTTTTGTAATTCTTTATCATGTATTCTTATTGATCCTCCACCAATTTCATTACCGTTCAGTACAAGGTCATATGCATTAGCCCTAACAGAAGCTGGGTCAGTTGCAATTTTTGAGATATCTTCTTTTTTTGGTGAAGTAAAAGGATGATGCATAGCGTGATATCTTTGAGAATCTTCATCCCATTCTAGAAGCGGGAAGTCTAATACCCATAAAGGAGCAAAATCCTCGGGGTTTCTAAGAGATAAATCTTCAGCTAATTTTAACCTAAGTACTCCTAATGATTTCCTTGTTTTTTCTATTTCCCCAGACATCATAAGAAGTAAATCTCCATCTTCACATCCAGATTTTTCAGACCAAGCTAACCTTGCTTTTTCATCAAAGAATTTGTCAATACTAGATTTCGATGTTCCGTCTTCATTGTACTTACAGTAGACTAATCCTTTTGCACCAACCTGTGGAGTTTTAACAAATTCAACGAGTTTATCAAGTTGTTTTCTTGTATAGTTAGCACATCCTGGAACTCTTATTGCAATCACAATTTCTGATCTATCAAAAACTTCAAAACTATTTCCTTTTACTTGATTTGTTAAATCTATAAATTTCATATCAAATCTTATGTCTGGCTTATCTGATCCATAAATTCTCATAGCATCATCATATGTCATCCTTGGAAAATCAGTTATAGTAACTCCTTTTATTTTATCTAATAAATATTTTGTTAATCCCTCAAATGTATTTAGGATATCTTCTTGATCAATGAATGACATTTCACAATCAATTTGGGTAAATTCTGGTTGTCTATCTGATCGCAAATCTTCATCCCTAAAGCATCTTACAATCTGGTAATACTTATCAATTCCACCAACCATTAATAATTGCTTGAAAGTTTGAGGTGATTGAGGAAGTGCATAAAATTGTTTTTCATTCATTCTTGATGGAACGATAAAGTCTCTCGCTCCTTCTGGTGTTGATTTAATTAGATATGGTGTTTCTACCTCTAAAAATCCTTGGCTATCAAGATATTTTCTCGTCTCTAAAGAAACTTTGTTTCTTAGTAATAGATTTTCTTTAATTGGATTTCGGCGAATATCTAAATACCTGTATTTCATTCTTAATTCATCTCCACCATCAGATTTATCTTCAATGGTAAAGGGAGGTGTTTTTGATTCGTTAAGTATCGTTAATTGACTTACTTCAATCTCAATTTCACCTGTAGATATTTGCAGGTTTTTCGAGCTTCTCTCAATAACTTTTCCAGAAATTTGAATTACGTATTCTCGACCTAACTTTCTTGCTTTTATACAAAGCTCAGTATCACTATCCATGTTAAATGCCAGCTGAGTAATACCATATCTATCTCTTAGATCTAAAAAAGTCATCCCCCCAAGATCTCTTTTTTTTTGTACCCAACCACATAAAGTAACCTCTTTACTAATATCTTTTAGCTTTAGCTCTCCAAGATTATGTGTTCTTAACATTCTGCTAATTTATTTAAAACACAAAATTACAAAATTGCCTTATAATAACCCCTATCTTTGTTTTATGAAAATTAATATAAAATCTGATAAATATTTTATGCTTAAAGCTCTTGAAGAAGCTCAAAAAGCATTTGATGTAGAGGAGGTTCCTGTAGGGGCTATTATAACATGTGAAAATCAGATTATTGCTAGAGGACATAATTATGTTCAACATTTAAATGATGTGACTGCTCATGCTGAAATGCAAGCCTTTACTTCTGCGGCAGATTATATTGGTGGTAAGTATCTAAATGAGTGTACCCTCTATGTTACTCTGGAGCCATGTATAATGTGTGCTGGAGCATCATTTTGGACTCAAATTAGTAGAATTGTTATAGGGGCACGAGATTTAAAAAATGGATTTAGTTTACAAGAAAGCCGAATATTACATCCTAAAACAAAAATTGAGTTTGGATTGCTAGAGGAAGATTCTAAAAAATTACTTCAAGATTTTTTTAAAAGTAAACGAAAATAAGTTTAATTTTGTATTTAAAAATAAGACTATTATGTATCCAGAAGAGATTTGCAAACCAATGAGAGAGGACCTAACATCTGTTGGATTTATAGAAATGAGAGATCATGATGAAGTTGCTGATATTTTAGATAAAAAAGAAGGTACTGTTTTGGTGATGGTAAATTCAGTATGTGGGTGCGCAGCAGGTAATGCTCGTCCTGCTGTTAAGATGTCTACTGAATATTCAAAAAAACCTGATTTTTTTACCACAGTATTTGCTGGTCAAGATATAGGAGCCACAGCAAAAGCGCGTGAGTATATGCAGCCCTACCCTCCATCATCACCTTGTATTGCTCTTTTCAAAGAGGGGAATCTTGTTCATTTTATAGAAAGGCATCATATTGAAGGAAGACCAGCAGAAATGATTGCTGAAAACCTTAATCAAGCATTTATTCAATACTGTTAGTGATTAGCTAAAATCTGGTCTTTTAAACCAGTTTTTTAAAAGTTCAAAAATTATCAACATTTACTAGATGATAAATGTAATTATATGATTTAGTTTGATAAATTGTTTTTTTTGTATCTTGCAGCTTTTTAAAACAAACATTTAATTTTTACATATGATGAAAAAATTATTATTGCTAGTTCCTGTGTTGTTTTTAGTTTTATTCTCAACAAATATAAAAGGACAAATTGTCACTATTGATTCTCTTGTAATTTCTAATACTATTGATTGTTTTGGTGATCTTGCCGATATTGATGTATATGTTGATAATGATACAAATTCGATTCTAGGAGGAACCCCATCTTTTGTTACTTATCAGTTAAAAGCTTTTAAAGTAGGAGCATTTGCAACATTTTCTTATTTTTCAAGTGGTCAAACAAGTGGATCTGTTGTAACTGCGACTGGATTAGATGAATCTCCATACTATATGGTTTTGGTTGATTCAGTAGCATTTGCTAATACATTTCCTCCTTTTGCTCAATTCTTTGGGAATTCAGCTTTTATAAATAACGTACTAACTGACCCTTCTGTTTATGATTACGATACTATTACAATTTTTTCACCATTAGAACTTACAAATACAAATACTGATCAAGATAGTAATCAGTGTTTTGGATTTTGTGATGCCTCAGAACTTATTTCAATTTCTGGTGGTACTATGCCATATAATATTAATGGAGTTAGTATTCTTGGTACAGATTCATTATTAGATAATCTTTGTTTTGGGTCTTATTCAGTAGCTATTTCTGATGCAAACGGTTGTCCAACATCTTCTTCTTCACCATCATCATTTTCTATATGGCAACCTACTATATTATCTGTAAATGGAGGTGTTACATCAAATTATAATGGTTACGATATTTCTTGCTTTGGTGTTTCGGATGGAGAAATCACTGCAACTGTAACTTCTGGATCAGCTCCATATGAGTACTCACTTGATAATCTAACTTGGACAACTGATCCGGTTTTTAGTGGATTATCTTCAGGAACATATACGCTTTATTATAGAGATGCTAATTTATGTACTAATGATGAAATATTTACACTTAATGATCCTGTTGATTTACTTGGAACATTAAATATTAATACAGTGATTTCTTGTAATTCTATTTGTGATGCAAGTATTCAGTTTTCTATTGACAATACATTTACAGGAACGCCAGGCTATACATATT
>Ga0257121_1003517_pt1 | contig 10201 bp, 7 predicted proteins | sample SI106_100metaG_FD_190180 | JGI IMG/M metagenome (GOLD analysis project Ga0257121, IMG submission 190180) | Marine microbial communities from Saanich Inlet, British Columbia, Canada - SI106_100 | ecosystem: Environmental > Aquatic > Marine > Inlet | place: Canada: British Columbia | collected... | reverse complement strand
AACCAAGTAATTTCCTTATCAGTATCACATCTACTGAGTTTGCAATTAGATGCATTATCAGCAATTCCAAGATTACTTACATTTGATTTCTTGACTAAAGTATCACTGCCAATGATATCAACATTTTTGCATACAAGATTTTCTGCAATTAATGTAAACAATCCAAAGAAAAAAGCAGCATATTTTTTCGGAAGTTTCTTCATAATTACAAAAAAAACATATGAACAAGTAGGAATGCACGAAGGGGTCAAACATGAAATAATTGAAGACGGAGCCTTAGGGAAAAAAGTAAAAGAAGCAGGCCACAAAATGAGAATTGTTAGAGGAGACCATCTAATAGATGCAGTTTGGGCCAGAGATTCAAGTACATTATGGCATGCATTAAAGAGATTGATGATTCCACTATATTTGCAAAGTGAAAAAATTGCAATTGGCAGTTTTCTTGCAGTATTATTTTTATTATTCGTTCCATTCCCAATTTTTCTAATTACAAATTTTATTCCAATTGAATCAATGTCTACAAAAATGCTATATGTTTCTGCAGCAATCGCATCAGGATTAATCTATACAGGATCAATAATTGAAGTAAAAATGGGATTGAAATTGAAATTAATTCATGCATTGTGTGCACCGTTAGGAGGACTAATAGTAACTTTAGGATTTTTCACAGGCCTGATTCAAGCTAAAGGATCATCATCAGTTTCATGGAGAGGTAGAAGTTATTCAATGAAAGATCATACACAAAGTTCACTTAGCATATAGAAGAAAAGTAATACTTTACATACAAATAAGAAAATAATAATTTCATGGATAAATCAGGCATATTTGTAGGAGCAACTGTAGGTAGCATTAGCGTATTTATCATATTTTCAGCACTATTCATCATACCAACAGAATCTGATGAAACCACATTAGAAATTCAAAATCAAATAGACGAAATTAATGAATTAATTTTAACAAACTCAGAATCTAAAATATTATCACTGACAGATATTTTTGAAAAAGCAGAACCAGGAGTTGTCAGGGTTAACACGCAAAGAAATCAAACAATAAATGATGTAGGAGGAGTCGGTTCAGGTTTTGTATTTGATAAAAGAGGACACATTATTACAAATGCACATGTCGTAAATGATTCAACTAAAACAATTGTTACATTTTTAGATGGTAGATCATATAATGCAGAAATTATCGGTATTGATGAGTACACAGATATCGGAGTAATCAAAGTCAATGCAGATTTAAAATTATTACAACCGCTTTCACTAGGAGATTCATCTAATCTCAAAGTAGGGGAACCAATTACTGCGATAGGGAATCCATTTGGATTATCAGGTTCTATGACATCAGGAATAATTAGTCAAATGGGAAGATTACTTCCATCAGGGTCAGGGTATTCTATACCGGATGTAATTCAAACAGATGCAGCTATTAATCCAGGAAATTCAGGTGGACCACTATTAAATATGCGAGGGGACATTGTAGGAATTAATACAGCAATACAATCCACAACAGGAGAATTTACGGGAGTGGGATTTGCAATACCATCACAGACAGTTGCAAAAATTGTTCCAACTTTGATCAGTGAAGGCGAGTATAACCACCCATGGATTGGAATTTCAGGTAGAGATATTGATCCAGATATGGCAAAGGTGTTAGGATTAGAAGATGCATTAGGATTTCTAATCATTACAGTAGTTGAAGATAGTCCCGCATGGGATGCAGGTCTAATCGGTTCTGATAAGACCATAGAAGTGGAAGGCAGAGAATATTCAATTGGAGGAGACATCATTACAGCAGTAGACGGAATAGATGTAAGAAAAATAGATGATATTTTGATACATCTTCAAAGAGTAAAAACAGTAGGAGATGAAATGGACTTAGAAATTTTAAGAGACAATAGAACTACAAATGTTACAATTGTACTTCAAGAAAGACCAAATTGAAAATAAATAGATACAAGCATAAATACATCCACTAAAAAATTCTTCTAATGACTAATTTGATTTTAGAATCAGAGATCCTTAACAACGTATTAGAAAATAAATCAATTAACCGTGAAGAAATTATAGACATTTATCTCAACTCAATAAAAAATTCAAATGAATTATTTTTAACTGCACAAAATTTAAGAATTCAAAATAAAAACAAATCAGTTACATTTTCAAAAAAAGCATTTTTTAACATTATCAATCTATGTAAAGATACTTGTTCATACTGCACATACAAGGCAGAACCAGGAGAAGAAAAAATTTCTTTAATGTCAAAACAACAAATTAAGGAAACACTAGAATTAGCAAAAAAATACAAATGTGTAGAAGCACTTTTCGTAACAGGTGAGCAACCAGAGAAAAAATATCCAGAAGCTCGTAATTGGCTTAAAGAAAATGGGTTCAAATCAACAGCAGAATATCTGATTCATTCATCAGAGATTGCATTAGAAATGGGATTATTTCCACATACAAATGCAGGAAACTTAAATTTTGATGAGATGAAAGAACTCAAAAAATCAAATGTGTCAATGGGAATTATGCTAGAAAATGTTAGTGAAAGATTAACAAAAAAAGGCATGCCTCACTACTTAGCTGCAAGTAAAAATCCAAAAACTCGATTAAAAATTTTAGAAAATTCAGGTAAGTTAGGAATTCCAATGACCACAGGAATTCTTGTAGGAATTGGCGAAACAATAGAAGAAATCATAGATTCAATATTAGCAATTAAAGAATTACACAAAAAATATGGAAACATTCAAGAAATAATTTTACAAAATTTTCAACCAAAACCAGATACAATTATGAAAGATGTACCATCAGCTAATGAAGAATATTTTAAAAAAATTGTAGCATTATCACGAATCATAATGCCTCACATGAATATACAAATCCCACCAAACCTATCTCCAAAATCTTATCAAAGTTTCTTACAACTAGGAATCAACGATTGGGGCGGAATTTCACCACTAACACCAGATTTTGTTAATCCAGAATTTTCATGGCCAGAAATAAATCAAGTAGAAAATAATTCAAAAATAGCAGGATTTGATCTAAAATGCAGATTTCCAATATATCCAGAATTTTTTTCTTTTATTAGTAAAAAGTTAAGAGATAAAATAGCAGTTATTCAAAATGAAGAAGGGTACGTAAATGAGGAATATTGGAGATGACAATTAACATAGATTCACTGTTTAAAAATGCAGATCCACTAGTATCTGAAATTTTAAACAATGCATTATCTGAAAAAGAGATCACAGGTAAAGAAGGATTAATTCTATATCAAACAAAAGGGATTGATTTTCATTTAGTAGGGCTAGTTGCTGATGAATTACGAAAGAGAAGAGTAGGAAATACTGTATCGTATGTAGTAAATAGAAATATCAATTTTACAAATGTGTGTATCAAACAATGTGGTTTTTGTGCATTCAGTAGAGATTTTAGAGAAGAGGAAGGCTATTTTCTACCAACAGAAGAAATTGTACGTAGAGCAAAAGAAGCTCATAGTTTAGGGGCAACAGAAGTATGCATTCAAGCAGGATTACCTCCAGATATGGAAGGAGATTTGTATGAAAATATCTGTAAAGAAATTAAGAAAGAAATACCAGACATACATATTCACGGATTTTCACCAGAAGAGATTCTTTATGGAGCAACTAGATCAAATATCTCAATTGATGAATTTTTAAAAAGAATGAAGGAAGCAGGTGTAAATACACTACCAGGAACATCTGCAGAAATATTGGATCAAGAATTAAGAGATAAAATTTCCCCAGGAAGAATCACAGTAGAACAATGGGAACAAGTGATTAAAGGAGCCCACAAAATTGGAATAAATACAACATCAACTATGATGTTTGGACATTTGGAAACATTAGAACAAAGAATCAATCACATGGTAAAATTAAGAGAAATTCAAAAAGAGACAGGAGGTTTCACAGAATTTGTTCCATTAAATTTTGTTCATTCAGAAGCACCAATGTACAAACATCAACTACATGAAGGAATACAACAAGGGGGAAGTGGAAATGATGTCTTACTAACACATGCAGTTGCAAGAATAATGTTCAACAATTCAATAGACAATATTCAAATGTCTTGGGTAAAAGAAGGTCAAAAAATGTCACAACTACTACTAATGTGGGGAGCAAATGACTTTGGAGGAACTCTAATCAATGAAAGTATATCAACATCTGCAGGTTCAGAGTACGGACAATTGTTAAGACCAAAAGAAATCAGACGAATGGCAAGAGAAATAGGAAGAATCCCAGCTGAAAGAAACACACAATATAAAATGTTAAAAAAGTTTGAAACAGAAAACGAAGTAGATGATGGATTAGATAAAATTACAGATTACTCGCAATTTGGATCATATGCAGAATTAATTAAAATTAATAAATTTAGATACAAAAACCCAAGAGAAGAGTAATTGTCAGCCTTAGATAAGGCAATAACTCATTCAAAGAAGATAGGAGTAGATGAATTTGAAATCATTGCAATTAAAAAAAACATTACAACAGTAAGGATTACAGATTCAGAAATTGTAGAGATTAAACAGAATTTTGATAAAAGTTATGGTATGAGGTTAATCCATCAAAAAAGAATCACATCTCTACAAACAAACAACATAGAAAAAATTACAGATGTGATGGATGAAGGGTTAAAAACAACCATAAAACTCAAACCAAGAAAATTTTGGAAAGGCTTACCACACAAGGAAGAAAATATCAGATTAGAAGGGACGTTTGACAAAAAATTAAAGCAGATTTCAGGTTCAAATGCAACGGATATCGCTCAAAATATGATTAATTCATCTGAAAATAAAAAAATAGATACAATCACAGGTTCACTAAACATAGTCTATGAAGATTTTGAATTAAATAATTCCAATGGACTTAATTTCAATAATGAATCAACATACATTTCAGGAATCATCAATGCAGAATCAGAACACAGTACAACACCAGTATCAGGAATTGGTCATGCATGTGGCAGAACACTTTCAAACTTTTCCTCAGAACAAATAGGAATAGATGCAAGAAATATGTGCATAAGTTCAATTAATCCAAAAAAAATTAATTCAGATGCATATTCCATAATTTTTGATCCTTATTCAGTGGGAGAATTATTAGCATTTGTGATAGCAGCAAATTTTAATTTTAAAACATTTAAAGAAAAAAAAAGTTGTTTTACAAATAACTTTAAAAACAAAATATCAACAGAAGAATTCAATTTAACGGACAATCCACACATACCAGAAGGAATTGGGACAAAATCAATAGACGATGAAGGGGTAAAAACTAAAAAAAATAAATTAATTGAAAATGGAATTTTTAAAAATGTTTTTTCAAACATCTATGATAGTTATAAAGAAGGAGAAAAAGAATCATCAGGCAATGCAATACGAATGGGTTCCCCCATGGGAAGAAGTTCCGACCCAATTCCAATTTCAGCACCACATAACCTAATAATTTCACCAGGTAATAGTTCACAAGAAAATATGATTAAAGAAACTAAACATGGATTGTTAGTTGGAAGATTATGGTACACATATGCAATAAATCCAATTAAAGGGGATTTCTCATGTACCGCAAGAAGTGGAATACAAATAATAGAAAATGGTGAAATAGTAGGACCAGGAAGATCAGTAAGAATAGTGCATAATCTCACAACACTGTTAAAAAATATTTCAGATATTGGAAATGATCAAAGAAGAGTTATGCAATGGGCGTCATTGCCATCAATATCTCCATCAATCAAAGTCGAAGGAATAGCAGTAAATTCAATTTAAAATGTCAAATACAGTCATAAATTATTTGAAGAATGTTGTTATTAGATACAAAATATAGCCCGTAGCTAAAATTATACCCATTGGTTTCTTAATTATGTGAGTTTTCAAACCAATTAACAACGAAATACTAAAGATAATCATAATTGCATAATCCACATAAACATCAGCAGTAATCAAAACACCTCCAAGGGCTGCACCAACTCCCATGATCATCAAAATATTGTAGATGTTACTTCCAATAATATTTCCAATTCCTATATCAGTATGTCCTTTACGAATTGCAATTATTGAAGTAATTAATTCTGGAAGAGAGGTTCCGACTGCAATTACAGTCAAACCAATAATTTTTTCAGATAAGCCAAATTCAGTTGCAATAATGACAGCGTTGTCTACTGTAAGGATAGCTCCAATATACAAAACAATAATACCAATTCCAATGTATCCAATAGATTTTACATAAACATTATTTTTACCAGAATCAGAATCATCTTTACTTTGTTCTCTTTGTTTTAATGCATTTCTAAATGTATAAACTGCAAAAACACCCAATCCAACTAAAAGTAAAATACCATCATATTGTGAAAGTTCACCATCAATAGATAGCAAAACAAGTAATGCAGAGACACCCAACATTATTGGAATTTCTTTTCGCAGTATGGATTTTTGGATTACAAGAGGAGTAAGAATTGCAGCAACACCAATAACCATTCCAACATTAGCAATATTACTTCCAATAACATTACCTAAAATTATTGCACTATGATCTCCAGCAGCTGCAATACTTGCAGCAAGTTCAGGAGTAGATGTACCATATGCAACAATAGTCATACCAATTACAAGATTACTAATACGGAATTTTTTAGCGATGTTAACACCACCGCTAACTAACCAATTTCCACCAAAACATAACATTACTAATCCAATTAACAATAATACCGCACTCAGTATGACTTCCATAATCAAATTTTAGATAGTGGTTGTTTAAAGGAGATGATTCATTATAATTTTACAAGTTTACCAATTCAAGTTAAGTTCAAAAAACATGCAATATTACTAAAATAACACAAATTATTCAGGCTAAAATACAAAATTAGGTGTAAAAAAACCACTCAGAAGGATCAAAAATAAACAAGTCAAAGACTAATAAGGTAATGTACCGTACCATACTGTATAATGAAAGCAAGACTAACTTATGTCCCATTAGAAGTGGCAGAACAATTTGAAGACTTCATCATAGAAAGAGAAGAACAAGTTCTAGATGCAGTAAAAGCAAGAACCAGAGATTTCAGCACGTTATCTTTGTTAAAGTTGTTATATCAACTCAAAGGAAATCCAATGACATTTTCACATCTATATTCCAAATCAAAAATTAGAATGAAAAGATCATTTTTGAATTACCTGCATCTTTGTGTAAACTATAACTTCATCGAAAAAGAAGCAGTCGGACCAAATGTAATCTATACAATTACAGATAAAGGAAGATTAATGTTAAATCTATTTATGCAGAAAAGTAATTAGACAGAGCATATCGATTCAAACTGTGCAAAAAGAATTTCCAGAAGCTGAAGTATTTACAATCAAAAAAACAGAATTAAAAAGTCCAATAATTTTTGCAGGATTTGTAGGTGCAGGATTAGTAGGTCCTTTAGCAATCAATCATATAATTACAGAATTAAAAATGACAGAAATTGCAGTGATGAGATCAAAATATCTTCCACCATCAACAGTTTTCATGAGAGGCAGACTACGTCATCCTTTTAGATTTTATGCGAATTCAGAAGGAACAGTTTGTGCAATAATTTGTGAAATTACATTAAGAATGGAAGGATTGTATTCACTAGTATCATCAATTTTAGATTGGGCAGAAAATAACGGTTCAAAAGAAATAGTGATTTTAGATGGAGTTGCAAGTACAGAGCACGATGATAAAGCATATTGTGCAGCAGAAGAAGATTTGGTTAGAACAATGGCAGATAAGGACATCAGTTTAATCCCTCAAGGATTCATCACAGGGATTCCAGGAGGCATACTAAATGAATGCCTAGTAAGAAAAATTCAAGGATTAACACTATTGGCAAAAGCTAACAAAATAGAGCCAGATTCAGGAGCAGCTGCGACACTAATTGAAGCATTAAACAGATTTTATGAAATGGAAATTGACACATCAGAACTTCAAAAAGAAAAAGAAAGAATTCATTCAGAATTTAGTGAATTGTCTCAGAAATATGTAGAGCACAGAGAAGAAATATCTGGAATGTATATGTGATCGAAGTGATAGGCAAATTCTTTTATTCATAATAAATGCGGAACAAACTATGGCTTTAACATACAAAAAAGCAGGGGTAGATATTTCAAAAATTAAACAAAGCCAAAAAGCAATTGGAAAATTAATCGTATCAACACACAAACTTCAGAAAAAAGCAAAGATGACACATGGATTTGGACATTATGCAGGAATAGTTGAAATTCCAGGTGGAAAACTTTTAGCTACACATACAGATGGTGTTGGAACAAAAGTAGTAATTGCAAATATGATGAAAAAATACAACACAATAGGAATTGATTGTGTTGCAATGAATGTAAATGATATAATCTGTATTGGTGCAACACCAATATCATTTGTGGATTATATTGCAGCAAATAAAAACGATGTACCAATATTTAAAAAAATTGTAGAAGGGTTAGTAAAAGGAGCAAAAAAATCTTTGATGCCAATTGTGGGTGGAGAAACTGCAATTATGCCAGATGTAATTGAAGGAAAAGGATTTGCGTTTGATTTAGCAGGAATGGTTGTAGGTCTATTAGATAAAAAAGACATGATTTTAGGAAATAAAATTAAAACAGGTGATGCAATTATTGGAGTAAATAGTTCAGGAATTCATTCAAATGGATATTCACTTGCAAGAAAAGCTTTACTAACAAAATATTCAGTTAAAGACAAAGTAAAAGGAGTCGGAACAATAGGAGATGCATTACTAAAACCTACAGAAATTTATACAAATCCAGTTCTTGAAATTAATCAAAAATGTAAGATAAATGGACTAGCCCACATCACAGGAGGATCATTTACCAAACTATTACGCCTCAAAAACATAGGTTATGAAATAGATTCACTTCCAAAAATACCTCCAATAATGGGACTAGTAGAGGAACAAGGAGTCAAACCAGAAGAAATGTACAAAACTTTCAACATGGGAGTGGGATTCTGCATAATGGCACCAAAAGATCAAGTCAGTAAAATTGAATCAATATTTAAAAAACATAAGATCAAAAGCCAGCAAATAGGTCAAGTAATTTCTAAAAAAGGAGTTTCAGTGAACTCAATAAAAATTGCTTAATTTAACAACAATAAAATAATTTTTAGCTTGGTATCATCTTATATTACAGATTTCTTTGATTTTACTAGATAGCAATGAGTGATGCCCATTTTATTGAAACAATAATTGGTGTAGGAATACTACTTTTTGCAGCAAAATTAATGGCAGAGCTTTTCCTCAGATTAAAACTTCCAATTGTGTTAGGCGAATTATTAGCAGGAATGATTGTTGGTCCATTTGCATTAGGGGCGTTTTTTGTAATTGATGGGAAGCAATTACTTCAGATAAATGATGAAATTAGAATACTAGGAGAAATGGGTGCAATCGTGATTCTGTTTATGGCAGGATTAGAAATGACACCAAAAGAATTTCTTAAAGGAGGAAAAGCGTCGTTTACAGTAGGAACGTTGGGAGTGGTTGTTCCATTTTTTGCAGGATTAGTAGTTTTCCAAATGTTTGGATTTGATGCATTACAATCAATGTTAATTGCAACAGCGCTTACAGCAACAAGTATTGCAATTTCAATTCAAGTCTTAAGTGAATTTGGGAAAATTAAAACTCCAGAAGCTAGATTAATCATTGGTGCCGCAGTAGTAGATGACATCTTAGCAATTGCCGTATTATCAGTGGTGTCCTCAATTGCAGGATCAGATGGAGGAGTAGATAACATAGACATTACAGAAGTTACAATTACAATTTTGAAAGTATTAGGATTCTTTGTAATAATGTTAGTAGTTGCAGTTGTAGTAATACCAAAAATAATTACACCAAGATTATGGAAAGCAAAAGGCAGTGTAGAAGGAATTGCAACAGCGTCTTTCTTTGGTGCAGCAGCACTTGCAGGCTCTATTGGACTATCGCCGATAGTAGGGGCGTTTGCGGTAGGAATGGCATTGTCAACCACAAAAGTATTTGAGAAAATTGAAAATTATATTGGAAAAATAGGATTGATTTTTGCACCATTGTTCTTTGCAATCATTGGAGCACAAGTAGACTTGAGAGCAGTTAATTTTGAGATTTTGATGATAAGTGCTGTGGTTATTATAATTGCAGTTGTAACAAAATTGCTCGGTTGTGGATTACCTGCAATGTTCTTTTTGAAAAGT
>Ga0257121_1003513_pt1 | contig 10212 bp, 7 predicted proteins | sample SI106_100metaG_FD_190180 | JGI IMG/M metagenome (GOLD analysis project Ga0257121, IMG submission 190180) | Marine microbial communities from Saanich Inlet, British Columbia, Canada - SI106_100 | ecosystem: Environmental > Aquatic > Marine > Inlet | place: Canada: British Columbia | collected... | reverse complement strand
GAATTGTATCATTTTATTAAAAATACAAATGGAACTTTATTTGTAAATAATGAAGATTCATTATTAAAAGATTTATCTGAAAATATTAATAAAGTTACTTACGGAAAAAATGAGAAATCAAATTACGTTGGAAAATTATTATTTAATTTTCCTTATGTTCAGATTGAGATTGAAAATACCATGATTTATTCTAATTTAATTGGAGATTTTCAGTTTAATAACATTTTAGCGGCTTCTTGCATTGCAAATCATTTTGAAATTAAAAATAGTAATATAAAAAATTCAATTGAAAATTATATTCCACAAAATAACAGAACACAAATAATAGAAACAGAAAAAAATTATTTGATTTTAGATGCTTATAACGCAAATCCATCTAGCATGAAATCCATGATTGAATCGTTTGCAAAAATGGAAAACAAAAATAAAATCTGTGTTTTAGGAGATATGCTGGAATTGGGAAGTTATGCTGAAATTGAACATAAAAAGATCATTCAACTTACAAAAAAACTGAATTTAGAAATCATATTGGTTGGAGAAGAATTCAGTAAAATAACTACTGAAAACACTTATAAAGATATTGAAGAATTAGGTTTTCATCTAACTAAAAACCATCTGAAAAACAAGACTATTCTACTGAAAGGTTCTAGAGGAATCCGACTAGAGAAATTAGTTGAACAACTTTAAATCTGTTCTTCTTGCAGTGTGTCTCTGAATAATTTTTTTATAATTATCAGAAATGTAGAGATACAAAAACCTAAAAACGCACCAATAATTAACCATACTTTTAAAGATTTCTTAGTTTTATTGATCGGTAAAATAGGTTTGTCAATTATCTGAATAATTGGAGTTTGATTCAGAAGAGTCATTTTAGCTAGTTCAGTGTGTTTTATGATCTCAATATACATTGTATTTAAAACCTCAACTTGCCTGAAGGCCTGTATCTCTTTTAACCTCCCACTCGCTTTTATCACTCTTTGGTTTTCATCTTTTATTTCAGCATATTGTCTTTCTGCAGATTTTAATTCTATAAAAACAGAATCTAAACGGCTCTCTAATTGCGATAATGATTTTCTGGATTTCTCGGTTTGATAATGAGTATACATCTCGCTCATTTCAGCAATCAGACTTTCCGTAAAATATTTTGCATACTCACCACTTAAAGATGTGTATGTTAAATTCAGAATAGAAGCATCATCCGTTTGACTTTCTATTATTAATTTATTTTCTATAATAGAAGACCATATTTGACCACTGATGCTATCGTGTATTATAGTTCCTTTGTTTCCAAAAAGCAATCCCTTTAACTCTTCAGTTTCCTCCCAATTCTCTCTTAAACTATTTATTTCAATATAATGATTTATCAGAAGGTCTGACTTGCCATTTAGTTCATATTCATTGTTTAAAGCCGATTCAATTACTTTCCTGGATTTCAACAACTCAATAACATTATTTTGACTAAAAGTAGTAGAAGTTAAACCTCCTAAATCCATTCCAAACTGACTTGCAATACCTGAATAAGCTGATAAAGAAGAAGAACTTTGGTCTTCTACAACAAAGGATAATACAGCAGAATATTTATCCTTTTTAAAATATGCATAAGTAGCACTAATTGCAGAAAAGAAAATTATAAATGCAAAAATGTAAACTAATTTACTTTTCATCTCTTTCTTATAATCTGAAATAGTAATAATTATTTCTCTCAATGTCGCTTCTTCTTTGCTCATTATGGTTGTAATCTATCAATCATTAATATTACTGTTAGTACAGCTGTTGTTTTTAACATTGCTCTTTCAATCACCTGATTCCAATCTATAGGGTTCTGATTCTTTTTCTTTTGCTTATCTACTTTTAGAGCAACTTTTATTGTAGACCCCTTTTTCACTTTAGGAGAAAGAGAAAACAAACCAAAATTAATGGATTTCTTTACAATTCCATTAGGGTAAACTACAACCGTTTGTCTCTTGTTATTTTCCTTTGAAAATCCTCCCGCAAAATGATTAACATAAAAATTTGCTCGTTTAGAATTGAAAAATGGAGCACTAATACTATTCCCTTCTAAGTTCATTAAATTACCTGAAATATGAACAACATCCATTGTTATTGGGATGATAATACTATCACCGTCATTCAATACCAAATTATGTTTTGAGTCTTTGGATTCTAATGCCTTTTCCAAATCCAAGTAAACCATATCGTATTCATATTCTACAATAGAATAATCAATTTTATTTTCAACTAATTGATCTTTATAAATATCAAATAAATCTGGATCGGACATAATAATTTCTCTAAATTCTCCTGAAATTGTTTCTATTTCTTCTTCCTCTATTTTCACAGAAAACTTTCTGTACAATTGAGTTCCGTCTAAATAGGAATACTCTGTAAGTCCTCCACTTCTATTTATTAAAGAAGAAATTCTTTCATCTTTACTTAACACAGAATAAGTTCCAGGATATTTTACTTCTCCTAAAATTACCACATTTATTGGTTCCTCAAAATCAGGATTTTTTCTTACAAAAATTTGATCGTAAGGCTGAAGAATAAATTCTTGAGCTTGTTGAGAAACTGATAAATCAACACCAATATTCACCGATTTAACCACGGATCTTCTTGGATTTAATTTATTGGTATTTTCATCTACTTCCATAATTCTGGAAACCTCAATCCTACTTCCCTCTGCCTCTTGTTTCAATCCTCCAGAAAGTGTTAAAACATCTTTTAATGTTAGTCCATTTCCAAAATCATAATCCCCTTCATGGCGCACAGAACCTTTAACACTAACCTGATAATAATCATCAAAATCATCAACATTAAGTACAGTTACAATATCAAATTCTTGAAGAGTGATATTATCTTTATGAGAAGGATTTTTAATAATTATCGATAAATCAATAGAGATATGAGTTTTACTTCTATCCTCATTTAATCGGATAACATAAACATTATTTGGATAAATTCTATCATTAATACATTTTGCTCTTTCTAAAAGTGAGAGTAATTTTTCTCCCTTTTTATACTCATAATCTCCTTGAATTCCAACTGAACCTTTAAGGGTTACTAAATTAGAAAGTTTGGATTGCATAGAATTTACAATTACCTCATCACCAGATTGCATAGAAGTATTTTTCAAATCATTTATATGTACATCATGTACTTTAAAACTATTGTAATCGTATCTTTTCAAAGTAATGATATCCTTAAAAGCGGAAGTAGTATATCCTCCAGCATATTTTATGATATCAGAAAGATTATCCGATTTTTTCACCTCATAAGTATATGGTCGATTTACAGCTCCTTTTACTTGAACCAAATCACTAGCTGCTGTTACCAAAATATAATCACCATCCTGTAGATAAATATCATTTGTTTTGGTAGGGTTAAACATAAACTCATAAACATCCAATGAATCTACAATTTTACCATTTCTTTTTATATAAATATTTCGAACAGAACCAATTTGTGTTGGTCCGTTTGCTGCAACTAAAGCATTAAAAGCAGTATTTATTGCAGGAATTGAATAAGACCCTGGATGATACACCTCCCCCACAATATTTACAATTATTACTCTAGAATAAGTTAAAGTAACATCCATATTAGAACTATTCATTCCAAGTTTTTTCCTGATTAACGATTTCATTTTCTCGAAAGTAAGACCTTTTACATAGATTCTACCAAAGCCTGTTGGCTCAATATATCCTCTCTCATCAACTTTTAGTAAATCAGAATAATCAGAATTTCCCCAAACAGCAATACTAATTTCATCTCCAGGACCAACTTCATAATTATCAGGTGCGTTTGCATCCAATGCTTTTTGGAAAAAAGAAAGTTCATTATTTCTAAAAATATCTTGTCCGTAAATTTTCGCCTTTGGGAATGTAAGAGTGTCCGCAGTTGTAGTATCTCCTAATTCCTGATAAAATCTTGCAATTGAATTTTGAAAATTAGAAGTGGTATCGGATTCATTTACCGTATATTTCCCTCTTTGAAATTTAAAATCCATTGCTTCCGCTATCTCAGTTTCTGAAAGTCCCATTTGTCGTAAAACTTGTTCGGATGGAATGTCAGAAGGTTTCAAATCGGAAGGATTTGTATTAGAAGGCAAAAACTTCAGATAAGCTGGATTAATTTTCCCTGTTGTGTTTTGAGCAAAAGTAGCAAAACTTAAAAGACAAACTAAAATTGATACAATATATTTTTTCATAATTTTTATTTTAATACAGAACGAGAAATTACAATCCTTTGTATTTCAGAAGTTCCTTCATAAATTTGAGTGATTTTTGCATCTCTCATTAATCTTTCAACATGATATTCTTTTACAAAACCATAACCTCCATGAATTTGAATAGCTTCAATAGTTGTTTTCATTGCGGTTTCTGAAGCAAATACTTTTGCCATTGCTCCTAGTTTATCGTAGTTTTTTCCATTATCTTTCAACCAAGCCGATTTTAAACAAAGTAATCTGGATGCTTCAATTTCAGTAGCCATATCTGCAAGTTTAAACGCAATTATCTGATGCTTATTTATTTCTTTTCCAAAAGCTTTTCTTTCTTTTGAATATTGTAATGATAACTCATAAGCTCCAGAAGCTATTCCTAATGCTTGAGAGGCAATCCCTATTCTTCCTCCTGCAAGTGTTTTCATTGCAAAGGTAAATCCAAAACCATTCTCTCCTATTCTATTTTCTTTCGGAACTTTTACATCTGTAAACATTAAAGAATGTGTATCGGAACCTCTAATTCCTAATTTATTTTCTTTCGGGCCAACAACAAAACCATCCATTCCTTTTTCTATAATAAACGCATTTATTCCTTTGTGTCTTTTTTCTACATCAGTTTGTGCAATCACCAAGTAAACTGAAGCAGTCCCTCCATTTGTAATCCAGTTTTTAGTTCCATTCAATAAGTAATAATCTCCCTTATCAATAGCTGTTGTACTTTGAGAAGTAGCGTCACTTCCAGCTTCTGGCTCGGAAAGACAAAAAGCACCAATTATTTCTCCTTTAGCTAGTGGAACTAAATATTTTTGTTTTTGCTTTTCTGTACCGAAAGTTTCCAGTCCCCAGCAAACCAATGAATTATTTACCGACATAACAACAGAAGTAGAGGCATCAATCTTTGAAATCTCTTCCATTGCTAATACATATGAAATAGCATCCATTCCTGCTCCTCCATATTTTGGGTCTACCATCATTCCCAAAAATCCTAATTCACCTAATTTTTTTATTTGATCTGTTGGAAAAGTTTGAGTTTCATCTCTTTCTATTACTCCTGGCAAAAGTTCTGTTTGTGCAAAATCTCTTGCTGCATCCCTTATCATTTCATGTTCTTCAGTAAGTCTAAAATCCATCTTCTTTTTTATTTTCTAAAATTTGAGGGCAAAAATACTCTTTTTTCAGTTATTTTTGGGAATTATTAAAGATGAATAATCAATACCACATTATCGGACTTATGTCAGGAACCTCATTAGATGGACTTGATATGGTAAAATGTGTCTTCCAAAAAGAGAAACAATGGAGCTTTAAAATGGAAAAATCTGAAACCATTCCTTATCCAAAATATTGGGAAGAAAAACTAAGAAATCTTCATACTAAAGATGAAAAGGAGATAGAAAAAACAAGTGCAAAATATGGAGAATTACTAGGGAAATTATCTCTTGAGTTTATTAAAAAAAATAATTTAAAATGTGATTACATTTCATCTCATGGACACACCATTTTTCACCGGCCTAAGTTAGGATATACTCTTCAAATTGGCGGTGGAAAAACAATTTCAGAATACACTAATATCACAACAATTAATAATTTTAGAGAATTAGATATTTCTTTAGGGGGTCAAGGAGCTCCACTTGTTCCAATAGGGGATTTACATCTTTTCTCAGAATATAAATACTGTCTAAATTTAGGGGGATTCGCTAATATCTCCTCAAAAAATGAAGATGGTACAATTATCGCTTTTGACATTTGTCCTGTAAATTTTGTGATAAATAAATTGAGTAATAAATTAGGGAAATCATTTGACAACAAAGGAGGAATAGCAAAATCAGGAACATTGAAATCAGATTTATTAGAAGAGTTAAATAATCTTTCTTTTTACACTTCTTCATCTCCAAAATCCTTAGGGAGAGAATGGGTAGAAGATATAATATTCCCAATATTGGAGAAATATGATTATTCGGATAAAGACAAAATGAATACTTTTTGTGAGCATATCGGAATACAAATTGGAACATTTCTAAAAGGAGATTCTGTTTTAGTTACTGGAGGAGGAACCTTTAACAATTATTTAATTGAACGAATAGAACACTATTCAATATCCAAAATTATTATTCCAAATTCTGAAAATATTGATTTTAAGGAAGCTATAATCTTTGCTTTTTTGGGAGTATTGAAATTACGAAATGAAATAAATTGTTTAAGTAGCGTAACAGGAGCAAAAAGAGATAGTTCAGGAGGAGATATTTATCTGAAATAAATTAAGATTTTATTCTTCTGTATTTAGTACATTTGCACAAAATTTACAATACATAATGGAAGAATTACTAAAGAAATTTGAAGACAAGAAACCAGAAGTAGTTTTTGAATGGAAAGATGAACATACGGATGCTGAAGGATGGATTGTAATCAACTCATTAAGAGGAGGAGCTGCGGCTGGAGGAACAAGAATGAGAATTGGGGTAACAAAAAATGAAGTTTTATCACTTGCAAAAACAATGGAAATAAAATTTACCGTTGCTGGCCCACCAATTGGAGGAGGTAAGTCTGGAATAAATTTTGACCCAAGAGACTCAAGAAAAAAAGAAGTATTACAAAGATGGTACGCAGCAGTTAAACCATTATTAAAAATATATTATGGAACGGGAGGAGACATGAATGTGGATGAAGTAAATGAAGTAATGCCAATGTGTGAGGCAGAAGGCATCCTTTTCCCACTAGAGGGAATAGTAAATGGTCACCATAAGAAAGATGAAGAAGGAAAAATGAAAATCATCAATCAACTTAAAGAAGGTGTACCGTTAATAGTAAGAATTGATAAACTCACTCCAAATCCTAATAAGGATTATTCTGTAGGAGATTTAATTACGGGATACGGAGTATCAGAAGCGATATTACATTACTATAATATTTATGGAGGTGAGGTAAAGGGGAAAAGAGTAATTGTACAAGGTTGGGGAAATGTTGCAGGAGCGGCCGCTTATTACTTAGCTCAAGCAGGAGCAATTATTGTTGGAATTATTGACATCAATGGTGGAGTTATCAATAAAGAAGGTTATTCTTTTGATGAAATAAGATCATTATTAGAAGATAGAAGTTCAAACTTTTTGGAAGCATCTGACCTATTAACATTTGATGAAGTAAATAAACAAATATGGGAAGTTAGAGCGGAAATCTTTATTCCTGCAGCGGCTTCTCGTTTGCTATCTCAATCTCAACTCGACACAATGATTGAAAATGGATTAGAAGTTATTTCTGCTGGGGCCAATGTACCTTTTGCTGATAAAGAAATATTTTTCGGACCAATATCCAGAAGTGCTGATGAAAGAATTAGTGTATTACCTGATTTTATTGCAAACTGTGGTATGGCCAGAGTTTTTGCATATTTAATGGGAGATGATATTGAAATGACAGATAAAGCAATTTTTGAGGACACTTCAAACAGAATTAGAGAAGCACTACAGAAATCATATGATATAAATAACTCTAAACAAAATATTTCAAAAACTGCAATGGAAATTGCACTTAAACAACTTGTATAATTATGAATCAGATTAAACTCTTTTTACAAAACGAACATCTTGGAAATTCAGGAATGAATTACCTTATTTTTGTTTCAGCAATCGTTCTCGGACTACTATTTAAAGGACTTATATCAAAGTACTTGAGCCATACTCTTTATAAAGTAATTGGTAAAAAAGAAAAAAGAGTTGGAGTGGAGCGATTTGACGAATTACTTACAAAACCAATTGCATTTTTTATTATGCTTTCCGTATTGTATTTTGGGGCAAATCACCTTACATTTCCTACGGAATGGAACATTGCTCCGGTAGAGGAATTAGGAATCAGAATGTTTATGATAAAAGGATTCTCATTAATTTACATTTACTCTGTTTTCCTAATTGTATTAAGATTAATTGCCTTTTTTGGAATATTACTACAGAAAAGAGCGGAAGAATCTGAAAATAAAATGGACGATCAATTGGTTCCATTTGCTATTGAATTCATTAAATTTATAGCTTATGTATTCTTAATTTTTATAATTCTAGCAAATATTTTTGAAGCAAACCCAACAGGACTTATTACAGGGCTTGGTATTGGAGGTATCGCACTTGCTATGGCATCAAAAGAAAGTTTAGAAAACCTTTTGGGTTCTTTTACAATTTTCTTGGACAAACCATTTACTGTGGGAGATACTGTAACTGTAGGTTCTGTAACCGGAACAGTAGAAAAAGTAGGATTCAGAAGTACACGACTCAGAACATTTGATAAAAGTTTGGTAACATTGCCAAATAAAAAAATGATTGATGCAGAATTGGATAATCTTGGGATGAGACCTGTAAGAAGAGTAAAATTTAATATTGGGTTAACTTATGAAACTACTCCTGAACAAATGAAATCTATCGTTTCTGACATACAACACTTGGTTGATCATCACGAAAAAACAAATAAAGATGGAAAAGTACGTTTTCAGGAATTTGGATCTAGCTCCTTGGATATACTGGTTATGTATTTTGTTGATAGTCCATCTTGGGATAATTTAATAGATGTAAAAGAAGACATCAATTACAAAATTATGGAGATTGTGAAAAAACATAATTCTGACTTTGCCTTCCCATCTACAACAGTATATTTGCAAAAATAAAAATTAAAAAAACATTTATAGTTTATGATTACCACAATTATGATTATTGTATTCGTTTTAGGATATATGGCAATTGCATTAGAACACCCAATAAAAGTAGATAAAGCAGCGTCTGCACTTATTATTGGAGGATTATCATGGGCTCTTTTTGCTTTCACAGGAATAAACCATCATGACCTGACCCATGAGATTCAGCATCATATTGTAGCTATTGCAGAAATATTATTCTTCCTACTCGGAGCAATGACCATTGTTGAATTAATTGATGCTCATGAAGGGTTTTCTATCATTACAGATAAGATAACCACAAATAAGAAAGTAGCCTTAATATGGATTTTAAGTTTCATTACTTTCTTCTTCTCAGCTGCTTTGGATAATCTGACAACCGCTATTGTAATGGCCGCATTGCTTCCAAAATTGATAAAAGATAAAGAAGATTTATGGATGTTTGCTGGTATGGTCATCTTATCTGCAAATGCTGGTGGAGCATGGTCTCCTATTGGAGATGTCACTACCATTATGCTTTGGATTGGAGGACAGGTCACAGCTTCTAATATTATCACTTCTGTTTTCATACCCTCATTAGTATGCGCATTAGTTCCACTTATTTATCTTTCTTTTCGACTAAAAGGAAGTGTCACAAGACCAGAAGAAACGGAGCTAAAAGAACATCATATTAATCCAACTACTGCATTTGAAAGAAATTTGATTTTCTATTTAGGTGTTGCAGGATTATTATTTGTTCCAATTTTTAAGACTATTACACATTTACCTCCATATATAGGAATGTTACTCTCTTTAGGTATCTTGTGGTTGATTACAGAAATTATTCATAGAAGTAAAAATCATGAGCAAAAATCTCAACTATCTGTAATTGGAGTACTAAAAAAGGTAGACACACCTACCATTTTCTTCTTCTTAGGAATTTTATTAGCTGTTGCAGCATTACAATCTGCAGGACAGCTAGATATTGTTGCAAAATATTTACAAAGAACTTTTAATGGTGATATTTATATTATTAATATTATTATTGGATTACTCTCTTCTATTGTAGATAATGTTCCATTAGTAGCTGGAGCAATGGGAATGTATGATATTGGACCAGTAGCTGATGGGGTACTAGCATTTCCACAAGATCATGCTTTCTGGAAATTCTTAGCATATTGTGCTGGTACTGGTGGATCAGTATTAATTATTGGATCCGCAGCAGGTGTTGCTGTTATGGGAATTTTAAAGATTGATTTTATTTGGTACTTGAAAAACATTTCTTTACTTGCACTTATGGGATATTTAGCAGGAGCTGCTACTTATATCCTTATGCAATAAAATATTAATTTATCGTTTACTAATTATG
>Ga0257121_1003501_pt1 | contig 10237 bp, 9 predicted proteins | sample SI106_100metaG_FD_190180 | JGI IMG/M metagenome (GOLD analysis project Ga0257121, IMG submission 190180) | Marine microbial communities from Saanich Inlet, British Columbia, Canada - SI106_100 | ecosystem: Environmental > Aquatic > Marine > Inlet | place: Canada: British Columbia | collected... | reverse complement strand
AAAGCGCGGTTATCAGCCCAAGTTTAATATCGACCAAAAATGCACTTGCAATTAATATGCCATCAACAAAATTGTGAAATAAATCACCGATGACGACAATGCCGCTATTACCATTAGGTTTTTTTTCTTTTAATTGTGAATCACATTCTGTGTGATTATGGCAATGTGGTGCGTGACAGTGCCGCCATATCAAAAGCTTCTCTAAAATAAAAAGAATCAGTATTCCAATTAAGACCACAAAGCTAATATCATGAAAGTTATTATTTGAAGCTTCCATTGCATGAGGAATGATTTCAAGAAACGATGTAGCCAAAAGAGTCCCTACCGCAAGACTCACCAAGTTGTTAGTTAAAGCTGCATTTGCATCTTTGAAAATTGCACTTGCAAGCAAAAGGCTAATTAAACCTCCAGCAAAAGATACAGCAATTATCCAGTATAAGGCCATTACGCTTCCAAAAAAAAGATTAGCCATTATAGTTTGAAGTTATTAAAGATGGAACAAAAAATTATTATTCAATCCATATTAAGGAGGTCATTCTTTCTGAGGAAGCATCTCTTCGATAGGAAAAAAATTGCTCAGGATTGCTATAGGTACAGAAATCTTTCATAAAACTAATATTTTTGATACCCAATTTCTGAAGCTTTATCTGCGCCGCTCTTCTCATAGAAAGAAAATATTTTCCATTCGCCCCATGATCAAATGCAACCTCAGTTGTTGGGTCATTTTTCAAAAAAATATCCTTTACCTCACCACCAACCTCAAAACTTTCCTGACTGATATGAGGCCCAATCCAAATAATTGGCTCTCCTTTAAAGTTAATTTTTTTTACGGTATTTTCAATAATACCGGATGACAAACCCCGCCAACCTGCATGCATGGCCGAAACAAAACTCCCCTCTTCGTCTGTCATCAATAAAGGCATGCAATCTGCTGTTCTTACAGAACAAATAACCTTTTTCTTTGTTGTGTATGCTGCATCAGCATTACGCTCACTGCTTGGAAGCTCAATGGAAATATTACTATGCATCTGATTCAAAATTATTTCATTAGAATTCAGAAATTTAAGACCATACCTATTTGATAATTCTTTTTTGCTAGTGTGGTTAGATTTTTTTTTAAGATTAAAGTTTCTCACTGTTTGTAAAGCATAGACATTACTTGGTACAACCCAATCAGGCTTAATTATTTTTAAATTATTCATTGATTTGACACTACAAGGAAATAGAGCTTTCACTTCTAATTAGATCAAGTAAATTCTTCATATCTTCAGGTAGGTCAATATCCCAACGCATATTTTTTTTAGTCTTAGGGTGAATCAAACCTAATGAACTTGAATGGAGTGCTTGTCTAGGGAAGTTAATAGCTGCCTCTTTTAAGGCTAGCGAAATTTCTTTCGTTGGAATAATTCTCTTAAGACCATAAGTCCGATCTCCAACAATAGGGGAAGTATTATGACTCATATGAACTCTTATCTGGTGTGTTCTTCCTGTCTCAAGTTTGCACCTCAAATAGCTGTGCATCATAAATCTCTCTAGAACCTCATAATGTGTTACCGCATTCTTTCCATTATTTTTATTTATGGCCATTTTTGTTCTAATTGATGGATGCCGACCTATGGGGAGATCAATTGATTTATTAACAAGTACCTGACCCCAAACGATCGCCCTATACTCCCTAAAAACCTTCTTTGATTGTAATTGCCTAATAAGGCTTGATTGAGTTATTTCATCTTTTGCGACAACCATTAAGCCTGTTGTATCCTTATCAAGGCGATGGACGATACCGCACCTTGGTAAAGCTTTATTTTCAGGAATATGGAATAAAATAGCATTTAATAAAGTGCCGCTCCAGTTTCCTGCGGCTGGATGTACGACCATATTTTTATCTTTATTTATGACAAGTAAGTCTTCATCTTCATATGCTATTTTTATTGGGATATTTTCTGGCTGAAATTGCAATTCTTTTTCATCTTGCTGCACCTTAACAATAACTTTTTCACCCCCCATTACAATATCTCTTGATGAGATTTTTTTACCTTCCAACAAAACAAACCCAGATTTAATCCATTCTTGAATCTTGGCTCTTGAGTAAGCTGACATCAATTCATGAAGGGCAATATCTGCTCTTTTTCCTATTGAGGTTTTTGGGATGATTAACTCTAATTTTTCTTGTTTCATAATGTATAATTTACATCATCATAATCTTTAATCAACCTATGAAATTAATTTCAACATTAATACTCACCTTACTTCTGTCAGGTTGTTTTTTCTTTGGTGACCCCGTTGAGTTTGATGAGACCACTGGTCAAAGTCCACAATGGATACTAACCAGAGGAGAGGCTTATGCGAGTAATCGTGATTGGCCTGAAGCAATCAAGGTGCTAGAAAAGGGGGAGCAACGCTATCCAAATTCAAAGCTTGCGCCACAATTTAAACTAGATCTTGCATTTGCGTATTATAAGTTTTCTCAGGATGCTCAAGCCATCGCAATGCTTGATAAGTTTATTAGGCTTTACCCAAATCACCCAACGGTAGATTATGCATACTATTTAAAAGGCGTAGTTCTGTTCGTAGATAGAAATTTGTTTGATAAATTTACTTTCCAAGACATTAGTGATCGAGATGTTAATTCTTTAAAAGCCAGCTTCAACGCTTTTAAACTTCTGATAGAAAGGTATCCCGATAGTAAGTACTATGATGACGCTGTTATTAGAATGACGTATTTAATGAATAAAATGGCTGAGCATCAAATTCATGTTGCTAGATATTACATGAAACGAAAAGCGTATGTTGCTGCACTTAACCGATCACAATATGTTCTAGAAGAATTTCCACAAACTATCCACCAAGAAGAAGCATTAATTATCATCATCAGTGCGTATGAATTTCTTGGGATTAAAGACCTTCAAAAAGATACAGAAAAAATCCTGAAACTAAATTATCCTGATAGCAAATATCATACAAAAGATCTTCAAGCTCAAAAGAAAGATTGGTGGAATATTTGGGATAGTCTTTATGATTAATTAGATGCGTTTTTTTTATCTAATTTCTTTCTATATTCATTTTTAATTCTTCTTCGAGTTACCAGGCCTGTTTTCTTTGGTTTTAAATCTTTTTTATCAAAGGGATTTTCGGAGTTCTTTAACAAAACTTTAATGGGAGTGCCAACCAATTGAAATGATTTTCTAAAGAAAGACTCAAGAAAAACTAAATAATCTTTTTTTATTTCATTTAAGTGGTTTCCATGAATAATTATTTGTGGGGGGTTTAAGCCTCCTTGGTGAGCATATTTTAATTTAGGCCTTATACCTTTAATGATTTTGGGGGGGTGAGCGATTAAAGCATTCTCAAGCACTGAGTTGATTTGGGGAGTTGATAGTTTTTTTTGAGAAGATAAATATGCTTTTTTAATTGCTCTCATCATTTCTCTAAAGCCTGTTTTATTTATTGCTGAAATAAATACCACTTCTGCAAAATTTACAAAAGAGAGCTTTCTGTCTATTTGATTTTTTATTTTATCTTTTTCATATATATCTAATTTGTCCCATTTATTTACAGCAACCACCAATGACCTTCCTGTCTCAAGAATAAATGCAAGAATGTGAAGATCTTGAGCTGAAAGCCCATCCTTGCCATCAATCAATAAAACCACTACATTTGAATCTTCTACAGCATTTAATGTTTTAATTATTGAGAATTTTTCTATTGTTTCAAATACCTTTCCCTTCTTTCTTATGCCTGCAGTATCAGTCAGGGTATAGGTCTCCTTTTCCCAATTAAATTCTGTTGAAATTGCATCTCTAGTGGTTCCAGGTCGATCAAAGGCAATAAACCTATCCTCACCAAGTAAGCCATTAATGAGGGTGGATTTTCCTACATTTGGTTTACCGACGATAGATATTTTAGGATGACTATCTTCTGATATTTCCTCATCATCACCCTCATTAAAAGTTAGCAAGAAATCCTTAAGTGCTGATATTCCCTCACCATGAGCCGATGAAAGTCTAACTAAATTTGAAAAACCAAGTGCATAGAAATCTAAAAAGGCTTTCTCATCAAGAATTCCTTCGGCTTTATTTACAGCAATAATTTTTAGTTTATCGTTCTTTCTTATAATCTCAGCAATATGCTCATCCGTGGGGTGCAGGCCTTTCCTGAAGTCAACCATAAAGACAATGATGTCACTTTCATCAATAGCTTGTTTTGTTTGAAGGGCCATCTCTTGGACAATTCCTTCTTTATTCTTAGGCTCAAATCCACCTGTATCAACAAGCAAAAACTGACTGTCTTGAATTTCTAATTTTCCATAATGCCTATCTCTTGTTAGCCCCGGTAAATCAGCCACGATAGCATCTCGCGTCTTAGTTAAGCGATTGAATAAACTAGATTTTCCTACGTTTGGTCTACCGACAATTACGATGGTTTTCATTTTTTAAAAAATATCCTAAATATTTATTCGAGGATAATGAAAAACTCATCAATATCAGAATTTACTTCTTCAGTACCCTCTATTTTATCTTCCTCATTACCCTCTGGATTAGTACTTTTATCCTCAATTACTTCCTCAGCAATATTTCTAACTTGCATATAAAAAACATTGCCATCCATATCCATCCCAATAATTTTATCATTGCCCATACTATGAATATTCTTTCCTATAGGGACATTTGATGTAATTTGTGCCCTTCCCTCTATCGCACCACTCTCAATATTTAGTAGATGTATATATCCATCAAAATCTCCAACTGCAACATAATCTCCTGTGATAATTGGGTTAGTTACCCTGCGATACTGTAAATCAGCATTTCGCCAATTGGTTTTTCCATTTTTTGAATCTAAAGAATAAAGTGAGTCGCTCTTATGAGTGAGGTATATATCAAACCCATCAAAGGCCAAATTCTTAAAGCTTGAAATTTTTCGCGTCCAAATTGTATTTACATTCCTTCTATCAATAGCTGTCAAATCACCAGATGTTGATGCTGCATAAATTTCCCGATTATTGATAAGAGGCTGACTTAAAACATCATTTAATCTTTCAATGTCAGTCACACCTTTTATCTGAGATATAGTTGCTTCCCACATAAATGCGCCACTTTTTTGGTGAATAGCAACTAACTTACCCGCGCCAAATCCGCCATAAATAATTCCATCTGAAAACGCAAGAGAAGATGTGCCGTTAAATGTTAATGAGGGCGATGCATGTATATACCTCCAATCAACATCACCTTGCTTTAGATCAACTTGCAAAATTCCATAGTTGGCAAGCCTAACGTAGGCTTTATCATTATTAATAACTGGCGTAGTAAGCGCCTCTCCGTCAACAAATATTTTCCAAATAGCCTCCCCTTTACCATCCAGACACCAAAGGTAGCCATCTTCAGCGATAAACAGTATATTCTCAATATTCCCTCCCACACCTATCATAATTTTTTGTGAGAATTCTTTTTTCCAAACAGTCTCGCCCGAATTAATTTTCATTTTTCGAACACTACCGTCACTTGTAGCTGCAATCACAAATTCTTCAGAAAATACAAGGTTAAAATTATTTACCTCATTGTCACCGACTTTATTTTCCCAAATTAGCTCCATGGAAGCTTTTTTATCGTAAGGTTTTATTTCGGTAGGGATGTAATTAAATTCATCTGCGAAATACTGATCATCCATTTGATCAACAAAATCTTCAACAGGCTGAAAAAAACAACCTCCTAAAAGAAAGGTAATAATTCCTAGAGGAATTAATCTCATTGACCGATAGAATTTAATTTATTCTCAATTACTTTATAAAACTCTCCTTGACCACCAAAGTAATTAAGTGCAAGTTGATATGATTTAGTAGCATTATCTGTATCGTCCATAGCAACAAAGATATCTCCTTTTAAATCATTTGCAAGCCCAACATATCCTTCAGTGAGAATTTTATTTGCCACCTTAAGAGCCTCTTCAAGATTTCCTTCAACAAGATATAAGTTACCTAAAAGATAATTTGCCATGGATTGTATAGATGATTCTATATTATCTCCTGAGGCCCAAATAAGCTCGTTAATTGCAGCTGAATAGTCTCCATTTTCAACTAAAAGCTTAGAGTAATAAATAGTTGCCCGAGCAGCATAGGGAGAATTATTAAATTCACTTTGCAATACAGCTACTTTTGATTTTATCTCATCGATACTTTCAACTTTAGAGACTAAAATTTCCTGAAAAAGTTGAGACGCTTCCTCAGCCTTTGATTGGCTTGCACCCATAAAATATTGGTAAGCAAAAAAAGCTAGCAAAAATACAATTACTGCAGAAAATATTTTAACCTTGTGGAGGTTATAAAAATGCTTAAAGTATTCCGATTGTTGTTCGTCGTTATCAAATGCCATTTATTTTAATTCCTTTTTGAGATTAATCCTGGAATAGATTGAATCAAATCCTTTGTGTATTCATTCTTTGGTTTTTTGAAAATTATATCAGTTTTTCCCTCTTCCACGAGTTTTCCATGTCGCATCACCATCACGTCATCTGCAACGTGCCTTACTATTCTTAAATCATGTGTTATAAATAAATAAGTCAGCCCAAACTCTCTTTGTAAGTCCTTCAATAATTTTAAAATTTGAGCCTGAACCGAGACATCTAGCGCTGAGACAGGCTCATCACATATAACTAGCTTTGGCTCAAGGATAAGTGCTCTAGCGATACCAATCCTTTGTCGTTGACCACCTGAAAATTGATGAGGATATTTTTTTAGATCAGATACTTCAAGCCCAACTCGACCAATAAAATCTTCAATTTTTTTTCTTCTAGCATCCGCATCTTGAAAATTATGAATAAGTAATGGCTCCTCCATAATTTGTAAGATACTTAATCTAGGGTTCAGTGAAGCATATGGGTCTTGAAAAATCATCTGGATATCTTTTCTAGCAATCTTTAGCCCTTCCCCTTCAAGGTTAAGTAAATCAATACCATTGAACTTAACACTCCCTTTATCAAGCTTTACAAGACGCACTAAACTTTTAGCAAGGGTTGATTTTCCGCTACCAGACTCTCCAACTACAGCCATTGTTGTGCCTTGATTAATAGAAAAACTCACACCATCAAGCGCATGAATATTTGTTTTAACTCTTGAAAAAAAACCTTGTGTTTGCACATATGTTTTTGAAAGGTTGTGTGTAACTAACAATTTTTTCATAATCGTTGCATCGCCCTATCCAGCTTTTCATAATCAATTGGTGTTAATTGTTTTTTACCCATTGCATCTGGCACACATCCGAGCAAAGCTTTGGTATACGGGTGTTTCGGTTTACTAAGCACCTGACTAACCCGCCCTCTTTCAACAATCCTTCCCTTAAACATGACGATTACATCATCTGCTATATCCTCAACCACACCAAAATCATGCGTTATGAATAACATAGACATTTTTAATTTTTTTTTAAGCCCATCCAAGAGCTTTAATATTTGTGCTTGTACAGTGACGTCCAGAGCGGTTGTGGGTTCATCTGCGATCAGTAACTTGGGGTTACAAGACATTGCCATTGCAATCATCACGCGTTGCCTTTGGCCCCCAGATAGTTCATCAGGATAGCTATTAACCCTCTCAACAGGAATGCCAACAAGCAATAGCAGTTCCTCAACTTTCTTATCAATCTTCCTACTCGATAAATCAGAATGAACAGCTATAGCCTCTTTAATTTGATAACCAATAGTTAATACTGGATTTAAGGAAGTCATCGGCTCCTGAAAAATCATTGCTATATCAAGACCTCTTTTTTTTCTTATTTCTAGATCACTCATTTTACAAATGTCGTCATCATTAAATAAAATTTCTCCGGTCATTTTTAATTGAGGTGAGAGCAATCTGATGACTGAGAGCGCAGTTAAGCTTTTACCGCTCCCTGATTCACCAACAATACATGTTGTCTTCCCCTCCTTCACAGAAAAGGATATATCATCAACTAAAAAAAACTTAGTATTCACTTTAGTTGTTATTGATAAATTATTGATTTTTAAAATATCTTTTTTCATTTTACTAAATATTATTGTTTATAAAACTTATAATATCGCTCTCTTTAACTTCTGTTTGAGAACCATCTTTACGAATAAGTTTCACCTGAATTAACTTATTTTTTAACTCATTTTCTCCAATAATTAGTGCAATTTTTGCATTACTTTTATCAGCTTTTTTCATTTGCGACTTAAAGCTTCCTGAATCAAGATTTACCGATACCTTATAACTTTGGTCTCTCAATGATTCCGCTATCATAAAAGCCTTATCTCTTGATTCATTGCCTAAATTTACAATATAAATATCTGGATAAAAACTGCTCCCAAGACTCGCGTTTTCAAGTAATAAAATAATTCTCTCAATTCCAATAGCAAAACCACATGCTGCTGTGGGTTTACCCCCAAGCCTCTCTACGAGGTAATCATACCTTCCGCCACCTGCAACTGTCCCTTGGCTGCCTAACTCACTAGTAATCCATTCGAAAACCGTTCGGTTATAGTAATCTAAACCCCTTACCAATCTTTTATTTAATTTAAAATTCACCTGATTGTCGCTCAAGATCTGACACAGTGTATTAAAATGATTTTTAGCCTCTTCATTAATAGAATCGATTAACTTTGGAGCCTTATCAAGCATATCCTGCATTAAAGGATTTTTGCTATCTAAAATTCTTAATGGATTTTTATGTAGCCTTCGCTTTGCATCATCATCAAGCACATCTATATTTTCTTCAAAATAATGAATTAATTCATCTCTATACTTCTCTCTATCAGCTGCATCACCTATTGAATTAATTTCTAAGTGAATTTTTTTCTCTAAACCAAGGGCTTTCCAAAGCCTGTTTAGCATGATTATCTGTTCTGCATCGCTTGAGGGGTCAGTTAAACCAAAGGATTCAACCCCTAACTGATGAAATTGCCTTTGCCTTCCCTTTTGGACATTTTCATGTCTAAACATAGCCCCCCTATAAAAAAGTTTAATCGGTCCGTTATAAGTCAAACTACCTTGAACTACAGCCCGAACACACCCTGCCGTTCCTTCAGGTCGTAATGTTAATTTGTCATCATTTAACTTATCTACCCAGCTATACATCTCTTTTTCCACTATATCCGTATGGGTACCAACACCTGCCTCAAATAAATCGGTTGCTTCAATTATGGGAAGCCCAATTTCTTCAAAACCATATTGATCGAAAATGGATAGACAGCTTGATTCGAAAAAACGCCAGATCTTTTGTATATCTGGTGCTACATCATAGAAGCCTTTAATAGATTGAATTTTATTTGCCATTTAAACCTTTATTTTTTCTCATAATTATTTTGAATATAATTCTCAATAATGCCTTTAAAGTCTTCGCTTATTGACAACCCTTTTAATGTTACCGTTTTTTTTCCATTTTCATAAACAGGGGCAACTGGAATTTCTCCAGTTCCTGGCAGGCTGATGCCTATATTTGCCATTTTTGACTCACCAGGCCCGTTGACAACGCAACCCATAACGGCCACCGTCATACCTTCAACATTATTATATTTCTTTTTCCATTCTGGCATGGTCTTTCTTAAATAACCCTGTATTTCTCCAGCTAATTCCTGAAAATAAGTCGAAGTTGTCCTGCCACAACCTGGGCATGAAATGACTAGAGGTGAAAACGAACGTATTCCCATGGTTTGCAATAATTCTTGAGCAACAATCACCTCTTTTGTTCTTGATTCTTTTGGTTCTGGTGTTAGAGAAACTCGAATCGTATCACCTATTCCATGCTGCAAAAGGTAGCCCATTGATGCTGCAGATGAAACAATTCCTTTAGAACCAATGCCAGCCTCTGTAAGCCCCAGGTGGAGAGGGTAATTACATCGTTTTGAAAGGCTTGTGTATACCTCAATTAAATCTTGGACATCACTTACTTTGCAAGAGACAATAATTTTGCCACTCGGTAGGCCTAACTTTTCTGCATATTTAGCGCTATCTATAACAGATCTAATTAACGTCTCCTTCATAACCGATTGGGATGTTAAAGGATTTTTTAGTTTTGCGTTATCGTCCATTAACTCCTTTAAAAGATCTTGATCTAAGCTGCCCCAATTAACGCCGATACGAATGGGTTTATCAAAATATATTGCTGTTTTAATCATTGCTGCAAACTGTTCATCTCGCTTACTTCCTTTACCGACATTACCTGGATTGATTCGATATTTATCAAGGGCATTTGCGCAATCAGGATATTTTTCTAATAATTTGTGCCCATTAAAA
>Ga0257121_1003497_pt1 | contig 10239 bp, 8 predicted proteins | sample SI106_100metaG_FD_190180 | JGI IMG/M metagenome (GOLD analysis project Ga0257121, IMG submission 190180) | Marine microbial communities from Saanich Inlet, British Columbia, Canada - SI106_100 | ecosystem: Environmental > Aquatic > Marine > Inlet | place: Canada: British Columbia | collected... | reverse complement strand
TAAGATAGAGTTTTATTTCCTACAATTTCAGTATAATTTTTAACTCCATCTCTAATTAATAATTCTTTTAGGTCTTTTTTTATAATTCCTGCAATATTTGGACCTTTAAAAACCATCCCTGTATATAACTGCACATAGTCTGCGCCAGCTGCTAACTTGTCATAAGCCGCCTTACCAGAATCGATCCCACCAACACCAATAATTTTTATTTTTCCTTTTAATAATTTATAAAATCTATTTATTAAAATGTTAGATTTCTCCTCAATTGGTTTTCCTGACAAACCCCCTTTTTGATGTCCTTGTATATCACTCAGTTTATCCCTTGTAGCTTCTGATGTGTTTGAAATGATGATCGCTTTTATTTCACATTCTAAAAGGATTTCAGAAATTAAGTTAATTTGATTTTCATCTATATCTGGTGAAATTTTAACAGCAATAGGAATATTTGATTTTAAATTTTTTTTCTCAGTCATAATAGACTTAAGTAAATCTTTTAATTTATTACCTTCATGAAATGTTCTTAAATTTTCAGTGTTTGGTGATGAAATATTAATTGTTATATAATCGGCTTCATCATAGAAAGTTTTTAATCCTATTAAATAATCATTCAATCTATCGTTGGAGTCTTTATTGGGTCCAATGTTAATACCAAGTAAGCCCACCTTGTTATTACGTTTAATACGCTCTTTAACAATTTCAGCACCATGATTATTAAAGCCTAGTCTATTAATTAATGCTTCATCTTCTACCAATCTAAACACTCTAGGTTTAGGATTTCCATATTGTTTTAAAGGAGTAATCGTTCCAACCTCTACAAATCCAAAACCTAATTTGAATAATGAGTTGTATACCTCTGCATTTTTATCAAAACCAGCTGCCATTCCAATTGGATTATCTAAATCTTTGTCAAAAATTTTTGTTTGAAAAATAGGATCATTTTTACTTTCATCAAATACGTTAGGAATTAAATTAAATTTTAATGATTTTATTGCTAACGTATGTGCTTTTTCAGGATCTACTTTAAATATCAGCGGTCTTAATTTAGAAAACATTATTTTAATTTATTCATTAACAACTCAGTAGTTTCTTTTACACCAAAAAAACTTATAAAAAATCCCATTCGAGGTCCATTTTCATCACCAAAAACTACCTCATATATTAATTTAAACCAATCTCTCAAGTTATCTGCATAACCATTTTCTTTTCCAGTAGAATAAATCAAAGTTTGAATATCTTCTGGAGACATTTCATCTGTACATTTTTTTAGAGTTTTCACTAATGCTTCAAGAGCTAGTTTTTCTGACTCATTTGGTGATTTATATTTTTTCTGAGCTTTAATTACATCATTAAAATATTTAATTGCATAACCTACTAGGCCATCAAAAATTGAAAAATTTTTTTCAGAAATATCTGACTTATATTTTTTAACAAACTTCCATAACAAATCCTTGCTATCAGCATTACTTGTTTCAACTAAATTAAGTAACATTGAAAATGTCATAATCATTTCTTCTTTTGGAATATTACCATTATGTACGTGCCATACAGGATTCATTAATAACTGTAGCTCATTTTGTTTTTTGGATTTTTCAATACAATCTAAATACTCATCAACAGCTTTAGGCACTATTTCTTTATATAGCTTTTTTGCTCTTTTTGGATTTTGATACATGTACAAGGATAAGCTTTCTGGTGATGCATATTCCAGCCATTGATCAATCGTTATCCCATTTCCTTTTGATTTAGAAATTTTTTCTCCTTTTTCATCTAAAAACAACTCATATGCAAAACCAGATGGATTTTTCTTCCCTAATAAATTTATTATTTTTGTGGATAAAATTGCACTTTCAATCAAATCTTTTCCATACATCTCAAAGTCTACATCTAATGCGTACCATCTCATTGCCCAATCAACTTTCCATTGTAATTTACAATTCCCATCCAAAACACTTGTCTCTAATTTTTTACCTTTATTATCAAAAATAATATTTGATTTTTTTTTATCAATTTCAATAACAGGAATTTCTAAAACATGTCCAGTTTCAGGACAAATCGGTAAAAAGGGACTGTAAGTTTGTTGGCGCTCCTTACCTAAAGTTGGAATAATAATGTTCATAATTCCCTCATAATTTTCTAAAATTATTTTAAGTGTTGGATTGAAGAATCCACTTTTATAAAGTGATGTAGAACTTTGAAAATTGTAATTAAATTTAAAACTATCTAAAAATTTTTTTAACATTTCATTGTTATGTTCACCAAAACTTTCAAATTTTCCAAATGGATCAGGAACTTTAGTCAGCGGTTTATGAAGGTTGTCTTTCAATAATTCTTGATTAGGGACATTGTCTGGCACCTTTCGTAAGCCATCCATATCATCTGAAAATGTTATTATTTCAGTTGGAAGATCTGATAGTTGCTTTAAAGCATTTACCATCATTGATGTTCTTGCAACCTCACCAAATGTTCCAATATGTGGAAGACCGCTAGGACCATAACCTGTTTGAAGAGTAATCTTGCCTTTTTTTTCTATAAAGGACTTTCTTTCTCGAAGTAGTTTTTTTGCTTCTACAAAAGGCCAAGCACTAGTTTTATCTAAATTTTCTTTTTTAATCATGAATTTTTGCTTCTAAAAATCTTAAATCAGTGATTTTACTAATTCTTATAGAGTTGAAATTTATTTACCATAAAATAATGTTCTTTCAAAATGTCTAATTATAAAACTGTTTTTTTTACACTGGGAATTTTACAAATAATTCTTGGGGTGTCCATGTTCATACCCATTATTGCTCAATTTGCTTATTCTGAAATAGACTCCTCATTTTTTGGAGCATCAATTGTTACAATAATTTTTGGAACTTTATTTTTTTTAGCTAACTTAGATCACGATAAAAAATTAAATTTACAACAAGCTTTTTTGCTCACTGCACTTTCTTGGCTAAGTATCGCAATTTTTGGATCTTTGCCTTTTATATTTTCAACAATAGAATTATCCATCACTGATGCATTTTTTGAAAGTATGTCTGGGATAACAACTACCGGCTCAACAATTATTTCAAATCTTGAGTTTACACCAAAAGGAATTTTATTATGGAGAGCAATACTACAGTGGTTAGGTGGTATTGGTATCATTGTCATGGCTATTACTTTAATGCCAATAATGAACGTTGGTGGAATGCAATTGTTTAAAATTTCTAGCAATGACTCTGAAGAAAAAATACTTCCAAAATCTAAAGAGATAGCTCTGAGATTAATCTATATATATTCAGGACTAACTTTAATGTGTGCTTTGACTTATTGGTTGTTTGGAATGAGTAAATTTGACAGCATAACACATTCTATGACCACGATAGCAACAGGTGGTTTTTCAAACTACAATCAATCCATAGGTTTTTTCAATAGTATTCCAATTGAAATAGCATCAATGATATTCATTATTTTAGGAAGTATTCCATTTATTGCATACATCAAATTTATAAATGGAAACAAAAAAATTTTTTTTACAGATGTACAAATTAAAACTTTTTTTAAAATTATTGTTACAGCAATTATATTATTGTCGATATATCTATTATTAGTTAATAATGAAAATTTTAATTTAAGGTCAGTTTTTTTTAATACTATTTCTATATTGACAGGAACTGGTTATGTAAATTCTGAGTATGATAGCTGGGGTGGTTTTCCAATAACTTTGTTTCTAGCACTAATGTTTATAGGTGGATGTGCTGGTTCAACTGCTTGTGGCATCAAAATTTTTAGAATTCAAATTCTGTATTTGTTTATAGCAAATCAACTTAAAAAAATTATTTATCCAAAAGGTGTGTTTGTTATCAAATATGATCAGGGTTCAGTTGATAATAAATTTATTGCATCAATAATTTCTTTTATTTATTTTTACTTTGTAATCTTCTTTTTACTTACAGCACTACTATCGTTAACTGGTCTCGATTTTATTACAGCAATTTCGGGAGCTGCTACATCAATTTCAAATGTTGGACCTGGACTGGGGCCTATAATAGGTCCTAATGGAGATTTTTCATCTTTACCTGATATTTCTAAGTGGATTTTAACAATTGGTATGATTTTAGGTAGACTTGAACTATTTGCAATATTAGTATTATTTTTACCATCTTTTTGGAGAAGTTAAAAATGCTTGAAATTAAAAAACAATCTCTATCAGAAACTTTTTCAGTTTATTTTGATAGAAGAATGTTGAGAATACTATTACTTGGAGCAATTTCTGGTTTTCCATGGGTTTTGATCGGCAGTAGTTTAAGTTTATGGCTCAAAGAGGAAGGCTTAAGTAGATCAACAATAGGATGGGCTGGATTAATATTTGGGGTATACGCATTTAATTATTTGTGGGCTCCTCTTATAGATAGACTGCAAATTCCCTATCTTACAAAAAAACTTGGCCATAGACGAGGATGGATAGTATTAATGCAAACTGCAATTTTAATCTGTTTAGTTGGTTGGAGTTTGATAAATCCAACAGAAAATCTTGCTCTACTAATTACAATTGGTTTAATCATTGCAATTGCATCAGCAACTCAAGACATAACTGTAGATGCATTAAGAATTGAGCAGATTGGTGAAAATGAGGGTAAGTCAATGGCTGCTGGAGCTGCAATGGCAGTGGTTGGTTGGTGGAGTGGATATAAATTAGGTGGTGTAATAGCTTTATTTACTGCGGAATACTTTCAAAATATTGGCATAACTAATTACTGGCAATCAACATTTTTAATTTTAGGGATTGTAGTAATTTTAATGAATATTGGATTGATGTTTGTTCATGAAACACATTCAAATACTAGAAAGGTTAATCAGAAAAAAACTGATGTGCTCATACAAAGTAAACTTGGATCACAAAATTTTATTACAAACATAATTTCATGGATAAGTGGAACTCTTGGAGGTCCTGTAATAAGTTTTTTCAAAAAAAATGGGTTTTCTATTGCAATAGGTATTTTAGGGTTTGTGTTTTTATTCAAGATAGGTGAGGCATTTTTAGGTCGTATGTCGATTGTTTTTTATAAAGAAATTGGATTTTCTAAGGGTGATATTGCAATTTACTCTAAAACCTTAGGCTGGATAACGACAGTTATTTTTACATTATTAGGTGGTCTTTTTGTAATTAGATCAGGAGTTTTAAAAGCAATGTTTCTTGCAGGTATCCTGATGGCTGCAACTAATTTATTATTTACAGCACTCGCATGGAGTGGAAAATCAGAATTGTTATTTGCAATTGCAGTTATTTTTGATGATATAGCTGCAGCTTTTGCAACAGTTGCTTTTGTAGCTTTTATTTCATTGTTAGTAGACAGAACTTATACTGCAACTCAATATGCACTTCTTGCCTCTATTGGAACGGCAGGAAGAACTACACTTGCATCCTCATCCGGAGCATTAGTGGATTGGCTAAATGGAGACTGGGGTATATTCTTTATTTTAACTGCAATTATGGTTATCCCCTCATTGATTTGCTTATGGTTTATTAAAGATAAACTTAAACTTCGTGAAAAATAATTTTTTTTATAAGAGTCAATTCTCAAATATTTATAAAAAAGCTTCAAAGAATTCTGAAGTTACTTCTCAAATAATCTATGGAGAAAAATTTAAAATCTTATCTAAAAATAAAGAATGGATAAAAATAAGATCTTCATTCGATAATTACACAGGTTTCATCAAAAATGAAAAATATACAGACAAACATAAGCCAAGTCATAAAGTTTATAGTTTAAAAGCTAAAGTTTGGAGTACACAAAAAAAAATAACAAATGAATTTTTACCCTTTGGTTCAAAAATTTCGATAATTAAAGAAAATAAAAATCTTGCAGAATTTGAAAAAAATAAATGGGTAAAAAAATATGATTTAAAGAAAATAGATCATAAAGAAAAAAATTTTACTAAAATATTTAAATTATTTTTAAAAACCAAATATGTATGGGGTGGTAAAACTTTCAATGGAATTGATTGTTCAGCTTTATTGCAGCTATTTTATTATTATAATAACTCCTTTTATCCAAGAGATACGAAAGACCAAATCAAATATTCTAGAAAACAATTAAAAAGAAAAGTATTTAAAAAAGGTGATGTAATCTTTTGGAAAGGTCATGTTGCCATGTGCATTGATTCTAAACAATTAATTCACGCTTATGGTCCAAAAAAAAAAGTATTAATTATGCCAATAATAAAAACAATAGAGGGAATTGAAAGAACAGCTAGCCTAGCTATAAAAAAAGTATCTTCTATGAAATATTAACTTCTTCCAAAATCAGGTTTGTTAACATCTTGTTTTAATTTAATGATTTTTGTTCTTACTTTTTTGGTTTGAATTAATTTTTTTAAAATTGATTTATTATTTTTTGAATTAATATCTTTTTTAAAAGAATTTAAGTTTTTGATAAATAGATCAATAGCTTTTGAAATATTTTTCTTATTGTTAAAAAATATATCTCTCCACATAATTTCATTTGAGGCTGCTATTCTTGAAAAATCTCGTAACCCACCTGCACTATATTTAATCAAATCATAATTTTGTATTTTTTCAAAGTCTTGTGCTGATTTTACTAAATTATATGCAATCAAGTGTGGAAGATGACTAGTTATAGAGAAAATTTTATCATGTTTTTCTGGACTCATAATAACTATTTTTGATCCAATCTTTTTCCAAAACTTATTCAATATATTTAAATGATTTTTCTTAGTATTTTTCTCTTTTATCAAAACACACCATTTATTCTCAAATATATCTTGCTTTCCATGCTCTGGTCCACTTACCTCGGATCCTGCTATTGGGTGACTTTGTGTCCAGGAAATATCTTTTCTTAAAAATTTTTTAATAATCTTTGATGACTCTATTTTTGACGAACCTATGTCAGTTATAATAGTTTTGGATAATAAACATTTATTCATTCTAAGAATAAGATTCTTATATTCATTCATTGGTGTACATAAAATAATCAAATCTGCTTTTACAACTCCATCCTCTAATTTTTTTATAATTATTCCTGGTAGTTTTAATTTTTTTATTTTTGTAATGTTGGATTTTGATTTCTCATAAATATAAATCTTGTTAGCCATCCTCTTTTTTTGAATTCTTCTCAGCAAAGATGATCCTAATAACCCACATCCAATAATTAAAACATTTTTCATATTAATTTAATATTTTTTTTGCAGCATTCATAAATGCTAAATTTTCATTTTTAGATCCAATAGTTAATCTTAATTTATTTTTAATGTGATAACCATCCTCTGTGGATCTTAAAATAATTCCTTTTATTTTTAATCTTTCATAAAAATACTTTGCTGTATATTTGCATTTTTCAAAATCTAAAAATAAAAAATTTGCAGAAATTGGATTTGAAAAAATTTCGTATCTTTCAAGAAAAGATTTTAATTTCTTTGCATAATATAAGTTATGTTTTATTGAGCGTTTTATAAAATTTTGATCTTTAAGTGACTCCGTTGCTGCCATTTGTCCAATATGACTAACATTAAATGGGGGTTTTATAACATTTAATGCATTTATTATCTTTTTGGATCCATATCCCCACCCAACTCGTAAAGAAGCTAGTCCAAATATTTTAGAGAATGTTCTTAATACAAAAACATTGTCTTTGTTTTTAAACAAATCTAATCCTGATTTGTAGTCAGAATTTTTCATATATTCTGCGTAAGCATCGTCTACCACCAATAAAATATTTTTATTCAATTTTTTTCTAAGATCTAGTAACTCTTTTTTTGTCAAATAAGTTCCAGTAGGATTATTAGGGTTAGCAAGGAAAACTATTTTTGTATTTTTTGTTACTTTTTTGAGTATCTCAATATTTGAAATTTTATAGTTAATTTCTTTTGCAAATTTAACTTTTGCATCAACAATATTTGCATAAATTCTGTACATTAGAAAACTGTATTCTGGAACTACAACTTCATCTTTTGGCTTTAAAAATAATTGACAGATCATTTGAATAACTTCATCTGAACCTGCTCCACATATAATTTTATCTGGATCACATTTAAATTTTTTTGATATTTCTTTTCTTAAATTCTGAGATTTACCATCTGGATATCTCTCTAAATTTAACCCTTTACTAGATATTATCTTGGTTGCTTTGGAACTCATTCCCAAAGCTGACTCATTTGCTGATAATTTAATTATTTTTTTTAGTTTTTTAATTTTGGATTTACCCGGTTTGTAGGGCTCAATATTAAAATTTTTAAATTTTGGAGTGGTCATATTTTTAATTTATGAGTTCTTTATAGATAAAATTATAAAATTTTACATAGAATAAGACAATTTTTAAAAAAATTGACATAATAAATAACATCTAGTACAAAATTTATGCGCTGATTTAACTGAATTGCGAGCGCTTAAAAAAAACCGCTAAAATTGTTTTTTTTCTCTCAATTCAAATAATAGCATTTATTATGAATACGGAATTAAACTTAAAAACTCTAATAGTTAAAAAACCACTTAAACTTGACTGTGGGAAAACTATCAATGATTTTCCAATTGCATACGAAACCTATGGAACTTTAAATGAAGAAAAAGATAATGCTATTTTAGTTTTTCATGCACTTACAGGTGACCAATTTGTAACTGGCCAAAATCCAATTACAAATAAAGATGGCTGGTGGTCCTATGCTGTAGGTCCTGATAAGGCAATTGATACAAACAAATATTTTGTAATCTGCTCAAATGTGATTGGTGGATGCCTCGGCTCATTTGGTCCAAGTCACAAAGATCCAAATACACAAAAAGTTTTTGGTACCAATTTTCCTGTAATCACTATTAACGACATGGTAAATGCTCAGAATAATTTACTAGATCACTTTGGTATAGAAAAACTTTTTTCTATTGTGGGGGGATCAATGGGTGGAATGCAAGTTCTGCAATTTATTAGTAATTTTCCAGATAAGGCTAAAACTGTAATTCCTATTGCATGTACCTCAAGTCATTCAGCACAAAATATTGCGTTTAATGAACTTGGAAGACAAGCGATTGCTGCAGATAGTAATTGGAATGAAGGAGATTATAATTCCAAAGATACTATACCCAATAAAGGTTTGGCAGTTGCAAGAATGGCTGCTCATATCACATATCTTTCAAAAAAAGGCCTTCAAGAAAAATTTGGGAGAAAATTACAAGAAAGAGAAGATCTTAAATTTGGATTTGATGCTGATTTTCAAATTGAAAGTTACTTGAGATATCAAGGATCAGTTTTTGTAGATAGATTTGATGCAAATAGTTACCTTTATATTACAAGAGCTATGGATTACTTTGATTTAGCTAAACAATTTAACGGAAATTTATCAGATGCTTTTAAAGAGACAAAAGCTAAATTTTTCATAATATCTTTTACATCAGATTGGCTTTACCCTACTCAGGAAAATAAAGATATCGTAATTGCTTTAAATGCTATTGGTGCTGATGTAGGTTTTGTTGAAATCGAGTCAGACAAAGGACATGACTCATTCTTACTTGATGTTCCAGACTTTCTAAGTGCTCTTAAAAATTTTTTAGATAAATCTTATACGGATAATTAATTATGAAAAATGAATTCAAAGTTATTGCTGATTTAATTGAAAAAGATAAAAAAGTTTTAGATGTTGGGTGTGCAGATGGCACTTTAATGAAATTTTTAAAAGATAATAAAAATATTAACATTAGAGGATTAGAAATCTCAAAAGATAAAGTTCAAAAATGTATAGTAAAAGGTCTAACAGTAATTGAGGGAAATGCTGAGAAAGATTTAATGCAATTTCCCGACAAATCTTTTGATTATGTTGTTTTAAGTCAAACACTTCAGGCATTTTTAAATCCTGAACTAGTAATAAATGAATTATTAAGAGTTGGAAAAAAAGCAATAGTTACCATACCTAATTTTGGTTATTGGAAAATTAGACTTCATTTATTAACTAAAGGAACAATGCCTATAACTAAAACGTTACCAGACGAATGGTATAATACTCCTAATCTACACATGTGTTCGATTAAAGATTTTGTCCATTTTGTAAAATCTAGAAATTTTAAAATATTTAAATCACTTGCACTAAATAATGAAAATGTTTCACTAATTAATAATTCTAATTTAGGAATTAAAAACTTATTTGCTGATCTGGGGATTTTTTTAATTGAAAAATAATATGAGAATCGAAATAATTCCATGCTTACAAGATAATTACAGTTATTTGATAATTGATGAAATTAATAATAACGCATGTGTTGTTGATCCTAGT